>OJLA01002398.1_pt1 | contig 11113 bp, 4 predicted proteins | sample 1596611 | NCBI WGS metagenome assembly OJLA01 (sample SAMEA4350168, study PRJEB24818) | metagenome | biome: human; feature: gut; material: faeces | place: Denmark | collected 2013-09
CCTGTAGTGAAACAGGATAAGGTAACTTATTTTAGGATTAAGAAAGGATTGTCTGTTTTTTTACATTTATAGACAACCTATAACAGGATTTTTTTAATACACAGTCAACCAAAATCAGGACGAGACACTCCATGATGGTTATGACAGATGAATGGCAGTTCAAAACAGCAACTATCATGCCATAACATATTGGCTTAAACCGATATACATGTGGATATGATAGTATGATAGTTAAATCATCTTTTGCCACATCCTGATCTTGTTTTAGTTTTGCTTGTTTGTTCATATCAATACTTATAATGGTAATAAAAAAACTGCGTAACTCTCCATCGAAAGCTACGCAGTCTACTATATTATAATAAAAAATTTACAGCTATTATTCTTCACCTAACAGGATTTCCAAGATCTGAACGGCAGCCTTCGACACAGAAGTACCCGGACCAAAGATGGCAGCAACGCCTGCCTTGTACAGGAAGTCATAATCCTGTGCAGGAATAACGCCACCAGCTATCACGATGATATCTTCGCGTCCTAACTTCTTCAGTTCTTCGATCACCTGCGGAACCAAAGTCTTGTGTCCGGCAGCCAAAGAAGAAACACCCATTACGTGAACGTCGTTTTCTACAGCCTGGCGGGCAGCTTCGGCCGGAGTCTGGAACAACGGTCCCATATCCACGTCGAAACCACAGTCTGCATAACCTGTAGCTACAACTTTAGCACCACGGTCGTGTCCGTCCTGACCCATCTTAGCGATCATGATACGCGGCTGGCGACCTTCTTTCTTGGCAAACTCGGCAGTCAGCTCACAAGCCTTCTGGAAGTCTGCATCTTTCTTAGTTTCTGATGAATACACGCCTGATATAGTTCTGATGATTGCTTTATAACGACCTACTACAACTTCGCAAGCATCGGAGATTTCTCCCAGTGATGCACGCAAGCCGGCTGCCTTGACAGCCAGTTCCAGCAAGTTGCCTTTCTTCGTACGAACACATTCCGTGATGTCGGCCAATGCTTTCTGTACGGCTTCTTCATCACGGTTGGCACGCAGTTCTTTCAGCAGTTCGATCTGCTCGTTACGAACGGCAGTATTATCGATTTCAAGGATATCGATCGGATCTTCCTTCGGCAGACGATATTTGTTCACACCAACGATTGTCTGGATACCGGAGTCGATCCGAGCCTGCGTACGGGCAGCCGCTTCTTCGATGCGCATCTTGGGCAGACCGGTTTCGATAGCTTTCGCCATACCGCCCATGCTTTCGATCTCCTGGATCAAAGCCCAGCCTTTATGAACCAATTCGTTCGTCAGAGATTCCACATAGTAAGAACCAGCCCACGGGTCGATTTCCTTACAGATCTTTGTTTCTTCCTGAATATAAATCTGAGTGTTACGAGCGATACGTGCAGAGAAGTCTGTCGGCAAAGCGATCGCTTCGTCCAATGCGTTCGTGTGCAAAGACTGCGTGTGCCCCAAAGCGGCAGCCATAGCTTCAATACAAGTACGGCCAACGTTGTTGAACGGGTCCTGTTCGGTCAACGACCAACCAGAAGTCTGGCAGTGAGTACGCAAAGCCAGAGATTTCGGGTTCTTGGCACCGAAGCTCTTCACGATCTTCGCCCACAACATACGTGCAGCACGCATCTTGGCGATTTCCATGAAATGGTTCACACCGATCGCCCAGAAGAAGGACAGACGCGGAGCGAAAGCATCGATATCGATACCTGCATTCACACCGGCACGAAGATATTCAAGACCGTCGCAAAGCGTATAAGCCATTTCGATATCGGCCGTCGCACCTGCTTCCTGCATGTGGTAACCGGAGATGGAGATGGAGTTGAACTTCGGCATCTTCTGAGAAGTGTATTCGAAGATATCGGCAATGATACGCATGGAGAATTCAGGCGGGTAGATATAAGTGTTACGCACCATGAATTCTTTCAGGATATCGTTTTGGATCGTACCGGCCATCTCTTCCAACTTGGCGCCCTGTTCCAAACCGGCATTGATATAGAATGCCAGTACAGGAAGTACGGCACCGTTCATTGTCATGGATACAGACATCTTGTTCAAAGGAATACCATCGAACAAAACTTTCATGTTTTCCAACGAACAGATAGAAACACCGGCTTTACCGACATCACCTACCACACGTTCGTTGTCGGCATCATAACCACGGTGCGTCGGAAGGTCGAAAGCGACAGACAGACCTTTCTGGCCGGAAGCCAGGTTACGACGGTAGAATGCGTTGGACTCTTCAGCAGTTGAGAAACCTGCATACTGGCGGATTGTCCAGGGACGCATAGCGTACATGCCGCTATACGGACCACGCAAATAAGGAGGCAGACCGGAAGCATAGTTCAGATGTTCCATACCTTCCAGGTCTTCTTTAGTATATACGGGTTTCACCTCGATGTGCTCGGGGGTTTTCCAATTGGCCTCGATGCCATTGGCTTTTGCCCATTCGGCAGCATTAGTAGCTGCAAAACCGGCATTCTTTATATCTATGTTTTTAAAATTTGGTCTCATATCTCTGATGATTTGAGATTCACCATTTATGATTTGCGATTTATGATTCATGGCAACGAACTGCCAATCATAAATTATAAATCATAAATCATAAATCAATTAATTCCTAATTTTACGTTGAAAGCTTTCAATGTCTCAAGCACGTTGCTCTTTACATTTACATATTGGTCGATGCCTACTGCTTTCAGATCTTCCATGCAAGCAGGCATACCGGCTACAACAAATTCTGCTCTTCCAGCCAAAGCCTTGTAAGCAGCAGGAGCCAATTCTGCATATTCATCATCGCTTGAGCAAAGAACCACGATTTCAGCACCAGCCTCAACAGCGGCTTCCACACCGGCTTCAACCGTATCGAAGCCTAAGTTATCAATGACCTTATATCCTGCACAAGCAAAGAAGTTGCTTGAGAACTGAGAACGAGCCAGGCGCATAGCCAGGTTACCGATCGTCAGCATGAATACTTTCGGAGTCTTGCCGCTCTTTTCCGTTGCCAGACGCAAAGCTTCAAATTCCGAAGCACCCCGTGAGAAATCGAGAGCCGTGATAGTCGCTTCACCGCAATTGTGACCACCACCACAGCAGCAACCGGCAGCTTCGTTCTGGATCTTTTCGGCAGCCACTTCGTTGAAGTTCGGGAACTGGTTGGTTCCTAACAGGATTTCACGACGGGTAGCGACTGCTTTCTTGCGGGCTTCGTTGGATGCGTTAACTGCTTTCTGGATTTCGCCGGAAGCGACTTCCGCACCAAAACCGCCCTTATCTTCCACTTCCAAGAACAACTTCCAGGCTACATCAGCCAGAGAGTTTGTCAAAACTTCCACATAATAAGAACCGGCAGAAGGATCGACAACCTTATCCAAATGACATTCTTCCTTCAACAACAACTGCTGGTTGCGGGCTATACGTTCGGAGAAGTCGTCCGGAGTCTGATAAGTCTTGTCGAACGGACGAACCGTGATCGAATCGACACCGGCAAGAGCAGCAGACATGGCTTCCGTCTGTGAACGCAGCAAGTTTACGTGAGCATCATAAACCGTCATGTTCCATTCCGAAGTCTGTGCATGAACATGCATCTTGCAAGCGCACTGGCAAGCAGGGTTGTAGGCGGCAACGATTTCTGCCCACAGCCAACGAGCGGCACGGAACTTGGCGATTTCCATGAAGTAGTTGGAGCTGATACCGAAATTGAATTTGATCTTCTTGGCCACTTCCGTAGCGTCCAGGCCTACCTCGGTCAGCTTAGCCAGCAGTTCGTTTCCCCAAGCCAATGCATATCCCAACTCCTGAGAGATATAAGCACCTGCATTGTTGAAGTAGAAGGCATTCACTGCCAATACTTTGTAACCCGGCAGAGCAGCACCCGCTTTGAGCACAGCGGCAGCAGCTTCCACCCAGTCTTCATTTTCCTTACCTTTTACCAGAGGTTTCTTGAACGGGTCGTAGTTTACAGACCCTTTGCATTTTTCCAGGTCTGCGCCTTTGCCTTTGAAATAGTCGGCGAGAATACCAATCAGCATTTCAGCCTTGCAGTTGCAAGTATTGAAATTCAGTTCCACACACTCAGGACAAATCCCGTCAAGTAAGGTAGCAATGTTTTCAGCGTTTACGTCGCTTCCCTTAATGATGAAGCCAAGAGACGTCACACCCTTATTCAGGATGTCAAGGGCTTTTTCATTAGCACCTTTGAAACAGGTGACTTCGATGTTCTGGCGCACCTTCCAATCGTTGTCCTTCTTTGTTCCGCGAACATAAGGGAATTCACCGGGAAGAGACTCGGTAGTCTTCAAACCTTCGATGTCTTCTGCACGATAGAAAGGATTCACATTAAATCCTTCGCCTGTCTTCCAAACAAGCTTTTTCTCAAACGGAACCCCTTTCAGGTCGGCCGTAATCTTCGCCATCCACTCTTCGGTAGACACAGGTGCGAATTCTGAGAAAAGTTTTTCTTTTAATTCTGCCATAATATTAGTTATTTTAATACTGGTATTAGTAATTGTTCAATAGTATATTGTTCAATAACAGAAGGCAAAGGTAGAATAAATAAACTTGAACGCAAATGAAATACAAACGAATTTGACACCTCTTTTAACGCCTTTTAGTGGAGACACATAGAATTTGGATACCAAAATGACAGGAGACAAACATTTTCTTCAAAAAAATTTCTCCAAATGATACATCGGAATAAAATATTTACTAATTTCGCAACGTCAAACAAAGACTACCCGGTGCATTCGTCTAGTGGTCTAGGACGCCGCCCTCTCACGGCGGAAACTCGGGTTCGAACCCCGGACGCACTACAAGAAGCTCGCAGTTCATTTGCGGGCTTTTTCTTTTTCAGGTTATGAACAAACGTGTCTCGTCCTGATTCAAGTTGACCATGCCACCTCCCGCTTTATATCCACAACTATATATTAGTGAAAAATAAGGACGTAACAACCCAAACTAACAAACATATACACTGAGATTTATAACCAAGACTACTACTCTTTTGCTTTTCGACCAAAGGCAAAAAGGTTTTCGCCCTTAGTCGAAAGGGCTTTTGACTAAGGGCGAAAACCTATTCGACTAAGGGCAAAAGGTCTATGGTTAAGCGGTTTTGCAATAGAAGTATGGTTATTGCCACTTAAATAGTGGCCTTCCGAGTCCGACTTACACTCAGATGAAAGCAAATTATACTTATCTGAACAATGTTGAAATAACCAGGCTATCTCCATCATTAGGAGCCGGCTGCAGATCCAGCAAGCGGGCAATTATCAGATACAAATTGACATTCGCCATCACCGGCAGCTCGACATTCTGTTTGAAGGAAGGCCCTGCAGCATAAAAGATGGCCTCCATTTCCGGAGCAAAGTTATCATATCCATGTGTAGCCGCGAATACAGGACACGATTCGGGGCGGAATTGCAGATACGTCCCGATATCCGGTAATACGAACAGATCGCCTATACGCGGATTCTTTCCATACACGAACTTTTCCGGAATCTCATTCTTTCTCCAAACCGTTACACGAGGTACACGCTTCAGGATTGCATAAGCGCTATCTGTATAAGTCGGTTTCGGATAAAGCAAAGTCGGCACTCCGTCGAAAACATAATCGAAACTGTCGCGAGGCAGATAATCATTCAGATTCACATAATTCTCCGGATAATAAGTTGCCATGCCATGATCAGACAGGACGATAAAATCAATCTGGTCAAAGATATCCAGCCTACGGGCTTCAGCAAAGAAGTCACCTAATATACGGTCCAAATGTTCAACCGTTGAAAGGGTTGCCGACGAATCGGGGGTTGCCCTATGCCCGACTCCGTCCGGTTCTTCCATATACCACATGATCAGGTGCGGGCGGACTTCCTCCGGCAGTTGCAACCAGGCAATCACCGAATCCGCCCTGTCAGAAAAAGGAACATTCTTATCGAACGGTTTCCAGATGGAAGGCCGGCGTCCCTGTATCGGATATTCACTACCGACCCAATAGAACGAGGCGGTTCGGACACCCTGCTTTTCCGCCGTGTTCCAGATCGGCTCTCCTCCGAAAAAGGCTGGATTCGGATTTCCCATCACATAGACGCTATCCAGATCGGGGGCATAAAAGAAATTATTCACCAATCCATGATGATCCGGATGCAAGCCTGTCGCCATACTGTAATGGTTCGGGAAAGTCACACTCGGAAAGCTGGGACGAAAAGCAGCCTTCACCCCAACGCAGGCCAATGAATCGAGCGTCGGCGTATGTGCATGCGACGGATAATCCGAACGAAAACCGTCCATAGACAGGACTACGACGTAGCGTTCCTTCTTCGAGTGAGCCGTACATCCGGCTATCGACAAACAGATTATCGAAAAGAGACTTACTAATATGAATGTCTGAAATCTATACATATAGGTTTAGAAAATATATTTAATACCGATCTGGGCATGCCAGCGAGACAAAACATCATTCTTGGTGATCGTATTCCTCGAATTATAAGCATATGTGTTTGTGTAGTTGCCATCTTCCCCCTTCTTACTGCCGATTACCTGCAAAGGCATTACGTTATAGGCTGCGGTGTAAGTGGTTCCCCATTTCTTATTCAACATATTGGCAAAGTTCGTAACGTCGAATGTCACCTGGAATTTGCTGCCACGGTCTTTCAGCACGAAGATATCCTGCGCCACATGCAGGTCGACCCGATTTTCCCACAGAGCCGAATTGGAGTTACGCATGGCGTACGCTCCACGATGTTTCTTTGCATAGCTGTCGCCTTCGATCCATTCGTCAAACTTCCGACGGTCTTCTTCAGTCTTGAAGTCCATCTTCTGCAGTTCGTCTTCAGTCGGGATATAAAGCAATGAGTTTCCACCCCAGCCGTCACCGTTGTAGTCGATATAGACCGTTTTCTTTTTCTCGGCATCGTAGTAAGATTCGTTCATCGTCAGACTGTAACGCTGCCCCACGTAGCCGTTATAGACAAGAGAGACGGTAGTTGCCATGAAGCCTTTGGCATAGCGGGGAGTCCGATAACCGACAGAAACCATCACACGGTGAGGAATATCGAACATGGAATAAGCCAGACCAGGGTTATTGGAATCTACCGCATAATTATATTTCCAATTGGAATAAGCCACAGAAGAGGTTCCGTCATACACCGATTTGGAATGCCCGAACGTATAAGACGCAGCCAAGTCCAAACCGAAATAGAAACTCTTTTCAAACAAGGCGGACAGAGAATAGGTATATCCCATATTCGTATTTTTCAGATTGGTAATACTGAAATACTTCTTGTCTACGGAGTAATAAGGAGTGGCGGAAGTTTCCACACCCGGAACGGCATAGACTTTGGCATTGCTCGATAATGCCAGGTTCTCAAAATATACGTTATTGAATGTTTTGGAATATAGCCCTTCCAAAGTCATCTTCACATCACCGGGCAAGACACGTTCCAATGCCAAGTTCACACGGAAAACCTGCGGATATTTAAAGTCTTTGGACACGGTCACGATATCGGGGGTCGCAGGATTTCCCTTTTGGGAATTCATGGCTCCGATCGGATCATCCGCATATTGTCCCAACGAAGGGGCGGAAGTCGAACCGGAAGCAAAGATAGTCGTACCTTTCTGCTCAACCCCGGTATTATTATAAGCATTGGAAAGCCATACAAAAGGAACGCGCCCCGTAAACAACCCCAGTCCACCACGAATCAAGGTGGTCCGGCTATCGTCCGTATACCAGCGGAATCCCAGACGGGGAGATACCATCACTTTGGCGCCGGGCATTTCTCCTACTCTTTCCTTAATATTTTTGCTTGCGGCATATTCATTGAACTCATGATTGACTGTCGGATCATTAAACAACAAAGGGATATCAAAACGTAAACCGTAAGTCAGTGAGAAATTATCGGCAACATCCCATTTGTCCTGTGCGTAGAAGCCAAACTGACCGGCTTTAATAATAGGTGTATAGCGATAGTTACCGCCCGTCACATCGGGGTCCGTATACTTGAATACATATTTGGAAGGACTGTCATTCAAGAATGCGTCCATCGAACCGAACTCCCATGAGCCGGTAACGGCCTGGATAAAGAGGTTCTTCATCCGGAATATTTCATTGTGCGTACCGAAGGTAAAAGTATGATTACCCTTATACCAGGAAAGATTGTCCTCAAATGTGTAAATATCCTGATCCAGGGCGTTTGCACCGGAAGAATACTCCGTACCGATGTTGACCGTCGTATTGTTTGTTCCGCTGTTATCGCTACCGTTAATCTTTACGTTCGGCCCTTGATAAGCCACCTGGCGTTCATCCCGGACTGTCGTAACACCTGCACGGAACTCGTTATACAAGACATCGCTCCAATGGGAGTTCCACTCGGCCACAAACGAATTCGTCTTATTTTTCATCCGGTAACCACTCCCGTTAAAGAAGTAGGTCGTGCTTGACGGGCTGAAAATGTCATCGTATGAGTTATTATACTGATAACGGAAAGCCAGTTTATTGTTCCGGTCGATATTCCAGTCGATACGTCCTAAGAAATTAAAGGCCCTCTGATCTACATCGCGTGATCCGAAGCTCTCACGGATTCCGGTATATTCTTCATACTTATCGGCGATTTTCTGTGCCATATCGGTGGAAAATCCTTTCTCGTCATATCCGGCATAGAAACGGGAGGGATAAGATTCCTTACGGTTTTCTGCATTGGCAAAGAAAAACAGCTTGTCTTTGATGATCGGACCACTCAACGTCCCGCCAAAAGTTTTTGTGGACTGTTCCGTCAATTTATCCTTTATGTTATCTTTATAAGCATTGTACTTTCCGCAAAGACCTTCATTCGTAAATTAAGAATAGACAGATGCATGGTATGTGTTGTTTCCCTGTTTGGTAATAGCGTTGATGCCACCTCCGGTAAAACCGCTTTGGCGAACATCGAAAGGAGCGACCACCACTTGGATTTCCTGGATGGCATCCATCGAAATCGGATTGGCATTCGTCTGACCACCGTTTGTACCCGACGGAGCCAGCCCGAAAACATCATTGCTCACCGTACCGTCGATCTGGAAACTGTTATAACGGTTATTGGAGCCGGCAAACGTGATCCCTCCGTTTTTGGAGGTCATGGCCATCGGCATATTCTTTACGACATCATATATATTGCGGTCGACCGTCGGAGTCTCCTGTATCCTTCCTGTAGAAAAATTTTCGGATGCACCGATATTCGCTTTTGCATCAGCAGTGACTACCACTTCTCCCAATTGCTCCGAACTGGGATACAAGGTCGCATTCAGGACATATGTATTGCCCAATTCCAACCTGATATCCGTAAAAATAGCCTTTTTATAACCGACATAGGAAATCTCCACTTTATAGGGTCCTCCGGTACGCATTCCCTGGATCGTGTAACGGCCATCCACATTCGTTACCGCACCATACATGGTTCCGGATGGTTCGTGTACCGCTACCACCGTAGCTCCTATCACATACTCATTTTGATCGTCGATAATTTTTCCGCCCAGTACGGAAGTTGTCACCTGAGCTTTTACGGAGAACCCTATGCATATCAAAACACATACAAAAAAGCAGATAACTTTTTTCATACAGAAATTTATTTTTAATGAATACCCTCTACAGAATTTAACATTGCATCACAAAGATACAACCTTATTATCACGCTTTTATTATATTTCTGTACAAAATTAATGACAACTTATTAATTTTCATTTCCATTACGAAGGTCATCGGCAATATCCTGATGCTGCCGAGCCAACTCTTCCTCCCCTATATGCAGAAATGCTTCGGCAAGATATTCATGGGCTGCAGCGTGCTTCGGTTTCAGATCGACAGCTTTCATAAAGTCAGAAACGGCCTCGTCGTAATATTTCAGTTGAAGATAAGATTTTCCACGATTATAACGCGCTTTAAATGATTTCGGGTTCAGTCGCACGGCTTCATTCAGGCAAGTAACCGCCTGGAAACCGTCACCCATATCGAGAAGGGTCACTCCTTTACGTACCCAAGCATCCACAAACTCAGGATAAAGCTTGAGCGCTTTGTCGAAAGAGCGAATAGCTGCATTCGGATCGTGCGCTTTCGTAATACATTCATTCCCCATCAAATAGTATTCGTGGGCATATTCTTTCTGAATCTCCCGCTGGGCGTGTATCTCCTCCTGGAGTTTCTTGATCTGCGCCCGTTGAGTGTTCATAGTTTGCAATTTCATACGGAGCAACCGTTGCACTTCTGGCTTTTCCAGCTCATTCCGCTTACTGACAGCAGCAGCGAAAGCCTCAACCATCTCTTTCACATTGCCGGATTTAAAACAACGGGCGGCACGTGCATACAACAATTCCGCCTCACTTTCACGCAAACTTTTTTCAAGCAACTGCCGGTCATTAAACATCTGGCTGAACTGGACGATCTCTTTCCGCACAAAGATATCATGCGGAGAAATCCGGCTTTTCAGCACCAGCCCTTCCAGAGACGTACAACGACTTAAAGCGACATATGTCTGGCCACCGGCAAACACGCCGCCTGTCAAATCCACCACGACACGGCTGAACGTAAGCCCCTGGCTCTTATGCACGGTGATCGCCCAGGCAAGACGAATCGGCAACTGCTCGAAAGTACCGACAATTTCTTCTTCGACCTTTTTCTCCTTTTCGTTGTATTTATATTTATAGTTGCGCCAAGAAGTCGGCTCGACCAGATATTCCCTCCCGTCCTCTAACAGGACGTAGACATTCCCATTCTCGTCGATCCCCGACACCATACCGATCGTACCATTGACCCAACGACGTTCATAATCATTATCGATAAAAATAACCTGGGCCTGCTCCTTGATGGATAGGTTTAATTGTGTCGGTAGAGACGACTCAGGAAAATCACCTTCGATCTTGCCGTGAGAAACGAACTCTTCACCGGGCAATTCCCCCAACTTCCGTTCATTGATAAAATCCACCTGATCCCGCCGGGTGGCAAGCGTGATGTACATATCCTCGTTTCGAGGTATAAAATCAGGGAAATAGCGAGCATTCAAAGTATCCAACTCCTGTTTCCGGGCAATATTGCTACGGATACGATCCAAAATATTGATAAATACAGGATCTGTCTGCCGG
>OJLA01002399.1_pt1 | contig 11105 bp, 10 predicted proteins | sample 1596611 | NCBI WGS metagenome assembly OJLA01 (sample SAMEA4350168, study PRJEB24818) | metagenome | biome: human; feature: gut; material: faeces | place: Denmark | collected 2013-09
CAATATATTCTGGTATATATATAATGTTATTTGGTCTAACTTATTTCTATGATTTTTTAAAAGAATTATTCCCTAATTTTTTTGGTAAAAAAAGAAGATTAAGAGTAACTTTACCAATAATACTTTCTACTTTTATCCCTTATAGAGTACTTCTTTCAATAAATAAATTTATAAACTCATGGGTAACACCAGTAAAACTAATTAATAAAAATACTAGCGGTAAAGCTGATTTAGAAATTTTAATACATGTAAGAGATGATAATGTTGGTAAAATAGGACACGCTGACTTATGTTATAAAGGAATTGTTTATTCTTATGGCTGTTATGATGAAGAATCAAAAAAACTTTTTGGATCAATTGGAAATGGAACTTTATTTGAAATTAAAGGTAAAAAGAAATATATAAAGTACTGTAATAAATTTTCTAATAAAACAATATTTTGTTTTGGAATTACTCTAACAGATGAAGAAAAAGAAAAAGTTGAAGAAAAGATAAAGCTTATTAAAGCAAATACATATGCATGGGATCCAACAATTAATAATAGTAAAAAAATAAATGATTATGCTATTGAACTAGTTGAAAAAACAGATGCTAAGTTTTATAAATTTACTAAAACAAGCTATAAAACATACTTTTTAATGTTTACAAACTGCGTAAAACTAGTTGATGACATAGTAGGAGCAACTGGAAGTGACATACTAAAAATAAATGGTGCTATAACTCCAGGAGTATACTATGATTATCTAGAAAGAGAATTCAAAAGAAAAAATAGTAAAGTAATAAAAAAAGAAATATATACAAATAATAGAAAGGACAAGTAATCCTTTCTATTTAAATATACATTTACTTTCATATTCTTTAATTAAAGATGAAACAGAAACTGCTTTGTCTTTTATTTTGCCTAAATAAAACTTTTTTAATAATTTACTTTTACTATACTTAATAATTAACAAATGAATATCTGTAAGCAATTTGTTTAACTTTTTATAACTATTTGGAACCCCTATAACATCATCAAATAATGTTTCTATATCACTTGTAAAACCTTTAAAACGCAAATTATTAATTGTAGGAGCAAAAGTTTTATTACTTATTAAATCATTACAAATATACTTTTGAAAAGAATAAGCTGAAGAATTGTACTTAACTCCACCAAGCTCTTTTTTTACTGCCTCTAAAGCATTAGATAACTCTATATTATCAATATAAAACTTACTAAATGAATCAATAATACTTATTATTTCTTCTACTTGTGCAGTGTTTAATATTTCTTCAAGCACTACTTCATCTGACTTATTAATATAACTCATATCAGATCTTTTATAATTTAATGTACTTAAACCAGTTCTCAATCTTATAACTTTATCATCATATGATATTTCATTGTTTATCGAATTAACTGCATGATTAAATTCATGAACAATATTGTCAAAAACTTCTAATAGACTAGATAGTGAATAGTTATTTATCATTACAAATTTATTAGTATAATAACCATTACTATCTTTTTTCAATACACGATTGAAAGAAGCTGTAATAACATCATCTTTTCCACTTCTTACATATATTTTAACTTCTTTAAAACACTTTAAGACAGTTGACTCGTTACTTGCACCATATTTAGCAATAAAAGCAGGAACAATTAAATAAAGAAGATGTCTGATATTTGCATCATACAAAAACATATCACTAACTTCGTTTACAAACAAAATATATTTATTTAAAAAAGGATTAATATTATCTTGATTTAAATTCATAATATCACCATCCTTATTATAGCATTAGTTATTTCCTATTCCTAACTCTTTTAAGTTTTCTAAAATCACTTTACTTGAAAAGGAAATAAATTTACTTATTTCTGTAATATCAAATAAATAAGACTTAGTTTCTCTTGCATTTTCTATTATTATTCCAGCTTTATTTACTATTAGTTCTATCCTATCCATTGGTATTTCTTGAATTATATTATCAAGTTTTGGAATCTCATTAAAGAAAATACTTAAATCCATATTATATTCATCAATTAACTTTATATTTAAATTTGTATAATCGCTATAAATATATTTTTTAAGTTTTGAAGAGTCCATCTCTTCTAGAGTACCATCAAGTTTATAAATTACATTATCGTATGCAAAATTAGGAAGAAAAGTCTTAAACCAAATATAATCAGTATATAGATGAATATAATATCCTAAAACAAAATCGTCATCTAAATTATTTTTATATTTTTTTAAGAAAGAATCTAAACAAGGTACACCATCTTCTTCATCTTGAAAATGAGATTCTTTTCTTGATAAACCAACTTCTTTAGATATATCTGGGGCAATACTTCCAATTAGTAATTTTGCACTATCTCTTTTTAATTCTTCGTTTATTACTTTTGCAACACACATGTGTATTACTGAACTAGCCATATTATCACCTCACTAATTTACAAAGAAAAAGAGGATTACTCCTCTATTAAAACCTCACCATTCATTTCTTCTGGTATAGGTAGTCCTATTACGCTAAGGATTGTAGGAGCAACATCTGCAAGTTTACCATTTTTTAATGTAACCCCTTCTTTAGTTAATATACATGGTACTGGGAAAGTTGTATGACTTGTAACAGGATTATGATTTTCATCCCACATCATATCACAGTTACCATGATCTGCTATTATCATTAATGTTCCTTGAAGCTCATTAACAACTTTATTATAGATCTTACCCAAGCATTCATCCATATCTTCAACTGCTTTAACAGCAGCATCATAGTTTCCAGTATGACCTACCATATCACCATTAGCAAGATTCATTATAGTTACATCGTATTTAGATACTTCTTCTAAGAATCTATCAGTAACCTTATAAGCACTCATCTCTGGCATAAGATCATATGTAGCAACTTTAGGAGAAGGAATAAGAACCTTTAACATATCAGGATACTCTACTTCTCTTCCTCCATCGAAGAAGAAAGTTACATGTGCATATTTTTCTGTTTCGGCAATTCTTAACTGACTAACATGATTTTCATGCAAGTAATCAACTAAAATATTTTTCATATCTAAATCGTTAAATGCGTGTGGTGCTTTAACAGATTCAACAACAGGAAACATAGTTAATACTTTTAAATTATTATACTCTTTAAGAACTAATCCTTTTTCTAATGCCTTATCTTTATAGCAAGAAACATTAGTAAGACAAGTAAATAATTCTCTTAATCTATCTTTTCTAAAGTTAAATGTAATAACTCCATCGTTATCTTTTAATGGAGAGCTATCAACAAGTCCAGGTATTAAGAACTCATCATATTTACCATCATTGTAACTTGCTTCAACAAGTTCTTTATACGTATTAAATTTAGGACCTTCTCCATAACAAATTGCATCATAAGCAAGTTTTAATCTATCGTAGTTATCATCTCTATCCATACCATAATATCTTCCTGAGATAGTAGAAATCTTTCCAATTCCTAATTCATTGATTTTACCATTTAAAATATCTAAATATTTTAAAGCACTTTTTTCATAAGTATCTCTTCCATCAAGGAAAATATCAAAATAAACATTTGTAACATCATTTTTCTTACACATATCAAGAAGTCCTAATAAATGATTAATATGAGAATGAACTCCACCATCACTTAATAATCCCATAAAGTGTAAGTTAGAATTATTCTTCTTAACATGATCAAATACTTCTAATATCTCTTTATTGTTATATATAGAACCATTTTCAAAAGATTCAGTTATAGCTTGTAATGGTTGAAGTGCAACTCTTCCACTACCTAAATTCATATGACCTACTTCACTAGTTCCCATTTGCCCCTCAGGAAGCCCAACAGCTTTTCCACTAGCTTGTAATATTGAATGTGGATATTTATTAACTAACATATCGAAATTAGGTTTTTTAGCATTTTTAAATGCATTACCATCGCTATTTTCTCTAATTCCACAACCATCTAAAATACATAAAACAAATTTTTTCATAAACTCTCCTTCTTAAATTAATTCTCCTAAACAAAATGATGCATATAAAGGTATATATCTAACACCCTTCTTAACACAGAAATTATCTTGCGTAATCCTAATAGCTTCATTTGGTTTAAATTTATTTATATATACTGATAAAGCCTTAGACTTTGTCTTACTAAGTGGAACAAGTTCAATAGGAACAATATTCCCAGTTCTAGTTTGAATAACAAAATCGATAAATGCTTTACCATCTGATTGGTAATAAAATAAACTATAACCACTACTAACAAGTGATATAGCAACACTATTTTCATAAAGAACTGACTTAACTTCATCATTACTATCAAAAATACTTTGATTTATTTTTAACATTTTAAAAAGTAACCCAGTATCATTTAGATAAACTTTAAAATTATCCTTGTCCTTATAATTACTTATTGGTGACTTAACCTCATCAAGTTTATAACATTTATAAATAAGCCCATTATTATGTAAGAAATTAAGTGAGTTTTCATACTCTTTACTTCTTCCACCATCTTTGATAAGTCCATATTGAAATTTCTTATTAGACTTACTAAGTTGCATAGGAATACTACTATATACTTCTTTACTTCTAGTAATATCTATTAAATTATCTTGTAAAGACATTTCTTTATTATAAGTATCTAGTATTTTATCAAATGTGGAATTAAGAAGTAATAGATTATTTTCTTTAATTGACAACATTACAGCTTCAGGCATACCACCTGTTATTACATATTTATTAAAGTATTCCATTGCAATTTTATGAAATGGATTCTTAGTGTTATTTTTAAATGAATTTTTTATAAAGTCAACAAGCTCAGATTTTTCGATAGCATTCAAGTATTCCTCAAAATCCATAGGTAACATAGATTTAAATTGAAGTTCTACTCCTTTAAATTTAGAAAGATTCTCTTTTAATGAAGTAATTAAAATTACATGATAATCATTTTTAAATCTACCTAAAGTCTTAATAGTGTTAACAATATTTGGATCATTAACATTATCAAGTACTACCAAGGTATCATCCTTAACTATTTCCTCTTTACTGACATTAGAAAGTTGAGCTATTATTCCATCAATCGTATTTTGCTTTTTTAAGGCTTCATCTAATACTTTATTGTTATTGGCATCAATATACACAACACTTCTATAATTATTTTCCCCAAATTTTAAAACAGTATAAGTCTTCCCTACTTGCTTAGTTCCATAAATAACAAGAGGTTTTCTATTAACATCAATTTGCCAATGCTCTAAGAATTTATCGATTTTACGCTCCATAAAATGACCTCCCATACCATTTTCTATACTTTAAATTATATTATTAACAAATTTTTAAGTCAAGTGGGAACCAAAAATTGTGAGGTAAAAAAAAGAAAAGGTAACACCTTTCTTTAAATACTACTTCTACAATAATCTAATCTTAATTTATCTGCAACAGTTACAATAAATTCTGAATTAGTAGGTTTTGCTTTATCTATATCGACACTATGACCAAATATTTCTTCCATTAAATCCCAATTTCCTCTATTCCAACTTACTTCAATAGCATGTCTTATTGCACGTTCTACTCTTGAAACAGTTGTGGAAAAAGTTCTAGCAATATCTGGATATAATTCTTTTGTAATACCTCCAATAAAATGAGGACTATCATAAACAAGCATTATACCTTCCCTAATATATTGATATCCCTTTATATGAGATGGAACTCCTAATTCATGTAATATTTTTGTAACTGATATTTCTAAATTATTATGGAACACATCAATTACTTTATTTCCACTTACACTTTCATAACAGCTTATAATTTTTCTTTCCAAATCAACAAGTTCAAATGGTTTCAACATGAAATAACTGATATTAAGTTCAGATACTTTTCTAATCATTTCATCTGAATTATAAGAAGTAACTACTATTACTTTCTTATTGATATTTAAATTCTTCATTTCTAAAAGAACATCTAAACCATCTTTCTTTGGCATAATTAAGTCCAAAATCACTACGTCGTAATCACTTTGATACTCCTTAATCAATTTTAGGCCTTGATCTCCATCATAAGCTTCTAAAGCTACATTGATATTTGCGTGATCACTAAAATACTCCTTTACCATATTGACTAACTCTTTGTTATCATCAATAACAAGCACTTTAATGTTTTTCATATTTTTCCTTTCTATTACTGCACGCATTTTAATTATAGTAAATATGAAAATTAAAGTACATAGCGAATATTATCTAGTTATGTAAAATTATGTCGAAAAAAGAAAAAATATGAGTGTTTTACTCACATTTTCTCATTATATAAAGAAATTCATCAGGTTTTGTACTTGCTCCACCTATTAAATATCCATCTACTACTTCTATTTGATTTAAAGTATCAACATTTTTCATATTAACGCTTCCACCATATAATACAGTAGTTCTTTTTCCATATTTATCAAGTACTAAATCTTTAATGTAATTAGTTACATCTTCTATATCTTGATTAGTTGGAATCTTACCAGTCCCTATAGACCATATTGGTTCATAAGCAATGATTATTTTTTCCATTTTTTCTTTATCAAGTTTATCGTAAACTTCCATTATTTGTTTTCCAACTACATCTTTAGTTACATTTCTTTCTTTTTCTTCTAAATGTTCTCCAATACAAAATATAGGAGTTATATCGTTTTCTAATAATCTAGAAATCTTACCAAAAATAAGTTCACTATTTTCATGATAATTTGCTCTTCTTTCAGAGTGACCTACAATACAATATGTAGCTCCCATTGATAAAAGTTGTGAGGCACTAACATCCCCAGTGCAAGCACCATTGTTATTAATAGATACATCTTGCCCACCAACATTGTATTTTGATTTTTCAAGATATAAATCTAAATATAATGAACTAGGACAAATAATAGCATTATTACAATTACCCTCTTTAGTATTTTCAATAAATTCTTCTGCTTCTCTTCTATTTAGATACATTTTTTGGTTTCCTACGACTAGTTTCATTTTTTACCTCCTTATTTTTAATTTTTCCATATAATTTACCAATTACTCCATAATTATCATACTTTTTGTGTTCTATAGCATGTTTATAAACATCTGCTACTCTTTCACCATAGTATTTAGAACTATGAATCTCAGCATTTAATCTTGCCTGTTTTTGTAAGCTAGCAAGTTCTTTTTCATTTTTTGCAAGATTTAAAATAATATCGACATATTCTTGTTCATCTTTAAAGATTCTTCCATTTAAGTTATCTACAACTGTATTTCTAAAACTTTCATCGTCAATACATATAGGTGCAACAGAAGCTGCCATTGCTTCAATAACTGTAAGACCTTGAGTTTCACTAGTAGAAGCGGTTGCGAAAACATCTGCTACATGATAATACTTTGGTATCTCTTCCCAAGGAACCTTTCCAGCAAAATAAGTATTACTATCAATTCCATACTTCTTTGCTGTTTCCTTATACTCTTCCATATCTGGTCCATCACCAATAATAATAAGATTAACATTTTTATTTTTAGCAATTATATCTTTCTGTCCTTGAAGTAATAAATCAACATTTTTTTCTTTTGCAAGTCTTCCTACAAAAACAATATTAAATGAATCTTTTGAAACACCTATCTTCTTTCTAACTGCCTCAACGTCTTTTGCTTTTATATTTTCTGTATAAAATCTTTCTATTTCAATTCCGGTTGGAATAACATAAATATTTTTATCAACATTATATTTTTCTCTAAATAAATCATAAATCTTTTTAGTAGGTACAATTAACTCATTTGCAGTACCATCACAATAAAACTTAGTTAAATATTCTACTATCTTCTTACTAGGTTTATCAAAGTAACCTTTAGTTATATAGTAAACATAATCTTCATATAAAGTATGATATGTATGTACAAGAGGAATATTATATTGTCTTGATACAAACCTTGCAAATGTTCCAACACTAAACTCTGTATGAGAGTGTATTACATCTAGTTTCCATTTTCTAATTATATTCATTGCTCTTAATGGATATACAGTTGTTACACGATAATCATATATTCCAATTGGAAGTCCAGGTATTCTTATTACTGTGTCATCTTCATCAAATTTATAGTGAAAGCTTTCATTATTTAATGTTACAACAAAAACTTGATGCCCCTTTTTTTCTAATGCTTTTTTAAGCATATACACACTTGTTGATACTCCATTTATAAATGGAGGATATGTATCGGTAAATAAACCTATTCTCAACTTTTATCATCTCCTTTAAAGAATCCCAAACTAATTCCACCAACAATTATACCTAAATAATATGTTATAACTCGCCAAATAAGTAAGGCAGATTTTAACGCTACACTAGGAATCATAAGTTCAAAGAACTTAGAAAAAGCAAATTCTATTCCTCCAGTACCACCAGGCATTGGAACGAAATTACCAACAATCAAGATAAAAGCTGATGATACGAATACTTGCATAAGTCCAATATTATGATATCCCAAACTTAAGAATACAAAATATGGTATCAAATAAAATAGTGCCAAAGAAAATATATTTAATAGTACACATTCACAAAATAACACTTTATTTTCTTTTAACATTGTTCCACTTTCATTGTATTCTTCAACCTTTTCATTCCACGATTTTTTTGCTTTCTCAACATTTTTAACTATTCTTAACTTAATACAAAGTTTTAAAGCCAAATTCACAATAGCTCTACTAAATCTCTTGGAAAAACTTACAAACAATAACACTAGTCCAATAGATATATTTATGATAAATCCAATTAAAATCAAGTTACCTAATATTGGAGAAAGTGTACATATATTATATCTAAAGTTTAAAAATAGTGCCACAAACCCAATAACTACTAACGCAATTTGATACATAATAAATTCTTGAACTATTATGTTTGTAGCATTAGCAACTTTAATTCCACTTTTTGTAAGCATATAAACCTGCATTGGCTCTCCACCTGTTGCAAATGGTGTAATACCATTAAAAAACTGTGTGATAAGTGTCTGTTGTAAAATTACTCTAAACTTAATTTTCTTCTTGTATTCTCTTGCAATTAAATAAAGCGATATAGCTCTAAATAACCAATACAAAAATATAAAAATAACACTTAAAATAATTAGCCACTTGTTTGCAAGCATCAAGTTATTTACAATAGACTGAAAATCATCTTTAACTATAAAATAAATAACTATAATTGCTATTAAAAGTACAAATATTGTATTTCTTTTAGTGTTTTTCATTATTCAGAAATAGAAGCTACACCAGGTAATTCTTTTCCTTCCATGAATTCAAGTGTTACTCCTCCACCAGTAGATGCATGTGTAACTTTGTCTTTATATCCAAGTGTACTAGCAGCAGCAACAATGTCTCCTCCACCAAGAACAGTTGTAGCATTTAATGTTGTAAGCTTTTCAAGTACTCTTTTAGTTCCTACTGTGTACTTAGAAAATTCATAAACTCCTAAAGGTCCATTCCAAAATACAACTTTAGCAGTATCTAATACTTCTGTAAACAACTCAATTGTAAGTGGACCAATATCAAGACCCATTTCATTTTCCATTATTTCTTCTACTTTAACTGATCTATTTGGAGTATCATTACTAAATTCAGTTGATACAACGTTATCAATAGGTAAAACTAATTTATCAGGGTATTTAGAAAGCATTTCTTTACAAAATTCAATATTTTCTTCGTCTACTATAGATTTACCAACATTAACTCCTTTAGCTTTTAAGAAAGTATAAGCCATTCCTCCACCAATTAAAATTTTATCAGCTTTTGTAACAAGATTTTTAATTACTCCAATCTTATCAGATACTTTACTTCCTCCTAAAACTACAACAAATGAATGTTCTGGATTTACCAAAGTTGAAAGAGCATTAACTTCTTTTTCTACTAAGAATCCTAATCCACTAGGTAAATAACTAGAAATACCAACATTAGAAGCATGACTTCTATGAGCAGTACCAAATGCATCATTAATAAATAATTCTCCTAAAGAAGCCCAGTATTTACCAAGTTCTGGATCATTTCCACTTTCTCTTTTACCAGGAACATCTTGAAATCTAGTGTTTTCCATCAACATTACATCCCCAGCATTTAAAGAATTAACCATATCTTCTAATTCTTTTCCCTCTGTTACAGGACAAAACTTAACTTCTTTACCTAGAAGTTCTGAAAGTCTTTTAGCAACTAACCCTAAACTATTTTTAGTTTTATCAGCCTCTTCTTTAATTCTTCCTAAGTGAGACATAAGAATTAACTTAGCGTTATTATCAAGTGCATACTTAATAGTAGTTAAACTTTGTACTATTCTATTGTCATCAGTAATAACACCATCTTTTATTGGAACGTTAAAATCACATCTAATAATTACTTTTTTATTATTTAAATCATAATCTCTTATCGTTTTCTTCATATATTATATTATCTCCTTATATAAACATAATTATAACAAATATCTAAAGAAAATAAAAGTAAATAGAAACAATAACAAAATTCAATAAAAAGAAAAACACATTGACAATGAAAAAAAATTGATAGATACTAAAAACAGAAGATAATAAAGGAGTTCAAATGCGATATTTAAATAGTAATAAAAAAAAGATAACCATAGTAATAATACTTATAGGTTTAGTACTAACATCTATAGGAATTTATTCAACTTTTAACCAAAATAACAATAACAATGAAAACAACAATAATAGTAGTAACAATAATGAAAATAATCACGAAAATAACAATAATAATAACGAAAGCAATAATAATAAAAATGATAACAATGATAACAATGACAACAATGACAACAACAATGAAATTGATAAAAATGATGATAAAAAACCAGTTGATGATAAAAATGAAGAATTAGATATAAAAAATGAAGAAGCAAAAAAACTATATGAAATAGCCAAAATAGAAGGAAAAATGGAGAATACTACAAATAGTAAGCAGTATAATGCTAAATTAGAAACCTATATTTACTCAAAAAATGAAAAAATGAAACCGAAAGATTTAACTAGTACCGTTTTCTTTGTACATAAAATGATAGCAGCGACAAAAAATTAAAGGTACAATTTTGAATATATTGAAAAGGGCCCAGACAACGATTAGACTCAGCTCTACGACATAAGGAGA
>OJLA01002400.1_pt1 | contig 11104 bp, 9 predicted proteins | sample 1596611 | NCBI WGS metagenome assembly OJLA01 (sample SAMEA4350168, study PRJEB24818) | metagenome | biome: human; feature: gut; material: faeces | place: Denmark | collected 2013-09
ATCCAATACAACAGGGGTAGTATCCCAACAGCGGCTCCTTGAATACTGGCGTATCCATCTCTTTGCCTCCTACCTATCCTGTACATGCTGCATCAAATCCCAATATCAACCTGCAGTGAAGCTCCATGGGGTCTTTCCGTCTAGTCGCGGGTAACCTGCATCTTCACAGGTACTAAGACTTCACCGAGTCTACAGCTGAGACAGCGCCCAAATCGTTACGCCTTTCGTGCGGGTCAGAACTTACCTGACAAGGAATTTCGCTACCTTAGGACCGTTATAGTTACGGCCGCCGTTTACTGGGGCTTCAATTCAAAGCTTCGCCTTGCGACTAACTTCTCCTCTTAACCTTCCAGCACTGGGCAGGCGTCAGCTCCTATACATCAGCTTACGCTTTAGCAGAAACCTATGTTTTTGTTAAACAGTCGCTTGGGCCTATTTTCTGCGTCTCCCTCACGGGAGCCCTCTTTATTCCGAAGTTACAGAGTAATTTTGCAGAGTTCCTTAACAAGAATTATCTCGCGCGTCTTTGGATTCTCTCCTCGCCTACGTGTGTCCGTTTACGGTACGGGCACCATAAAATACACCTAGAAACTTTTCTTGGAAGTGTGGCTTCACCAGACTTACGTCATCATACTTCAAGGTTTTGCTACGCGGATTTGCCTACGTAACCCTCTTTGTACTTAAACTGAAATCCATTAATCAGCTCTGATTAGCCTCCTCCGTCATTCCTTCAGTTTTATGGTGGTTCAGGAATATCAACCTGATGTCCATCAGCTACGCTTCTCAGCCTCACCTTAGGACCCGACTTACCCAGGGAGGACGAGCCTTACCCCTGGAAACCTTAGGCTTTCGACGGATGGGATTCTCACCCATCTTATCGCTACTCACACCGGCATACTCACTGCTAAGCGCTCCAGCTGCCCTTCCGGTCAACCTTCTACGCACTTAGTACGCTCCCCTACCGATTAGATTCTTCATCTAATCCCGCAGCTTCGGTATTATGCTTAGCCCCGATACATTTTCGGCGCAGAATCACTCGACTAGTGAGCTATTACGCACTCTTTAAAGGATGGCTGCTTCTGAGCCAACCTCCTAGTTGTTTAAGCGACTCCACCTCCTTTCCCACTTAGCATAATTTTGGGACCTTAACTGGCGGTCTGGGCTGTTTCCCTTTTGACCATGGACCTTATCACCCATAGTCTTACTGCTGTGCATATTATACGACATTCGGAGTTTGATTGAGATTGGTACCGCGAGGTGCGGCCCTCACCCATTCAGTGCTCTACCTTCGTATAACTCTTCTCACAACGCTAGCCCTAAAGCTATTTCGGGGAGAACCAGCTATCTCCGGGTTCGATTGGAATTTCACCCCTAGCCACAAGTCATCCAAGTCTTTTTCAACAGACCCTGGTTCGGTCCTCCACCTGGTTTTACCCAAGCTTCAACCTGCTCATGGCTAGATCACCCGGTTTCGGGTATACGTCAATCTACTTATTCGCCCTATTAAGACTTGCTTTCGCTACGGCTCCACTCCTAAAAGCTTAACCTTGCAAATTAACGTAACTCGCCGGCTCATTCTACAAAAGGCACGCTATCACCCATTGATGGGCTCTAACTGTTTGTAAGCACACGGTTTCAGGTTCTTTTCACTCCCCGCCAGGGGTTCTTTTCACCTTTCCTTCACAGTACTGGTTCACTATCGGTCACTAATGAGTATTTAGCCTTACGAGATGGTCCTCGCATATTCAGACAGAATTTCACGTGCTCCGCCCTACTCTCACACCGAGATCTCTTTATTTCGTATACAGGGCTTTCACCTTCTTTGACTTGCTTTTCCAATACAATTCTACTATAAAAAGATTTTGTAACTCTTGATGGTGCTGGGCTCTTCCCCTTTCAATCGCCTCTACTTAGGGAATCATTATTTATTTTCTTTTCCTCTGGGTACTAAGATGTTTCAATTCTCCAGGTTTGCCTCATATAGCTATGTATTCACTATATGATACTAGTTCTTCAAACTAGTGGGTTCCCCCATTCGGACATCTACGGATCTCTGCGTACTTACTGCTCCCCGTAGCATTTCGCTGTTAGTCGCGTCCTTCTTCGCCTATTAGTGCCAAGGCATCCACCGTGCGCTCTTTGTTTCTTAACCTTACATTTTTTTTGAATCCAAAAATCACTTGATTTTTGATTGCGATTTAAATTCTCTGATTTAAATCTTTTTTTACTTTGCGACAAGTATTATCCAATTTTCAAAGATCTATATTCATTTTATAATGAACAACTTTATAATCTCACCATATAGCCAAAGCTTAATGGTGGGCCTAAATGGACTTGAACCATCGACCTCACGCTTATCAGGCGTGCGCTCTAACCAGCTGAGCTATAGGCCCATATGGGTATATAAAGATTTTTGTGAAAGAATTGAATCTTTCAAAACTAAACATAACAGATAGGAGTAAGTTCTTAAAGAATTGTTTTTTTGTAGGCTCGGGTGCCTACTTGGAAAATTACTTTTCCGAAAGTTATTGTCGTAAGAACTTTGTTCTTACACCTTTCTCCTTAGAAAGGAGGTGATCCATCCCCACGTTCTCGTAGGGATACCTTGTTACGACTTCACCCCAATCATCTGTCCTACCTTAGACGGCTCTCTCCTTGCGGTTAAGCCACCGGCTTCGGGTATTACAAACTCTCATGGTGTGACGGGCGGTGTGTACAAGACTCGAGAACGTATTCACCGTGGCATGCTGATCCACGATTACTAGCGATTCCAACTTCATGTAGTCGAGTTGCAGACTACAATCCGAACTGAGACCGGCTTTTTGAGATTTGCTCCATTTCACAATTTCGCTGCTCTTTGTACCGGCCATTGTAGCACGTGTGTAGCCCAGGCCATAAGGGGCATGATGATTTGACGTCATCCCCACCTTCCTCCAACTTGTCGCTGGCAGTCTCATTAGAGTGCTCAACTTAATGTTAGCAACTAATGATAAGGGTTGCGCTCGTTGCGGGACTTAACCCAACATCTCACGACACGAGCTGACGACAACCATGCACCACCTGTCACCTATACCTCCGAAGAGGAAACTCTATCTCTAGAGCGGTCATAGGGATGTCAAGGCCTGGTAAGGTTTTTCGCGTTGCGTCGAATTAAACCACATGCTCCACCGCTTGTGCGAGTCCCCGTCAATTCCTTTGAGTTTCAGTCTTGCGACCGTACTCCCCAGGCGGAGCACTTAATGCGTTAACTACAGCACCGAACTTACGTCCGACACTTAGTGCTCATCGTTTACAGCGTAGACTACCAGGGTATCTAATCCTGTTTGCTACCTACGCTTTCGTGCCTCAGCGTCAATGCTAGACCAGTAAGCCGCCTTCGCCACTGGTGTTCCTCCATATATCTAAGCATTTTACCGCTACACATGGAATTCCACTTACCTCTTCTAGATTCAAGCCATCCAGTTTCCATCGACCCTCCACAGTTAAGCTGTGGGCTTTCACGACAGACTTAAACGGCCGCCTACGCACGCTTTACGCCCAATAATTCCGGATAACGCTCGCCCCCTATGTATTACCGCGGCTGCTGGCACATAGTTAGCCGGGGCTTTCTAGTAAGGTACCGTCAAGTAATACCCATTTCCTGATACTACCTTTCTTCCCTCACAACAGAATTTTACATTCCGAAGAATTTCATCATTCACGCGGCATTGCTCGGTCAGGGTTTCCCCCATTGCCGAAAATTCCCTACTGCTGCCTCCCGTAGGAGTCTGGGCCGTGTCTCAGTCCCAGTGTGGCTGTTTGGCCTCTCAGCTCAGCTACGCATCGTCGCCTTGGTAAGCTACTACCTCACCAACTAGCTAATGCGCCGCAGGACCATCTCAAAGCATTCCCAGAAGGACTTTTAAATATATCAAGATGCCTTAATATATCCTATCCAGTTTTAGCTACCGTTTCCAGTAGTTATCCTCGACTTTGAGGCAGGTTTCCTACGTGTTACTCACCCGTTCGCCACTAGAGTATTGCTACTCTCGTTCGACTTGCATGTATTAGGCATGCCGCCAGCGTTAATCCTGAGCCAGGATCAAACTCTCATATAAGTTTTATCCTTGCTCCACCTGTTATGTTTAGTTTTCAAAGATCAATTTTTTTCTTGCGTCGCTTAACGCATCTTTTATATTATACCAAATTTCATTCCTTTTGTCAAGAATTTGATATTTATATTTTTTCTTTCTTTTTTCAAGAATTTTTAAATATCTCTCTTAAGAAAGCATATAGAGTATACCAAATTTTACATTTTTTGTCTACACATATACACTTTTTTATTTTTATTGCACAAAAAAGAGGATATTTAAATCATCCATATCCTCTTTTTATACTATTTATTTTAATAATTTTACTGCGTCGTTAATTACTTGATTTAATCTGTCTGTTCTAAATGTTTTTTCATTTACAAATATTTCGCTTATCTTTCTTCTATAATTTATTACATTTTGCGCACGTATGATTCTTCTTGAAATTCTTAAATTATTTCCGTCAGACAAACCTCTTGTATAATAAGGAACATCTATGATTTGTTCTTCTTGGCTATTATATCCATTTTGATTCATACGTATACCTCTTTTTATTTTTTGTTATATACAAATAAATCACTTACTGGTTTGTCGTCAATAATGTTTAAGATACCTCTACCTAGTAATGTTGCAACGGATAACACAACTAATCCTTTTATATGTTTTTTATCTTCTGTCAATTTAGCAGTATTTGTTACAACAAGTTGTTCAAGTGGAGCATTATTTAATCTTTCAACTGCAGCACCAGAAAGTAATGCATGAGTGCAACAAACACGTACTGTTTTTGCGCCACGTTCTTTTAAAGTTTTAACAACAACAGAAACGGTTCCTGCTGTATCAATCATATCATCAATTATGATACAGTTTTTGCCTTCAACTTCACCTATAACATTCATAACCTCGGCAACATTAGGTCTAGGGCGACGTTTATCTATAATTGCCATTGGTGCATCTAAAACCATTGCAAGTTTTCTAGCACGAGTTGTACCACCATGGTCAGGAGCAACAACAACGATATCCTCAATTTTTTCTTTTACAAAGTAATCAGCTAAAATTGGTAATGCTAAGAAGTTATCAATCGGAATATCGAAAAAGCCTTGAATTTGATCTGCGTGCAAGTCTAAACACATTAATCTTGATGCTCCAGCAACTTGTAATAAGTCAGCCATTAATTTTGCTGATATAGGCTGTCTTGGTGCAGCTTTACGATCTTGTCTTGAGTAACCATAGTATGGCATTATAATATTAATTTGTTCAGCAGATGCACGTTTTAAAGCGTCTATCATTATTAACAATTCCATATAGTTATCATTTACTGGTGCATTTGTAGATTGTATTACAAATACAATGTGTCCACGTACAGTTTCTTCTATATTAACTTGTACTTCACCATCGGAGAAACGATTAATCTCGCACTTAGATAGCGGGACATTAATATAATCAGCTATTTCTTGTGCCAATTCTAAGTTAGAGTTTAATGAAAAAAGTTTGATTTTTTTACCATGTAAAGTTGCCATTGTTGTTTTTCCTCTTTTTCTTTATTTATTTAAATTTTTCTTTACAACATTATATATATCATTTGATGTTAAATGATAGTAGTTAAGTAATTCGCTATATTTACCTACTTGCCCAAATTGATCCATAACGGCAATTTTATCGACATGTAATGGATATTTTTCTATTAACATTTCACTAACAGCAGAATAAAGCCCGCCTATTACATTGTGATTTTCACAAGTAACAACATGATTAGTCTTTTTAATAGAATTAAGTATTGTTTCTTCATCTAATGGTTTTATTGTATTAGCACTAATAAGTTCTGCAGATATGCCTTCTTCTTTTAATTTTAAAACTGCTTTTAATGATTCTGCTACCATAATTCCTGAAGCAACGATTGTGATATCATTACCTTTAGTTATAACATCAGCTTTATTTAAAGCGAATTTATAATTTTCATCATAAACTGGTTGAGCAGCTTTTCTAGGCATTCTTATATAGCATGGACCATCAGTATTCATAATTTGCTTAATAGCTTGATATACTTGAGTATCATCTACTGCATCATATATTGTCATAGTAGGAATACTTCTTAGTGTTGCTATATCTTCAAAACTCATATGAGTTCCACCATTTAATTCGGCAGTTATTCCAGGGTCAGTACCAACAATTTTAACATTTTGTTTTGCATACGCAACTGATACAGCAATTTGATCACAAACACGTCTTGTTGCAAAAGGAGCAAAAGTTACAACAATTGGTTTATAGCCGTATGCAGCAAGTCCTGCAGCAACTCCGACCATATTTGCTTCCGCAATCCCTACATCAAAACATCTATCAGGAAATTCTTTATATAACGAGCTAGTACCATTGGGTTTTGATAAGTCAGCATCTAAAACACATATTTTATTATCTTCTCTCATTAATTCAGCTAAAGCTTTTGCTAATGCTTGTCTAAATTCCATATGTTTTCCTCCTATTTTAATTCTTCAAGAGCTTCTTCTAATTGCTCTTTAGAAATAGTAGTTGAGTGATTTGCAACACCTAATTTTTCAATGAAAGACACTCCTTTACCTTTTACAGTATTAAGTACAATTATAGAAGGTTTATCTTTTTGTTTTTTAGCGTTCTCGATTGCTTCGTCTATTTCACTTATATCATTACCATTAATAGTTTGTGCATAGAATCCAAAACTTTCCCATTTTTTTGCAGGATTGATTAAAGAATTTATTTGGTCTGTATAGTTATCTATTTGCATTCCATTATTATCTAAAAATAATATAAAATTATTTAGTTTCTTTTGACTAGCATACATACTAGCTTCCCAAATTTGACCCTCTTGAGATTCACCGTCGCCAATAATACAATAAATAGTTGCATTATCATTTGACATTTTTGAAGCAAGTGCCATACCTACAGCACAAGAAATTCCTTGTCCTAACGAACCTGTTGTCATGTCTACTCCTGGTGTCTTATTCATATCACAATGGCTTGGTAAATTTGTGCCAAATTTATTTAATGTAAGCAATTCATCGTGAGAAATATAGCCTTTACGGCATAATGTTGCATAAACGGCAGGTCCTGCATGTCCTTTTGACACAACTAAGCGATCTCTACCTTCCATTTTAGGGTTGTTAACATCAACATTCATTTGTTTGAAATACAAAACAGTAAGTACATCTACAATAGAAAGACTTCCACCTATATGGCCTTGGCCTAACGATGCGATACATTCAACTGTAAGCTTTCGAATTTCTTTAGCTATTTGTTGCATAGCATTTACTCTCCTTATAAAATTCTTTTTTATAGTATAACACATTTATTTATTTTTTGCACATATAACGGTTAGCATTTTTTTGGAAAACGTTTTTAATAAAAAAGAAAAATGCTATTTTTAGCATTCTTCTTTATATTTTGATATTATCGCCTCTTCAAACATTTTACGTGTTGGTTGATCAATAGGATGTACAATATCTCTAAAAACTCCATCTGTAGTTTGTCTGCTTGGCATAGCAACGAATAACCCTTCCTTTCCTTCAATAACCCTTAATTCATGAATCGCAAAACAATCATCTATTGTTACAGAAGCAATGGCTTTTAATCGATTCCCCGTTTCTACTTTCTTAATTCTTATGTCTGTAATTTGCATATATGCCACCTCTTGTTTCTTTTTATAATACAATTGTACCATATGAAAACGTTTTCGTAAAGTAATTAAATAATTTATTTATATTTTAGTATTATTTTACCAGGTACTACATATAATATAGTACAAAGATATTTATATCTTTTACATATAAAAGTCAGCGTTTCTTAGCGCTGACTCTTTTTTACTATATTGTTACCAAGTTTTTCTTCTAAAAATGGAATGAAACGATCATCATTAATTTCCGATATTTTTATAATGAAAAAAACTTGTTTACTAACTGTCTTAATTATTATGTATTCTTCGGTAACTTCGGCTTTTTTTATTAAATCCCATTCGTACGGAAGAGTATCATTTGGTTCAGATATGAAACGATATATAATACCTTGTTCATTCAACGATATTACTAATGGTTCTAAATCTTTAAATTCTGTGCTTTCTATTTTTTTAATTACTAATTTTTTTGCAAAAAAAACATAAAACAAAATGCCCAAAACACCAAGTGTTATAAGAATAATATCATATGCCATACTAGATTTATCTTTGTTAACTAATAAATTTATTGCACCATATACAATTGCAATTATTCCAACTATCAATGTAATTATATTTCTTTTAGTACTTAATAATAAGATATTAACTTTTTTTAGATCTTCCGCAGTTAGTGTTTCTGTTATTTGAATGCTGTTTTCTTTACTTTCAGAATTTTCTTGAATAGTACTTAAATCTTTATTGTCTTCCATTTTCTACTCCTCAATTATTTTTACTTTTTTAATCCAGTAATTTGGATATTTTTCTTTACATCTTTCATATTCATAATCAATATCTTTTGTGAAAACTAAAATACTAGATCCGCTACCACTCATTAATACTATATTATTAATAGATAGATCTTTTATTAAATGACTTATTTCTTTATATAATGACATCGTTATATCTTGTAAATCATTTTCTAAAACTTCTAGATTTCCTTTATTTATATTGTTTATAACAATATCTAAGTTTAAGGGTTTTGATATATTATTGCAATTTTCAAAAATCATTTTAGTAGATGTCATTACGTTAGGATATATACATATAAACTCTTTTTCATATTTAATATCTACTGGTTCAATTATTTCACCTATTCCAGAAACTTTGCAAGGTTTTAAATATAAAGCATATGGTATATCTGCACCTAATAACTTTACTTCGTTAATAAACCTTTCATTATATATATCAACATTATGCAAGCTTGCAACATATCTCAATATTGTTCCAACATCGCAACTTCCTCCACCAAGGCCTGCTCCTATTGGTATTTCTTTTTTTACAACGATATCATAGTACTCATCTATGTCAAAAGATTTTCGAAATAAATTTAAGGCCCTTATAATTAAATCATCTTTATTTGGATCTAAATTAGTGTTTTCATATTTCAAAACATCTGTCTTTTTTTTATTTACGTTTATTGCTATTTCATCAAAAACATTTATTCTTACATTTAACATTTGTAATAGGTGGTATTTATTTTCTTCACCTATTACTTTTAATATTAAATTGGCTTTTGCGAAAGCTTTTAAGTTCATATAATTACCTACAATAATACTTTCATTTTTCCTTTAGTTTCTACACCGCCAAATGCGGCACGTTTATTTTCAATATACTCTAATATTTGATTAAAGTCTACCACTCTATTACAAGAAGTTGTTGCTACTTTTATAGCAATTATAGCCGGATCATATGTATGTATATTTATTCTTTTTGGTGAGGAAGAAAAATTAGCGCCTGATGCTATAAGTGCTTCAAAGTGTGAGCCACAAGCTCCAACAATGATAACAGTTGAATCTGGTCCGAAGTGTTTTCTTATTATTCTCACTGCATCAATAAAATGTTTAGAGTTTTCATAATTATTTAAGTCTTTTACGCCTTTACCATTATATACATCATGACCTGTTATTACTATGATGTCTGGTGTGGTTTTTAATAATATGTTTTCAATTTTATTTTTAACATCTGGTTCATTTATATATATACCATCAGCAGGTATGTGCATCTCTTTATATAAAGAAAGACAACTTTCTAAGAAATCTTTATCTCCATCAACGTGTAATATTCTTCCATATAAAACAACTTGTTTACTTCTTTGCGATTGATTTCTAATTAATTTTTCTTTTACCTCATTTGTATATAGATTCTCTTTTTCAATGTCTTCTTTTTCCGCAAGCTTTATATCTTCTACATTAACAAGTTTAATAATTCTATGTGTATAACCTTTTATGCATACCTCATTATCTTTTATATCATCTATTATATATATTTCTTTTTCGTTTAATAATTTAACAAAGTCTCCTTTTTTAAACTCCACTGTATTTCACCCATATTATTATATGGTTTTTTGCCTCATTTGTTAACCGTTAATGTAAAAATCGTTAGCAAGTTTTACTATTTGGCTAACATCTAATTCCTCAGAGCGAACACTTTCGTCTAAGTTATTTTCTTTGATAATTTTCTTTATTAATCCTTTGTCATAATTATATGCTTTTTGAATATTGTTATATAAAGTTTTTCGACGTTGTGCGAAAATATTTCGATTAAATTTCAAAAAGAAATCTAAATTTTCTACTTCCAACAATGGTTCTTCTTTTTTTTCAATCATAACTACACTACTTTCAACATTAGGCTCTGGAAAAAACGACTTTGGACTTACATTAAATATTATCCGTGGATTGGTAAAATACTGGATTAAAACACTTAATGCATTATAATCTTTTGTCGATGGTTTACCACATAGTCTTTTTGCTACTTCAGTTTGCATCATTACAATCATTTTATCGATTCTTGTTGTTTCTTCTAAAACTTTTAATAGTATAGGTGTAGTGATATAATACGGCAAATTAGCTACTAAAGTAATATTATTTGAATTGTCAAAGATATTTTTGAAATCTTTATTTAAATTACGTTTTAGAAAATCATCATTTATTATACTAATATTGTAATTAAGTTCATTCAAATGTTCTACCATTTGTTCATCAATCTCATAACATAATACATTTGTTGTTGCTTGTTGCAAATAGTTTGTTAAGAATCCTAACCCAGGCCCAATTTCAATGACATTAGTATCTTTTTTTAACTCTGCACTTTTTACAATATTTTTTAAAATATTATCATCAAGTAAAAAGTTTTGCCCATATTGCTTTTTTACGATGATATCATTTTGTTCTAAAATTTTTTTAACTTGTTCTTTTGTCATACTAACACCTTTTTAAATATTATAACATAAAAATAAAAAGAAAGTTAATTATAACTTTCTTATTTGTTTTCATCCTCATCAGAATCTTCATCGTCAACAACAACCATGCCACCGCCAAATTCTTCATCAAATGTTTCAAATGCTTTTGCTAGATCATCA
>OJLA01002403.1_pt1 | contig 11093 bp, 13 predicted proteins | sample 1596611 | NCBI WGS metagenome assembly OJLA01 (sample SAMEA4350168, study PRJEB24818) | metagenome | biome: human; feature: gut; material: faeces | place: Denmark | collected 2013-09
TCTCGATTTTCTAATTTTCTTTTTAGAATTTTAGAAATTTTAATACTATATATAACATAATCTCTAAAATACTAAGTTTTAAATTTTTTTAGTATGTTTATAGTCTTGATACCTACTAAAAATAATCTTCTTTTTCTAATAAAATATAGTTAATACAACGTGGAATGAATTGTTGCTAAAATCACTCTTTCCATCACATTATTGTTTTATTAATTAAAGCTATTTTCAATTATACTTTTTATAGATTGAAACATATTATTTAAATCTTCTTGTAAGTACATGTATTCATTGTATATCGGATATGCTTCTAATTCTTGTTTCATTTTGTCTATATTTTCATTATTTTCTTTAATGTCTTCTTTTCTATATTCTTTATTTGTAATTATTTTCTCTTCTTTTTTTATTTTACTTATTAGAGTCATTATTTCATTATTATCTTTCATTTTATTTTTTAACTCTAAATACTTTTGGTAATCAGAAGAGTTTTTTATTAATTCTACAAGTTCTTTAGTTTTACTTATTAATCTTTCTTTATTGTTGTTTTCCATCTAGGCTCCATGTTTTAGCTTCAGTTACTTCTACTTTAACAATTTTTCCAATTAAAGATTCATCACCAGTAAAGTTTATAAGTTTATTGTTATCAGTATATCCGCAAAGCATACCTTCTTTTTCACTTACACCATCTACTAAAACATCTACTACTTTTCCAACCATTCTTTGGTTGCTTTCTAAAAAGTATTTGTTAACTGTTTCATTTAATTTATATAATCTTTTTTCTTTTTCTTCTAAAGTGGTTTTATCTTCTAGTTTAGCAGCTGGTGTTCCCTCTCTTGGTGAAAAGATAAATGTGAATGCATTATCAAACTTACAGTAGTTAACTAAATCAAGAGTTTCTTCAAAGTCAGTTTCTTCTTCACTAGGGAATCCTACAATTATATCTGTTGATATTGTTACATTAGGTATTGTCTTTAATTTATCAAATAAGGCAATATACTCTTCTTTGGTGTATCTTCTTCCCATTAATTTAAGAACTCTATTAGATCCTGATTGAACTGGTAAATGAACACTTGGCATTATATTTGGATACATTTTAATTGCTTCAACCATCTTATCAGTGAAATCCCATGGGTGGCTAGTCATAAATCTTACTCTAGGGATATTAGTTTTAGCAACATCGATAAGTAAGTCTTCCATATGATAATCACTATCTAAGTCTTTTCCATAAGCATTAACATTTTGACCTAAAAGAGTAACCTCTTGATAACCTTCTTCAACTAATTTTCTTACTTCTTTTAAGATATCATCTTTATCTCTACTTCTTTGTTTTCCACGAGTATATGGTACTATACAATATGTACAAAACTTATCACAACCATACATTATATTAACGTAAGCTTTATATCTACTTGCTCTTTTTACTGGTATTCCTTCAACAATATTTCCTTCTTTACTGAATACTTCAATTACTTGTTTTTTAGTTTTAAAAGCTTCTTCTAGAATAAATGGCAAACGATGAAGATTATGTGTTCCAAAAACAAAGTTTACGCACTTATATTTTTCCATAATATCATGAACTACTTTTTCTTCTTGAGCCATACATCCACATAAACCAATTATTAAGTCTTTATTTTCTTCTTTTTGGTGTTTTAGTCTTCCAAGCATACCAAAAGCTTTGTTATGAGCATTTTCACGAATACTGCAAGTATTAAGAATTACTAAGTCTGCTTTTTCCATTTCTTCTTCCTCAGCAAAACCTAGTTCTTCAAGCATAGCTTTTATATTTTCTGAATCATGTTCATTCATTTGACAACCATACGTTTTAATATGATATGTCTTGTTAACACCAATATTAGTTATATTAATATCTTCAGTATAAAACTCTTTTTCTACTTCTTTTTGATTTCTTTTTCTTGCCTCTTTATAATCAGGTAACTGCATACTAATCACTTCCACTTGTTAATTTTATCATAATATATATTAAAAAAAAAGAAGTTATTAATCGAATAATACTTCATCTAAGTATGTATCCATACTTTTAGTCTTATTATTCATAACTTCTTCTTCTATTTCATCAAAATTTTCATTTAAATAAACTATTATTTCTTTAACTTTTGGAGATACTTCTTTATTTATTAAATTTCCAATAATCTTTTTCAAATTATTTATTTTAGTATATCCTCCATAGTTTTTGTTTTTAATATAAGTATCATAATATTTTTTGAATGATACTACTCCTACTTCATTAAATCTTGAATCTTCAAGTATTTTTGAAGTTATAAAAGTTAAATTAGATTGAATAGATTTATCTAATATTGTTTCTTGCTTATTGTTTTTGATATTTGGTAAAAAGTCTTTCTTTTTTCTTAGTACTTTATATATATCAAGAACTTTTAGATTATCCATAGAAACAAGAATATGAGCAAATGTGTCTCCATCATTATTTTGATGATTTACATCCCATTTTTTATTTTTTATATGTTTAAGCACTATCTCAAATTGTTCTTTTTTTAATAACTTCATTAAAATGTTATTTCCATCTGTGTCACATACGTTAATGTCAAAACTGTTTCTTGATAATATTTTATCAATTAAAGACATATGTTCTTCTTTTAACAATTCGAATATCAGGTATGGATCACTATCACATGCGCTTATCGTTTTTGTTTCATCGTAAAACATATATAATACACCTCTTTCACGTGACTGCTCTATATTTTAGCAAAAGATATTTGAAAAGTCAAATTCGTGAAAAAAAAGTAGGTATTATCCTACTTCACATGTATTTTCTTTAAATATATCTTTTTCACTTGAATTACATAGGCAATCCGCATCTCCATGAGCATATTTTATTGTAACTGTTTTGATTGCAAAATCTTTTTTTACATCTATACTGTAGATTGCTGTTTTTGATTCATCATTATAATAGAAAACTGTGTTTGCACATTTATATCTTGTCATTTTTTCTAATTCACCATCAAAGAAATCTTTTACATAGTCTGATTTTCTTAGTGTCTTTAGAACAATTTCTTTTCCGTCATCTTTTTCAAAAAACATTAATAAGGGGATATTTAATGATATCTTACTTGTTTTATAATCCTCTCTAAAGAAAGTTCTATTACATAATAATACAAGCATAATAATTGAAAAGATTAATACAACAGATAGTTCAACAATATATTTAACTTTTTGTGATTTAAAAAGTTTTTCTTTTTCTTTAAATGCTTGAACTGGTTTTTCTTTTCTTCTTTTTTTCTTTTTTCTTCCTTTTAATTCATAAAGTTCTTTATTAACCTCTTTTTCGATTTTCTCGTTATTCTTTTTATCCATAAGATACACTCCTTATTCTAGTATAATTATATATAAGAAGTTTACTTTTTTCAAGATATTGATGATTAATAAATAATATTATTTTTTTGCCTATAACAAATAAAATAGGATGCGTTTGATTATAAAAAGAATATTTAAAAATTTAAAATTTTTAATCGGTTCTAGGATTTTTCCTTTTTTAATACATAAGCATTTACATCAACATTATTTAATCTATAATAAAGTTGTTGTAAAACATATAAAGGTACCTTTTTATTAATGTAAGCTAGTAAGTTTCTATCAACATCATGTAAAGGAATAAAGTAACCATAACGTCCTTCATCTAAGGTTTTCCCTAAAATGTATTGCTTTCTACTTATTTTTTCAGTAGATCTATTTTGATACAATATATTATTGGTAAATATATCAATCAAAGTAGATAAATATCCATCTGTTTCTACACCTGCGCCGCTCCAATTTCTACCATGAATCTTTTGAACATCTAACCTAACAATACTATATAAATCATTATCTTTCCACACATATATATTTGAAATATCAACTTTTGGTGTTGAATCTTCTAGTTGTTCTTTAATAAATAAGAGTTCCTGTTTTTGCGCCTCTAATTGTTGTTTTGCTTCTTCTATTTCTTTTAATACTTTTTTATTTCCAAACATTATAATTCTCCTTTGTAAGTATTAACTATTTTTTTAGTAATTTTTTTTGTTCTTGGCTTGAGTTTTTATCCAAACTAAATAACTCTGAATAAAGGAGCATTTTTCTAAACAATTTATCATCTTTGATACATCTATCTTCTATTCTTTGTTTTATACCTTCTGACAAAATTTCTTTAGGAATATTTACTATAAATCCACAATGTGGGCATAACTGATAATATCTATATGATCTATCACTTGGGTTAACAAATATTTCTTCTTCTCTTATAATAAATTTTTTTTCACAAGGTTCAGTATTTTCTGGTCTATGTAATCTTGTTTCTTTCATTGTTTTATTATATGGTTCTTCAATAGTACAAGTAATTTCTAGATCACAAGGTAATTCATCGTGATAATATAGATAAATTTGTTGCTTTTCTCTTTCACTAAAAAGTGACCTATTATCTTTGTAAAATGGAGCATTTGATATTGCCGTTATGAAAGAATTATTTGTTATTCCTACGTCTTTTTTATCTTTTAAAGGTTCTCTTTGATGGAGTGGCACAACTGTAATAGAACTAACATCATGTAAAGTTAACTCTCTTCCACTTGTATATATTTTTCCATCATTTTGATATCTAGCAATTCTATAGTACTCATCAATAATACTTAATTTTCTTTTCTTATTTTTTAAATCTCCTGATTGTTCAATGATATAATCACTTGTTACATTTAATATCTTCCATATAGACAAATTTTCTTTATTACAAGCTTCTTTAGTATTTAATTTTTCTAATAACTCTAAACCTTTTTTTACTTGTTCTAGATATTCCTTATCATTTCTTTTACTATTAACAAGTTTATAAAGTTTGCTTTCTTCCATAGGTTTATCTGATAATAAAAATTCCTCAAATAAAGAATTGATATCATCTAAAGTGCCAATATTTAAATAAATTAGTGGCTCAGTAAAAGAAATTTTACCATATTTTTTAGTATCTTTTTTTACCATATTTTCAAATTTTTCTTTACTTTGTTCATACATATATGGTGCTAATATAAAATAAGCATTTTCATATAAAAATCTATATCTTCTTACTAACTCTTGTTTTGCTTGGTCTATTGTCATTTCAAAACCTCCAACGTACAACGCCTGAAAAAATAAAAAACCTTGAAAATTCAAGGTTAATTCATATATGGCGGAGACAGAGGGATTTGAACCCTCGCACCAGTTGCCCGGTCTACACCCTTAGCAGGGGCGCCTCTTCAGCCTCTTGAGTATATCTCCATGCCTACTTATTCATTATACATATTATTAAATTTTAAGTCAAGGGAAAAAGCATTTTTACAGGCTTTTTCCCTTACTTTTTTATCTGTTTCTACTTTTATTTAAATTTCTTTCAAGTCTTAGACTCTTAGCTTCACTTTTTTGTTTTGCTAATTTTTCTTGTTCTAATTTATCTTTATCAATTCCCTTTGATAAGATATCTACTATTCTTTGATGTATAGCATTTTCTTCTTCTGTATAGCTTTCTTTAGTATTTAGTTCTCTACTTTTTAATAGTTCTTCGATAGTTTTTATTTCTAGTTTTCTTCTTTTTCCATCTCTTCCATAGTTAACATAGCAATCTAAATTCTTGCTTCCACCAGATTTTATATATTCATTTATAAATGTTCTTTGATAAGCATCAGTACTATCTACACCATACATCATTGGAACATCTATATCTCTTCCAAATTCTTTAGCAAACAAAAATGCTCTTCTTGCACCTAATTTAGGTCCTCCACGTTCTATTATTCTATACATAACTGCATTTAAAAGCTCTTCTTTACTTTTTTCTTCTTTTCTATATCCTTCTACTGCTTTTTCTATTTCTTTAATTGATTTTTTTGATACATCAAAAAGTTCTACTTTAAATAATTCAAGTAATTCTTTGATTTTTAAATTTTCAAACTCAAATGTTCTTCCATCACAATCACATAAAGTAATTTTATTTGATAATCTCTCATCAAGTACTATTCCACTTGCAGAAATGTAATATTTTTTTCCATTTATTTCTATAGATATGTTTTTTGGATATTGTGGTCTTTTTAAAAACTTCTTTTCTTCTTTTGGAAGTGCTCTTACAAAAACGCTTGTATTGTAAAACTCATCCCAATTCATAGCTCTAGCTAGAGAATTCTCTTCTAATTCTTCGTTAATATATGGGTTATTTTCAAACATTTCTTCATCGACATTTTTTTCTTCTTGCTCTTTATATGGAATTATTTTATTAACTTCATAATCTGGATATCTTAATTCATACCATATAGCCATTTTGTCGATAAAATTTTGAAGTGTTGATAGTGTGCTGTACGCTTCTTCTTTACTAGTTTTTCCCTTTACCATATTTTTATAGTACCAACTAAGATACTCATTAATCTTATCTTCTAAAAAAATAGGTACTTCTTTTTCCTCTTCTTTTTTTACTTCATTTTTTAGCCATTCAATAATTGACATATAATCCTCCTTCTTTTGATATGATTCTTCAATAATTAGAACCTCTAATAACATAATAATATAAAATTGATTATTTTGTTAGTCTTTTTATGCTTAAATATTCATTTTTATACCAATCTACAAATTTTTTTGTTGCAGATATATGATTAAGACTTCTTTCTTTTCTTTCTTCGTCTGTCATCTCTGCTAGTGTTTTTTCATAGTTTTCTGGAATAAAAACATACCATAAATTCGACTTTGCTCTTTTATTACTATGTCCTTTCTTTTCGTATGACAAAGTTCCTTTGCTCGTTCCATAAAATTGATAATAATTATCTCCATCATAAAAAGTAAGGCAATCAAGAAAATAGCAGTTTCTATTACTTACATCTTTCATTATTTCTAGAAGATTATCAATATTAGTGCTAACACCACTTCTTTTAACAAATGCGCCAGGATACCCAGGATTATTTGGATAGTCTTCAATATAAAATCCTGAATCAGCTACAAATACTGGACTTTCTAACTTTTCGTATGATTCTTTTGCTTTTTCTCTAGAAATAATGGAGATGTCATTAACATCTGGTTCATCTAAATCACAAGTATAATAATCGATTATTATTCCTTCTTTTTCGAATGTTTCTTTTACAGAAATATATTTTCCATAATTCCCTGTTACATAAGTTAATTTTTTCATTCTACATATCTCCTTTTATATGAACTTTTGAAATTATTTTAACAAACTAAGAGGAAATATATATGTCAGTTATAATATTTTTCTAATAAATTAATTTTACTAATTCGATTAAGATAAAAGTGTCTTATTTCTTGTTTTTTCTCACAATATGCTGCAACTCCCCATTCTTTTCCTAGTAGAATCAAATCGTAAGGATGAATTACCCTAGAGGATATTTCCTTTTTTTCTTTTGAGTAATATTCTATACAACACTTTCTTTTTTCTTTAATAGCTTTATTAATTAAGTTATATAGTTCTTTATTTTCAATATTGATGTCATTTGGTGTTATAAATCTTTTTGGAACATTTATATTTTGATTTAATACATATCCTCCATATGGACCTTTAATTGTTTCAATATAAATTCCTGCTTTTTCTAACTCATCTTTGTAAACTCTAACCATTCTAGGAGATACTTCTAACTTTTCTCCTAATTCAGCAATACTATATTTTTTTCCTGTACTTAAATATTCTAGCATTATTAAAATATTACTCACTTTAGACATATTAGCCTCCTTTTAGTTTTCTATTATACCATATAATAGATATAAAAAAATGATAGAATTATCTACCACTTCTTTTTGCTAATACTTTTGTTTTATTTCTTTCTTTAAAGTAATCTCCCCATTTTTTATCTTTATCTAAATAAGCTTTTATTCTTTCAATTTCTTTTAAAGAATAATTATCTAAAGTATTAATATTTAGGCTTTCAAAATGTCCTTCGATTCCATTAAATAGATTATTTTCATTTTTTTCTTCTAATCTTCCTTTAATAGATAAATAAAGATCATATTTTTTCAATTCTTTTATTTCTTTACTTGTTAAAGCAACTCTAACACCTTGAATTGTCATTGCTAGTGCTGTAACACCTCCAAAAATACCATAAAATTCTTTCATAGCATTTGAATCAACTCCATTATAAAATGCACCTGTTATCATAAGAGTTATCGCCTTTAAAAAAGCCGAACTCATTGCATTCTTTCTGTTTTGTTCTGCATTTTTTAATGCGCTACTTTCACTTCTTGCTTTTGCCTGTTCTAACATTTTATCTAACAATGCCTGTTCATTTTCAGCTGATAAAGGTATCTCATGTGTGGAACCATCTAAAAATGTGATTTCTATTTTATTATCTCGTAGTACACGAGTATAATTTTTTATTAAATCTTCATCTTTAGCTCCTTTATATCCATAGTTCATTTAATATCACTCCTCATAAAAAAGCGATGATATTATACCATATTTTGTTAAATTATTCAATTATCTTTATATTGATGTTTCTTAAAAAATCTTATGTAGTTTAAGTCTAAAAATATTTCTTAAATGCTAAAATAAGAAGACCTTCCAATAAAAAAGTGGTAAAATTATCTACCACGTCTTTTAGCTAATACTTTGTCTTGATTAGGTTTGTTAAAGTATTGTCCCCATTTTTCATCTTTATCTAAATTATCTCTTATTCTTTTAATTTCTCCTAGAGAATAATTATCTAATGTGTTGATATTTAAAGTACTTAAGTTACTATCAGTCATATTACATGTATCACAATTTATTTTGCTTTCTAATTTGTCTTTAATTGCTAAATATATATCGTATTTTTTCAATTCTTTTATTTCATCACTTATAAATTTAAGTTCTACACCATCTAATACAATTGTTACAGCAATAAGACCTTCCAATACGCTATAAATTATTTTTGACTCTTTTGAATTTGCTCCACTATTATTAGCACTATTTATCATAAGAGCTGAAACCTTTAGCATCATCAAAGGAAAATCTATTCTTCTTTTTTGTATAGCATTTTGTAGAGCTTCGCTTTCACTTCTTGCTTTTGCTTGCTCAAGCATCTTATCTAATATTAATTGTTCATTTTCTTCTGTAAAAGGTACTTCATAACTAGAATCATCTAAGAATGTAATTTTTATTGTATTATTTGAAACATTATGTTCATACTTTTCAATTAAATCTTTTAATTCTACTCCTTTATATCCATATTTCATATGATATCACTCCTAAATGAACATTATTATAGCACAAATATTATAAAAATTATCAACATTTATTACATTTTCAAATATAAAAAACTCGGACTCATCTATCTCCAAGTTATTTATCAATATGGTCTCATAAAAGAATACCTACAACAACTTTCTTAGATAATCTATTTAAAAAGTTATGATACAATATACATAGAAATTTCTATTTATTAATGAGGTGGAAATATGAAAGTGATATTTTTGGATATAGATGGGGTTTTAAATACATCTCAAACTTTTATTGATATTCATAATGAATATATTGAAACTGGTGTTAGAAGAATTGAAATTGACTTAGAAAGATTAAATCTTTTAAAAAAAATTGTTGATCAAACAGGAGCTGTTATTGTACTTAGTTCCTCTTGGAGATATTTTGGAAAAATGGAATGTGGAAAATACATTCCTCTTAATGAAAAAATGGCATCTTTGATTAAATTATTCAATGAGTATGGACTTATAATTTACGACGTGACACCAAAAGATGCAAATGGGATTAGACAAAATGAAATAAAGGCCTGGTTAAAAAATAAGAATATAGAGAATTTTATAGTAATAGATGATGAATCTTTTGATTTGCAAATTTTTTTAAATAAAGAATTGATTAAAACTAGTTTTACGGCAGATGATGAAATGATTAAAAATATGGATGATTGCACTGGTTTATGTGAACACCATGTCATTGAAGCTATTAAAAAATTAACATTAAAAAAATAATAAAAATTGACCATTAGATATTGTTTAATGACATAGTAAGTATACAAGTATGTTTTCTAAAAAAAATAAAACTACTTTCAATTTAATTTTGAGAGTAGTTTTTTTATTATTACTCGAATAACTCAAGTTTACTATCAATTTGGTGGGGCGTTAGGGATTCGAACCCTAGACCCACTGATTAAGAGTCAGTTGCTCTACCAACTGAGCTAACGCCCCATAACAACATTGCTCTTAAATTATAGCACTATTTTTGTAAAATGCAAATAAAAAAATCAAAAAAAATGTATTTTATGGTGATATAGATTAATAAATCAGTTTTTTTTCATAGAAAAAGCTAATCAAACGATTAGCTAAAGCATTATACGTATTAATACAATTATACCAAATACTAAACGATACCACATGAATATTTTGAAATCATTATTTTTTAAATATTTCAATAATAATTTAATACATAATAATCCAATTACAAAGGATGTTAAAATCCCAACTGCGAATACTGCTATATTTGCTGTGATAATTGATAAATCAGTTTTTATAAATTGAAGTACTACTGCTCCTAGAACTACTGGTTCTGCTAAGTAAAATGAAAACTTAGCTGCATCTTCTCTATTCATTTTCAAAGCTCTTGCTGCTGCAATTGTTGTTCCACTTCTTGAAAAACCTGGGATAAGAGCAAACAACTGGCTAAATCCAATAACTATTGCATCTTTTAGTTTCATACTGTTAAGTGATTTGGTTTGACTCATAATCTTATCAGCAAAGTAGATAATTACTCCCATTACGATTAAGGCTAAAGCAATAAGCCAGTATTGTTCTCTTATTACTTTATCGATTACATCCTCAAATAATACTCCTGCAATTGCAGCTGGTATTGTGGCAGCAATTATATACCACATAAGTTTTCCTTCTTTATCTTTAATACCTTTAGTCATTCCTTTTTTAAACATATTCCAAAAGTCTTTAAAGAAAAATAAAAGTATTGCAAGCGCTGTTCCTAAGTGAAGAGATAAATCAAAAGCCAAACTCATATCTTCTGTTATTACATCTTTTCCTAGCATAAATAAATCTCTAAAGATTATTAAATGTGCTGAGGAAGATATTGGTAAAAATTCTGCTATTCCTTGGATAATAGCTAAAATAATAACTTGTATCATAAAACACCTCTATATTAT
>OJLA01002406.1_pt1 | contig 11084 bp, 11 predicted proteins | sample 1596611 | NCBI WGS metagenome assembly OJLA01 (sample SAMEA4350168, study PRJEB24818) | metagenome | biome: human; feature: gut; material: faeces | place: Denmark | collected 2013-09
TTCTTGAAAATGATAAAATAATCGATATTTATACGATTCAAAATGATGGTGGAGTAGTTCTAAGTAACAAAATAATATTTATTAATATATATCTTCCAAACCTAAGAGAAAAATGTTATGATGAAGGCATAGAAGAGCTAAGTGAGCTTGAAAGATACTTGATGGTATTAATAGAAACAGATGTAGCTTATGCTAAAAGAGTTGGGAAGGGAATAGGAATTATGGAAGATTATATCAAGGAAGCAGAAGAAGTAGTATTAAAAGAAGACTTGTTAAGATCTTATGATAAAGAGCTAGCATATGGAGATGAAAGGTTTCGTGAAGGAAAAGAAGAAGGAATAATTGAAGGAGAAAAGAGTGGAAAGATACAAAAAGAGAGAGAAATTATTAAAACTATGTTAGAAAACAAATTTAGCGATGAAGATATTATGAAAGTAACAAAGTGTACTAAAGAACTTTTGAACGACGTGAATAGTTATAAATAGTTAGAGGTATTATTTATACCAAGAATAATTATTTAAATTTTAAAATAAAGAGTTATGAAAATGTCAAAGTTAAATATTGATGTTTTTATTTTTTTACACAGATACTGTTAATAATTAATTTATTTTTTAGCTTGTTTTGTCGAATCTGTTTATAAATATATAAATCTAATCTATATTTAATGTGCAGTAGATATGGGTGATTATATGAATAGTGAAATGGTAGAATTATTCAGTAAGCTTGTGTATTCAATAGCAAGAAAATATAGTTATAATGATGAAGATTTAGAGGACTTATATCAAGTTGGAATCATTGGACTACAAAATGCTATGAAAAATTATAAGAATGATAGTGATGCCAAATTTTCTACTTATGCTCATTTTTATATTAAGGGTGAAATATTAAAATACATAAGAGAAAACAGAACTATAAAGATTAATTATGATACTGATAAGTTAATAAGATCCATTGCTAAGGTTAAAGAACATTTAACACAGGTTAATTCTAGAGCACCATCACTTGAAGAGATAGCGGGGTTCTTAGAGTTAAGTGTAAGTGATATTATTGATGCTATAAATGTCACGCAATCTGTAAGAAGCTTAGATTGTGAATTAACTGATGAAGGAAAAGAAGTTAATCTTTATGACTATCAACCTTATGTGGAAAAGGGGTATGACGAAGATATCTTGATGCTAAGAGATGAAATAGATAAGTTAACTCCTTTTGAGCAAAAAATAATAAAGTCTAGATATTTCGAAGATAAAAGCCAATCTGAAATATCTAGGGAGCTAGGAATATCACAAGTACAAGTGTCACGAAATGAAGGAAAAATTCTATCCAAACTAAGGGTTAACTTAGTAAAAGAAAATGCTTAGGCATTTTTTTTGTATACATCAAATTATTTTGTAAACAATAATAGTGGTGATTATATGGAGAAAAGTGATTATAAAAAAATAGTAGATAGTCATAAGCCTAAGGAAGCAAGACTTATTAATGCTTTAACAGCTTTTTTAGTTGGAGGATTTTTAGGAATAATTGCAGTTTGGTTAACCGATGTTTACTCCTATCTTTTAGATATTCCTAGTAAGGATGCAGTATCTTATATGATTGTTACTTTAATATTTATTTCTTGTCTTTTAACTTCTTTAGGTTTCTTTGACAAGTGGGTCTATTTTGCTAAATGTGGACTTATTATTCCAATAACTGGGTTTGCTCATTCAGTTATGAGTGCAGTTCTTGATTACAAAAAAGAAGGGCCTATATATGGAATAGGTAGTAATGCATTTAAACTAGCTGGTTCTGTTATTTACTATGGGGTAGTTAGTGCGGCGATATTTGGTGCAATTAGATATTTATTATTTGGAGGTAGCGTATGACTTTTAGATATAATAATGTTTATGTAAATGAAGTTTCCACTGTTGTTGGTCCAAATGAAAAAGAAGGGCCTCTTGGAAAGAAGTTTGATAAAGCGTATGACGATATGGACTGTAGAGAAAGTTCATTTGAAATGGCTGAGGTTAGACTCATGAAAGACTCTATTAACATATTACTTAAGAAAGCTAAGAAAAATAGAAAAGATATAGATATTATTATTGGAGGAGATTTACTAAATCAGATATGTGCTACAAGTTATGCAGTAAATGATTTTAATATTCCACACTTAGGAATTTTTAGTGCTTGTTCAACTAGTACAGAAGGAATATTAATAGCTTCTAATTTCATTGATTCAATGCAAGTTAAAAATGCAATTGTATCTGTTTCTTCTCATAATTTGTCATCTGAAAAACAGTTTAGAAATCCAGTTGAATATGGTGCTCCTAGACCATCTAGTGCTACTTTTACAACTACTGGAGGAGCAAGTATTCTCTTATCAAGTATAAAAAGTAAGATAAAAGTAGATAGTGCAACTGTTGGTAAAATTTGTGATATGAATCAAAAAGATCCTAATAATATGGGTGGAGCTATGGCAGTTGCAGCAGGTGAGACTATAATGGCTCACTTAAAAGATACAAAAAGGGATATTAATTATTATGACTTAATAATTACTGGGGACCTTGGAATGTATGGAAAAGATATCTTAAGAGATTATATGGCTAGTGAATATGGAATAGAGTTATCTAATAATTATGCTGATAGTGGTGTAATGATATATGATTTAAAAACTCAAAAGTATGCACTTGCTGGTGGAAGTGGGCCTGCTTGTTCTCCTTTAGTTAATTATTCATATGTTTTTCCATTAATAGAAAAAGGTATTTTAAAGCACGTACTAATAGTAGCAACAGGGGCTTTATTTTCACCAACATTTGTATATCAAAAAAATCCTATATTATCTATTAGTCATGCAATAAGTTTGGAGAGTGTGAAATGATTTATTTAAATTCTTTTCTTTTTGTTGGACTTTTATGTATGATAGGACAAATTATTCTTGATAATACAAAGCTTACTGCAGGTCATATTACAAGTATATTTGTTGTAGTTGGAGCATTTTTAGATACTTTTTCAATATATGATAAAATTATAAATTTTGTAGGACCTGGTGCGATGGTACCAATTACATCATTTGGACATTCCTTAGTTCATGGAGCAATGGCTGAAGCTATGGAAAATGGAATAATGGGAATTGTATCTGGAATGTTTTCTTTAACAGCAGCTGGAATAACATCAGTAATTTTATTTTCATTTATTTTACTACTTATATTTAATCCAAAAGATTGATTAAATTTTCTTCTTGTTTTATAATAATTCTTATGATAGAAACAAGTAAGAGACCATTAATTTTAAATATAGTACTTGGAGCAATAGTGTTAATTATTGCTATTTTGTTTTGGCCTCATGAAGATGTAATTATTCAAAGTAATAAGTTAGATAAAAAAAGTACACAAATAAAAATAAAAGTTAAAAGACTTAATATTAGAAAAGAACCTGATGAAAATTCAAAAGATTTGGGCGATGTTTATTATGATGAAGTATACACAGTACTAGGACATGTTGATAAAGAAAAGTATTACTGGTACAAGATAAAGACATCTTTAGGAGTAGAGGGCTATATTGCGTCAAGTAGAGAAAATGAATATGTTGACTTATTAAGTGGATATATCGATAGAACACCACCTGTTGTGGAATTTTCACAAGAATATTTGATGTTTTTAAATGGTTCTCCTGATTATAGTGGAATAACTTGTAAAGATGAATATTCAAAATGTGAATTATCTTACGAAGTTGAACCAGAGTTTGTAAAAGTAAAAGCAGTAGATAGCGATAAGAACGAAGGAATATTTAAGATAAGATATTATAATATTTATGATTTTTCTATTAAACCAGTTGATCCAAGTAATGATTTAGATGTTAATATTTCGTTAAAAAAAGAAAATAATAAGAATGTAATTAGTGCATATTATACTCTTAACAAAATAATTACTAATGATAATAAGAGTAATAGTTATACCCCTACAATTAGTTTTTATGATGAAAATATGAATCAAATAGAAGATGTTTTTGTAACATATAATACTCAAGGATTGCCACAAAATTGTATTAACGATCAAAGTTTGAATCTTAAAGATGAATATAAAAACAATGACTTATTAAAAGGTAGTTCTTTATGCATAAACTATACTTTTGAAAATACTGATAATTCAATAAAATATGTTGGTTTTGGTTTTTCTAGTAATGATAACTATAATAATAAAGATAATCATTTGGCAAGTTATTATTCAGAATATTATAAAGTAGAACAAGGTATCTAAGTCTTTTAAGATATCTTTTTTTTTGGTATAATGTTTATGTTTGAAGGAATGGTATTATGGAGATTAACTTAAAAATTGATGATTTTGAAGGACCTTTAGATTTACTACTTCATCTTATTAAAGAAAAGAAGATGGATTTGTTAAATTTAAAATTAGAGGTAATTATAGATGAGTATTTAGATTTCATTCAAAAAATGGAAGAGATGAATCTAAATGTTGCTAGTAGTTATCTCGTTATGTCTAGTGAACTTATCGAAATGAAGTCTAAGTTACTTCTTCCACGAAATGAGGAAGAAGAACAAGATTTAGAAGAAGATCCTAAAGAAGCATTAGTTAATCGTTTAATTGAATACCAAAGATATAAAGATTTAACCAATGATTTTAAAGAGTTGGAAAATGAAAGACAAAAAATATTCACGAGACTTCCTGAAAATTTAAAAGAATATAGTGATGAAAATAAAATGATTAATAATAGTAATGTTACTTTAGAAGATTTACTAGATGCTTTTAAAAAGTTTTTAGAAAGAAAAAAATTGCAAGAGCCACTTCATACAAAAGTAACTAAAAAGGAAATGTCTGTTGAAGAAAGAACTGTTTCTATTAGAAATGTTTTAAGAAGTAAGAAAAAAGTAAATTTCTTAGAGTTATTTGATGTTTTGAATAAAGAATATGTAGTTGTTACTTTTTTGGCAATACTTGAGATGGCTAAGAAAAATGAAATAACAATATCTCAAGAAAATGAATATGGAGATATAATTTGTGAGGCAGTAAATGAATAGATATATTGGTGTACTTGAAGGACTTTTATTTGTTGTTGGTGATGATGGGTTAACTCTTGAGCAAATAAAAGACATATTAGATATAAATGAAGATGAAGCTTTAGAGACTGTTAGATTATTAAGAAGTAGATATGAAAGTGATTCTTATGGAATACAGTTATCATTTTTAGGTAATTGTTTTAAGCTTACAACTAAGAAAGAACATAGAGATTATTATCAAAAATTAATTGAGAATCCCACTACAAACACACTTTCTCAAGCAGCTTTAGAAACTCTTGCTATTATTGCATACAATGAACCAGTTAGTGTACAAGATGTTGATAATATAAGAGGAGTTGGTTCAAGAGAAATGGTAAGAAGACTTATTGCTAAAGGATTTGTTAAGGAATCTGGAAAAAGTGATGGTGTTGGAAGAGCTACATTGTATTCCACAACTAGAGACTTCTTAGATTATTTTGGACTTTCTTCAAAAGATGAGCTTCCTAAGTTTGAAGAGATAAAAGAAAATACTGATGATACTGATTTATACCAATCAAAGTATAAAGAAGAAGGTGAATAAATGTGGATGTAGTAGTAATTGGTGGAGGAGTAAGTGGTCTTACTTGTGCTATAGAGCTTTCAAGAAGAAAGTTTAATGTTACTATTTTAGAAAAATTAAGTACTAGTGGAAAAAAGATTTTAGCAACTGGTAATGGAAGATGCAATTATTGGAATGAAGATTTTTCTAATAAGCATTTTTATTGTGGAGATAGTTCTTTTATTAGAGAAGTTAACACTCTCGAAAATAGAAATGAGGTAAATAAGTTCTTTACAAGTATTGGAATTGTTCCATCTATAAAAAATGGATATTATTATCCTTTATCTAAAGAAGCAAGTAGTGTTCGTAATGCTTTAATTCATGAACTTTTGGAGTTAGGAGTTAAGTTTATAAATGATGCTAACGTAAATAAAATTACAAGTGTAAATGATAAGTTTACAGTTTTCTTTAATGATAAAAAAATAGAATGTGATAAAGTAGTTATGGCAACAGGAAGTTATGCTTATTATAATGATAAGACTTGTGGCTATGATATATGTAAAAGTTTTGGACATAATATTAACAGTGTTATTCCTAGCTTGGTACAACTGGTTGACAGCAAAAGTACATTTAAAGAGTGTCAAGGAGTAAGAGTTAATTCTAAGTTAAGTCTTTATGTTGATGGTGAATTAGAAAAAGAAGAAGAAGGTGAATTAATGCTTACTGATTATGGAATTAGTGGAATTTGTACCTTTAATATAAGTGGGTATGCAAGTAGAGCATTAAATAATAATAAAAAAGTTAATGTTGTTATTAATTTTTTACCAACAATAAATAATTTAGAAGAGTTTTTAGAAAAAAGAAATAATGAAATGGGAAAAAGAAAGATAGATGAGTTTTTGGAAGGATTAATGAATTATAAACTTGTTTATTTACTTTTAAAAAAGGCAAATATTAGTAAAGATAAGAGATGGAGCGAACTTTCTTTAGAAGAAAAAAATACATTATGTAAATCTATAGCAGAGTTTAATTTATCTATTGTTTCAACTAAATCTTATAACAATGCTCAAGTATGCTCAGGTGGTCTTGATGTACGTGAAGTTAACCCTAAAACATTTGAGTCTAAAAAGAAAAAGGGACTTTACATTGTTGGAGAAATGTTAGATGTTGATGGTGAGTGCGGTGGATATAATTTAGGATTTGCTTTTTTATCAGGACTTATAGCAGGAAGAAGTGTTAATAATGATTAGAATAAGACAAGTAAAAGTAGAAGTTTCTAAAGATAGTTTTGATACTTTAAAAAAGAAAGTATTGAATATTTTAAAAGTAAATAATAGTGATGTAAAAAATATTTCTATTGCTAAAAAGTCTATCGATGCTCGTGATAAAAATAATGTTTTATATAATTATGAAGTTAATGTAGATGTTAAATTAGAGGATAAAGTATTAAAAAAAGTTAGATCTAAAGATGTTGTTAAGTTTGAAGAAGTTCACTACAAAGAACCAATTTCTGGTGTGTTAGAACTTAACAATAGACCTGTTGTTGTTGGTGCTGGTCCATGTGGTTTGTTTTGTGCTTTAATTCTTGCCCAAAATGGTTATAAACCAATTATTATTGAACGCGGTGAAAAAGTAGAAGATAGAATAAATTCTGTAAATACTTTTTGGGAAAAGGGAGTGTTAAATCCTAATAGCAATGTTTGTTTTGGAGAAGGTGGAGCTGGAACTTTTTCAGATGGTAAACTAAATACCCTTGTAAATGATAAAGAAGGAAGAATAAAAAAAGTTTACGATACTTTTATTGAGTGTGGTGCAAACGAAGATATTTCATATGATAGTAAGCCACATATTGGAACTGATGTGTTAAGAGAAGTAATTGTAAACTTACGAAATAAAATAATAGGATTAGGTGGAGAATTTCTTTTTAATTCTACTGTGACTGATATAAATGTTGTCGATGATAAAATTAATTCTATTGTAATTAATAATGGAAGGCATCTTGATTGTAATGTACTTGTCCTTGCTATCGGACATAGTGCAAGAGATACTTTTAAAATGCTTTTTTCACATCATTTAAAGATGGAATCAAAGCCTTTTGCAGTAGGTGTTAGAATAGAACATAAACAAAGTATGATTAATGAAAGTCAATATGGAAAGTTTAGTGATGGTCTTCCTCCTGCTAGTTACAAATTAACTTCTAAAGCGTCAAATGGAAGAGGAGTGTACACCTTCTGTATGTGTCCAGGTGGATTTGTTGTTAATTCATCTTGTGAGGAAGGGCACTTGATTGTCAATGGAATGAGTAATTATAAACGAGATGAAGAAAATTCTAATAGCGCAGTTGTTGTTACTGTATCTAAAAGTGATTTTGGACCATATCCACTTGATGGAATAGAATTTCAAAGAAGACTAGAGAATTTAGCTTTTCGCGCAGGAAACGGGGAAATACCAGTGCAACTTTTTAAAGATTATAAAAATAATACTATGGGAACTAAGTTTTCAAAAGTTAATCCTTTATTTAAAGGAGCTTATAGTTTTGCGAATTTAAATGAGATATTTCCATATTATATAAACGATGCATTAAAAGAAGGCATAACTGATATGGGGAAGAAAATAAAAGGGTTTGATAGTGATGACGCTATACTAGCAGGAGTTGAAAGTAGAACTTCTTCAGCAGTTAGAATAGAACGAGGAGAAGATTTTGTTTCAAGTATTTATGGAGTGTATCCAGCAGGTGAAGGTGCAGGATATTCTGGAGGTATAACAACTTCAGCAGTAGATGGAATTAAAGTTGCAGAAAAAATAATAGAAAAATATAGCAATAAAATAATTAATATGCTATAATTTTCTTATGCCTGAGTGATGGAATGGTAGACGTGCTGGACTCAAAATCCAGTGGTGGCGACACCGTGTGGGTTCAAGTCCCACCTCAGGCACCATTGTGTTTAAAAATCGCACTTTAGCGATTAAATTATAGATAAAGTTCATAGTATTCCATATTATGGTCTTTTTTTATTGTTTAAAGAAGTGATGGATATTTATGAAATCGGCCATAGAAACTTTTGAATTTAAAATAACAAATTTAACTGTTCAAAAATCATAAAAGATTATTATACTTTAATTGCTTTTCTTTATGACGATGAAGGAAAAAAAGAAATATTATTTTTAGAAGAAATACTAAATTAATTCTAGAATGTAAATACATTTGTCTATACAAGTTTTTCTTTAAAATAAGAAATTTAGGTGTTAAAAATTTTATTTGTATATACAAAAAACATACATTTTGCAAGTACAAAATAGATTGTGGTGCACCAAAAATTGTTGGAAAACCATTATTTATAAGTAGTTACAGATTTCATAGTATTTTCTAATATCCTGTAAAATAGAAAAAAATGTGTATTTGCTGTAATTATGATATAATAAGTATTCAAAAATTAAAATTTATAGGGGTTTTGTATGATTAAATATTTTAAAGAATTAGAAAATCCAAATGGACAATATCTTGATTTAATTGAAAAATACAATAGTTTAAATTATCATGATATAAAACCAAATTATATACCCTTAGACTATTTTTTTAAGCATAAAGATTTATTTGATAGAATAAAAGAATATGACTTATTATATGAAAAAAATAATAAACAAAAAAAATTATATACTGATAGTGAAAATGAAATAAAGAATGAGGATAGATATTTTGATTTTAATTGGATGTTTAATTATGATTATACATGTAGTCTACTTGCAGATATAGAAGGATCTGGATTGTCTAAATATGGTTTAGAAAAAATATATGAATTAGATTATGAGTTATTAATAAATAAAGAAAAAATGGATATGGACTATTTTTCTTATATTTTAAACATGTTATTTGAAAGCGGTAAAGTATTTAAAATTACTTTAGATCATGTTTATGAATTCATAAATTCTTCTTATAAAATAGCAAAAATTCAAAAAAAGTTAACTTATCAAGATGAATTACTATTTAAAAATGCTTTTGAAGATTTAAAAAAATATATACTTGAAATTCCTAAAAGAAAATATAAACCAGTAAAAATGTATCTTCCCAATGCTTGGTACATCACGCCATATAATCATTTATACAATACGATGGGTAAAGATGGTCATAAAGAAGCAAATTTATATTATCCATACTTTCACATAGAAAGGGATGATTATGTATCAAGTCCAACTATTTATCTTAAAAGTATTCAAAAAATTTTAAAAGAAGGTTGTATAGATAAGAAAACATTTGATAATTATACTCATTTAATTTGTGATTTTACTTCGATATATCCGGAAGAATATTATCATATGAGTGATAAAGATCAGCTTGTATATGAATTAATGTATAAAAAAACCTATAATCCACGAATTATAAAATTAATTATTGGGATAAAAAGTGCTCATGCTGGATTATATAGTTTTTTCTATAATTTAAAAAATAATTCTTTAGACTATAAAAGTGATTTAGAATTTTTAAAAAAATATTGTTTAGATGAAATACTAATTCGCTGCTGTGGATTTCATAAAATATCATCTATTAAGGATAAAGTAATTACCACATCATCTATAAACTATGAAGATGACTTTCGCGAATATATTGAAAATGGATGGACAATTGATTTTGTAAAACCAATTATATTTAATGAAAATACAAAAAGAGTAGAAGAATATCCTGATGATTTTTTGGAAATTAGAAGATTGTTAAAAAAATAAATTATATTGTAAGAGGTATGACGTTATAATAAGTTTGTTAAATATAGATGAACTTATTTTTTTTCAAATGAATGTATTAAATAAGCCATATTTTTTTAATATGGCTTCATAACTTTATATATATTTTTTATTTCTAATCAATTAATTCAGAATCTTGATACAATATTATATTTTTTAATCCATCATAAATTGTTTTCAAAACCTCATTATCATCATCAATAAAAATGATTTGTTCTTTGATTTCTAAAGATTTTAAATAATTTAATTTTAATTCTTTTGATGAATAATGTGGATTACTTTCTTTTGAGATAATGGTTCTTTTATCTTGTTCAAAAAATGGTGCATATTTATTTAACCAGTCATTTTTTTCTCTAACTTGATTATCTAATCTACAAACAGATAGTATGTGTAGTTCAACATTATTTAATTTTGATATTTTATTTAAAGTTTGAATATTTGTAGTTAAAGGTCTTTTGTTTATAAAATCAAGTGGTTTACCAAAATCATAAGAAGCAATGACACCATCCATATCAACATAGATAATGACTTTTTTATCTTCAGTTATTTTTTTTATTAATTCATAAAAATGCATAAGTACCTCATTTCTTTTTGATTATACCATTAAATAATGGATAATTGAATATGAGCAATTGATTCTTTTAAATAAAATATTTCTAATGTAACTAGTTTATGATTTATTGATAAAGATTTTTTTCCTTAAAGAGTTGTTGTATTTTTTAGAAAAATATTAAATAATCTGTTTAAATATTTAAAAATGTATCATCTAAATTTGGATGTTTTTTTTAATATTGATACGGCGACCACCGAGATCTACACTAG
>OJLA01002411.1_pt1 | contig 11068 bp, 9 predicted proteins | sample 1596611 | NCBI WGS metagenome assembly OJLA01 (sample SAMEA4350168, study PRJEB24818) | metagenome | biome: human; feature: gut; material: faeces | place: Denmark | collected 2013-09
GTGCGGGGCATCGGCTATAAACTGACAAAGGAGGGAGAGCCTTGAAAACCTTTGCACGGCTGATCCGGCGGTATGTGCTGGCCGCTGTGGGCGTTGTGCTTTTGCTGCTGTTTTCCGGCGTTGCCCTGCTGGGGTGGCTGGGCTGGCAGGAGGGCCGCCGTCTGCCGCAGCGGGAATACGCCTCCAGCGAAATTGCAGATGCTATGTTGGAAACGGCAGACGGGCTGGCGCTGGGGGCAGCGCACACGCCGGAGGAATGGATGGACGGCTATGCATGGGCCATGGTGCTGGACGACACCGGAAATATCCGGTGGAACTATGCCCTGCCGGACGCGCTGAACCACGCCTATACCACCGGAGAAGTGGCAGGGTTTGCCCGCTGGTATCTGGACGATTATCCGGTGTTCTGCTGGGCAGAGGACTATGGCCTGTTCGTCATCGGGCTTGCCAGAGGTAGTTTGTGGAAATGCAGCATTTACACCTCGCCGGAGTACATCCTGAACCTTGCCAAAACCATTCCGCTGGGGTTTGGGCTGCTGTTGCTGCTGGCAGCGATCTGCTGTTTTCTGCTCAGCTGGCAGGGGGCCAAGCGGTTGGAAACGGTGGCTTCCGGGCTGGATGCGCTGGCCGAGGGGCAGACCGTACAACTGCCTACGGAGGGCTTTGCCGGGGAGCTGGCCGAAAAGCTGAACCGGACCAGTGCGCAGCTGCAAACGCGGAACGAACTGCTGGCCCGGCGGGACGATGCCCGCACCCAGTGGATCGCCGGGGTCAGCCACGATGTGCGCACCCCGCTGGCGCTGATCCTGGGCTGGGCGGAGCAGCTGGAGCGGGACGCCGTCCTGCCGGAAACTGCCCGGCGAAAGGCCGGCGGCATCCGCACCCAGAGCGAAAAACTCCGCACCCTGATCGAGGACCTGAACCTGACCAGCAAGCTGGAATATGGAACACAGCCCCTGCGCAAGCAGGAATTTGCGGCGGGGCCGCTGTTCCGGGAGCTGGTGGCGCAGTTCTGCGAAAGTCCTCAGGCGGAGAGCTGCGAGGTGTCGCTGCAGCAGACCGCTGCCGCAGAGCAGGCGAAACTCTGCGTGGACCGCGCCCTGCTGGAACGATTGCTGGAAAACCTGCTGGGCAACAGCATCCGGCATAATGCGGCACCCGTAGAGATCGAGGTACAGACGGATGTTGCCGGAAATCGCTTCTGCCTGACCGTCGCGGACAATGGCACAGGCTATCCGCCTGCCGTTCTGGCGGCACTGCAAGGCACGCCGCAGAACGAGCAGACCCCGCACATTCTGGGGCTTCATGTGGTGGAACAGATCGCCGCCGCGCATGGCGGCAGGGTGACGTTCGGGCAGAATGTGCCAAACGGTGCAAAGGCAACGGTGTGGCTGCCCTGCGCTGAAAAAAAGGCCCCTATTGCTTTTGGTCAGAATGTGGTAAAATGAAACCATCAAGTTACACAGGAGGCGCTTTCATGCTCAAACGTCTGCGCGCAGCTCACCCCATTTTGTATTGCATCCTTGCCGAGGTACTGTTCCTCGGCTCCCTGTTTTTGTCCAGTCTGGTGCTGACCGTCGCGCTGGTGGCGGCCGGGGCAGATTTTTCCGGTCTGGATGAATACCTTCTCAGCCTTGTACAGGAGCTGGTGGGGGCAGGGGCGGCCTGGCTGCTGCTGCGCCGCACCGGGCGGCAGGGACTGCTGGGCCGCCGCGGCAGCGGCTTTTGGAACGGTCTGCTGGTGGGGATGTACCCGCTGGCATTCATCTGCTACAGCATATACAGCGCACTGATCTTTGAGCGGCCGGACACGCCGCTGCTCCCGGCGGGGCGTATCCTGAGCTTTCTGGCCTGCATGGCAATGGTGGGCGTGGCGGAGGAATTCCTGTTCCGGGGCGTCATTGCCGAAACGCTGCTGGAACACTTCGGCACCAGCCGGGCCGGTGTCTGGAAAGCCTGCCTGCTGTCCGGCGTGCTGTTCGGCGCGGCTCACCTGACCAACCTGTCCAGCTCGGCACCCTTCGGCGTGCTGATGCAGTGCGCGTTCTCGGCGTCGCTGGGAGCGCTGTTTGCGGCCATCTACTTCCGCACCGGCAACCTCTGGGTCACAGTATTCCTGCACGGGGCCATGGACATTGCCTCCATGCTCATCGGCGGGCTGTACGGCACCACGACCCTCTCCGAGAGCGTGAGCGGCTACGACGCCTCCATGCTGCTGACCGTGGTGGTATACCTGCTGCCCGTTGCGTTCCTGCTGCGGAAAAAGAAGCTGCCGGAGGTGCAGCTGTACTGGGGAGCGTACACCCAAAAATGAGGGCAGCAGGCAAAAAAATCCTTGCAATCTGCCCTGCAATCTGGTATACTGTATCTGTTACCGTGGTACGGGGCTGGGAGTATGCCCGCATACCGGGAAAACCGTTTCCCGCCGCTGTTCCATTGGCACATAAAATTTTATAAAGAGGTATAGTACTATGAACAAGCAGGAAGTTATGGCCAAAGTCGCTCTGACCGAGAAGGACACTGGCTCTCCCGAAGTCCAGGTCGCTCTGCTGACCGCTCACATCAACGAGCTGAACGAGCACCTGAAGAAGAACCCCAACGATCACCACAGCCGCCGCGGCCTGATGAAGATGGTCGGCCGTCGCCGCAATCTGCTGGCTTATCTCCAGAAGAAGGACATCGAGCGTTACCGTGCTCTGATCGCAACTCTGGGTCTGCGTAAGTAATTTAAACAGAGGGCAGGTACCGCAATGGTGCCTGCCTTTTGCTTTTGTATACAACTGGCAGCGGCTGCGTATTGCAGCAGTAAATCGAACGCCTGTGCCTGCAGCGGGTACGGACGCTGGATTTATTGCTATGATGCGCATGTCACCGCCTTTTGGATAGGAAAACAAGTCCGAAAAACAAGGAGGCAAAAACAATGGCAATTGAATTTGGTTCCCGCAAAGAGACCTTTGAAAACTACAAGGTCTACGAGACCATGCTGGCCGGCCGCCCGTTCAAGGTAGAAATGGGCAAGATGTGCGGCCTGTCCAACGCCAGTGCACTGATCCGCTACGGCGAGACCTGCGTGATGTGCAATGTGGTCATGAGCCCCAAACCCCGCGAGGGCGTGGATTTCTTCCCCCTGAACGTGGAGTATGAGGAAAAGCTCTACGCCGCAGGCCGCATCCCCGGCAGCTTTATGCGCCGTGAGGGCCGCCCCGGTGAGCGCGCCATCCTGACCAGCCGCGTGGTGGACCGCCCCATGCGCCCGCTGTTCCCCAAGGAGATGCGCAACGATGTCTGCATCACCATGACCGTCATGAGCCTTGACCCCGATTGCAGCCCGGAGATCGCCGGCATGATCGGCGCATCCCTCGTCACCGCCGTATCTGAGATCCCTTGGAACGGCCCCATCGGCGGTGTGCAGGTGGGTCTGGTGGACGGCGAGATCGTCCTGAACCCCACGCAGGAGCAGCGCAAGAAGAGCGACCTCGCCCTGACCGTTGCCGCCACCATGGATAAGATCGTCATGATCGAGGCCGGTGCCAACGAGGTGGACGAGGACACCATGCTGAACGCCATCAAGGCCGCTCACGTGGAGATCAAGAAGATCATCACCTTCATCAACCAGATCGTTGCCGAGCGCGGCAAGCCGAAGATCGACTTCCAAGTCGTCGGTCTGGATATGGACGTCTACCACGCCATCCAGAACAAGTACCTCGACGACTTCAAGGCTGCCATGGATACCGACGACAAGAACGTGCGCGACGCCGCTCTGCTGCCCATCATGGACAAGATCGCCGAGGAGTACCCCGACCTGACCGACGCCGACCTCGACCTCGTCAGCTACAAGATGCAGAAGTACGTCGTCCGCCGCTGGCTGCTGGATGAGGGCAAGCGCGTGGATGGCCGCGGCATCAACGAGATCCGCCCGCTGGCTGCCGAAGTCGGCATCCTGCCCCGCGTCCATGGCTCCGGCATGTTCACCCGCGGCCAGACGCAGGTGCTCACCACCTGCACCCTCGGCGGCACCAAGGACAATCAGCTCATGGATGACCTGACCGACGAGCAGACCAAGCGCTACATCCACCACTACAACTTCCCGCCGTACTCCGTCGGCGAGGCCCGCGCACCCCGCAGCCCGGGCCGCCGCGAGATCGGCCACGGCGCACTGGCGGAGCGCGCTCTCGTGCCCGTGCTGCCCTCTCTGGAGGAGTTCCCCTACACCATCCGCTGCGTGTCCGAGGTCCTCTCTTCCAACGGTTCCACCTCTCAGGCTTCTATCTGCGGCTCCACGCTGGCTCTGATGGACGCCGGTGTGCCCATCAAGGCTCCTGTCGCGGGCATCTCCTGCGGCCTGATCACCGAGGGCGACCGCTGGATGACCATGCTGGACATTCAGGGCGTGGAGGACTTCCACGGCGATATGGACTTCAAGGTGGGCGGCACCCGCAAGGGCATCACCGCCATCCAGATGGACATCAAGATCGACGGCCTGACCTACGATATCATCGCCGAGGCCTTCGAGAAGTGCCGCAAGGGCCGCCTGTACATCCTCGATGAGATCATCAAGCCCGTCATCGCCGAGCCGCGCCACGAGCTGAGCCGCTGGGCCCCCAAGATGTTCAGCATGATGATCCCCACCGACAAGATCAAGGACGTCATCGGCAAGGGCGGCAAGGTCATTCAGGACATCTGCGCCACCTGCAACTGCAAGATCGACGTGCAGGAGGACGGCCACGTCTTCGTCTCCGCGGTGGATCAGGAGGACGCAAAGCGCGCCATCTTCACCATCAAGACCATCGTGGAGGACCCGGAGATCGGTGCCATCTACAAGGGCAAGGTCACCCGCCTGATGAACTTCGGCGCCTTCGTAGAGATCGCACCGGGCAAGGAAGGCCTCGTCCATATCTCCAAGCTGGACACCAAGCGGGTCGAGCGGGTGGAGGATGTGGTCGCTGTGGGCGACGCCATCGTGGTCAAGGTCACCGACATCGACCAGCAGGGCCGCATCAACCTGAGCCGCCGCGACGCCATTCTGGCCCTCGAAGCCAAGAAGGCTGCCCAGCAGCAGGAACAGAACTAAGCGCCCCGAAAACTGCATACGATAGCCCCCGGAGGGGAAGCACAGCTTACGCTGTCTGCCCTTCCGGGGGCTTTTTGCGCTTTTTTGGAAATTTTGGCGGAAACCCCTTGACAAAAATCCAAAACGGTATATTATTGTATTAAGCACTTAACACAATAACACAAGGAGAGACAGAGATGAGCGAACAGTTTGATGCCAGCCGCCCGATTTACGCGCAGCTGGTGGAGCGGCTGAAAGCCAAGATCTTAGCGGGCACCTACCCGCCCGGCGGTCACCTCGATTCGGTGCGCGACCTTGCCGCGGCAGCGGGGGTCAACCCCAACACGATGCAGCGGGCGCTGGCCCAACTGGAAGCCGAGGGCCTTGTCCGCACCGAGCGGACCAATGGCCGTTTTGTAACGGAGGACACGGAATTGATCGAACAACTGCGGGCCGAGGCCGCCCGGAACATGGCCGCTGAATTTTTAGAAAAGATGCGCAGCATCGGCTATACGCCCCAGCAGACTACGGAATTGCTGGAGCGCTGGAACGAAACGGAGGGAGAACAGCATGAGTAAAGTATTGACCTGTGAGCACCTGTCCAAGACCTACGGCAAAGAGAAGACGGCGCTGGACAATATCGACCTGAGCCTCGATTTTGGCCGCATCGTGGGGCTGCTGGGGCCCAACGGCAGCGGCAAAACGACCCTCATCAAGCTGGCGAACGGTCTGTTGCAGCCCAGTGCGGGTGTCCTCAAAATCGCGGGCATGACCCCCGGCCCGGAGACGAAGGAGATCGTCTCCTACCTGCCGGATGCCGACTGGCTGCCCGATTGGATGCGGGTGGAGGAGCTGGTGAATATGTTCCGCGATTTCTACGGCACCCCCAGCGAAGCCAAAGCTTACATCGGCTTCGATGCCGCCAAGGCCAATGAAATGCTGGCCCGGCTGAACATCGACCCCAAGGCCCGGCTCAAGACCCTTTCCAAAGGCAATAAGGAAAAGGTCCAACTGGTGCTGGCCATGAGCCGCACCGCCAAGCTCTACCTGCTGGATGAGCCCATCGGCGGCGTGGACCCCGCCGCGCGGGACTATATCCTGAACACCATCATTTCCAACTACAGCAAGGACGCAACGGTGGTCATTTCCACCCACCTCATCGAGGACATCGAGCCGGTGCTGGACGAGGCCGTTTTCCTGAAGGACGGCAAGATCTTTGCCCACCGCGCCGTCGATGACATCCGCGAGACGGAGGGCATGAGCGTCGATGCGTATTTCCGGGAGGTATTCAAATGCTGAAACAATTGCTGAAATATGAGTTCAAGGCCACGAAACGCCTGTATTTCGGGCTGTATCTGGCGCTGGCGCTGCTGAGCGTGGTGCTGGGGGTGACCTTCCGGCAGGAACACGCGCTGGCCCACAGCACAAGCTTCCAGAATCTCCAAGTGATTCTGATGATCGTGTATGTCTCGGTCATCCTTGCCATCGCGGTGCTTTGCTTCGTGAACACGGTGCAGCGGTTCTGCCGGAACCTGCTGGGCCGGGAGGGCTACCTGATGCACACCCTGCCCGTGACCGAGACCCAGCTCATCCTCTCCAAGCTCCTCACCAGCATGGTTTGGGTGCTGTGCAGCGGCCTTGTGGGTGTCGTCTGCATCACGGTGATGGTCAGCATCGGTGTGCTGGACGCGGAAGTCCTCGGCACATTGAGTTGGGACAGATGGAAGCAGCTGTGGCAGATGCTGTACGAGGAGATTGGCCCGGAGTTCTGGGTGGCAATGGTGTGGACCATCCTCATCAATCTGGCCCGGCTGGCCAGTCTCATCCTCTGCGTCTACGCCGCCTGTATGATCGCCCACCAGTTCAAGAAGCAGACGATGGTGGCGGGCATCCTCGCTTTCATCGGGATGAACATCGTGGAGAACCAAATCGATAAGCTGCTGGGCACGAACGATGCGGCCCTGTTCGTGGATGTGACCTACAAGCTCGTGGATGTTTCGAACGGCAGCGAGGGGGCCCCGGTGATGCACTATATGACGGCGGCCTTTGGGCAGGGGGCCAGCTGCCTGTTCAGCTTCGTCTTCACCGCAGCCATTGCGGCGGTCTACTTCTTCCTGACCCGCTGGCTGATGAAACATAAACTGAATCTCGAATAACAAAAAAATGGCTTCCGGCCTTGTGCCGGAAGCCATTTTTGTCAGATGTCAGAGGTCAGCGGGCGTCGCGGTTGGCCTCGTACTCCTCCATGGAGATGTAGTGGTCGAGGACATGGATGCCCTTCAGGCGCTTGTTGGAGAAGCCGGTGGAAGCGTACTGGCCCTCCCAGTAGTTCAGGCGGGTGGCGAGGTAGGCGGGCACGCTCATGCCGCGGGGGATGACCAGCGCGTTATTGATGAGCAGGGCCTCGGCATCGGCGAAGGCCTTATAACGGGCGCCGATGTCGTCGGTGATCTGCTTGGCGGCCTCGATGGAGGTCATGTACTTCATGATGGCATCGGCGGTGTCGCCGGTGATGAAGCCGTCCTCCACGCCGGTGCGCAGGTAAGCGTAGCGCATTCCGCGGGAACCCTCAGCCTGATAGAACGGGTCGGTCTCGGTCTCCGGGTCGGAGTAGTCGGCGCCCCAGTTGCAGAGCAGGAACTCGAACTTGCCGTTGCGGCGGACTGCAGACAGGAAGCTGTCGGCCGGGCCCTCGGTGATGACGACATCGATGAAGTCGAAGCCGTCGTTCAGCACGCCCTCCAACTGCTGCTTGAAGACCTGACACTGCTTGTCCCAGTCGGTCGAGGAGGGGTTGTAGGGCAGCTGGACCTTGATGGGGAAGGTGACGCCCTGTGCAGTCAGCTCCTCCACGGCAGCGTCGCGGAACTCCTTGGCCTTGGCCTCGTCGAAGAACTCGGTGATGTCGGCCAGATCGCCGCACTTGGTGTAGTCCACACCGTCGGTGGTGGCGCAGAAGCTGGGCGGGGTGATCGTGTTCAGCTTGTAGCCGTCGTAGCCTTCCGGCGCGGAGACCGCCAGCGTGACGGCGTTGTTGATGCCGTACAAAAAGCTCTTGCGGAAGTTGGTGTTGTTGATGGCCTTCGCCCAGTTTTCGGGCTCATACTCGGCGTCCACGCCCTCCACGCTCCAGTTGGAGAACTCGTGGGCGAAGGGCATGAAGTTGAACATATAGAAGTAGGTGTAGTTGGTGTTGGGGCGGTCCATGGAGACCATGCTCTTGGTGGTGTCGTCGGACAGCCAACTGTCAAGGATGTCGGGGCCGATGGTGGCTTCGTCGATCTCGCCGCGCTTGATCATCTCCGGGCCGTTGACGGCGGCCTCGGCGTTGTAGATGCGGCTGATGGTCTCGATGAAGACGTTGTCGGCGTCGTAGTTCTCCGGGTTCTTCTTCATGATCCAACTCTCCAGAGACTCGTACTCGGCCAGATAGAAGGCGCCGCAGCTGTACATGGTCTCGGCAGAGGTGGCGTACTGGTCGCCCATCTCTTCCAGCAGCGGGCCGTAGGCGGGCTCATAGGGCAGGTAGCACAGCAGACTCAGGAAGCCGGGGAAGTCGTAAGTCAGGGTGTAGGTCAGGGTGTGGTCGTCCACGGCCTTGACGCCGACGGTGTCGAAGTCCACGGGGGAGTAGGTCTCGGCGGTGCCGTCGGAAGAGGTCACGGTGACCACGCCGCTGGCGTCGGCAGTGTAGGTGGTGCCGTCGTCGTCCACCACGCCGGTGTTGGCGTTGTTCAGGTAGACGTAGTAGTTGTAGTAGTCCTCGGCACCGGCGACATAGGCGGTGACCAGACCGACGGTGGAGGAAGCGTAGTCCGGGGTCAGGACGTACTTCAGCGCGTCTACGAAGTCCTGTGCGGTGACAGGGGCCACGACCTCGCCGTTGTTGTCCACCCAGTTCTCCTCCCGCAGGTGGAAGGTCCAAGTCAGGGTGTCGGCATCCCAGTCCCAACTGGTCGCCAGACCTTCGCGCATGACGCCCTTGTTGTCGTACTCGACGAGGGTATCCACGCAGTTTGCACCCACGACCATTTCCAGATCGGTGGCGGTGGTCAGATAGTTCAGGGTAGCGGGCTGGCTGGAGTACAGGATGGTGTACTTGGTGGTATCGACGGAGCCGGAGGCGGAACCGCCGGTGCTGCCCGCAGAAGAACTGCCGCCGCAGCTGCTCAGCAGACCGGCTGCACAGGCGCTTGCGGCTGCCAAACCGCTTGCCTTGAGAAACTGACGGCGAGAAATCGAAGTTGCCATAATAAAAATCCCTCTTTCTTCGTGTTTCATGTTTTGAAAGCGGCACGGCCGGGCACCGCTGTTTCCCATCAACGGGGAGGAAGACAAAAAGGCGTAACGGAAACACATCCGTTACGCCTTTGTAACCAGTACCTCCGACCACAGCCGTGTGGTTACAGAAAGTATAGCATCGTTTCGCCCCGGCGTCAATTCTTTTTCGAATCTGCCAAGGATCACTCTTTTACAATATTTGCGATGGGCTCTGGGGTCTGGGCGGTTTCTGCGGCAGCAGGGGCCGCTGCGGTCTCGGCGGCGGCTGTTTCTTCTGCCTTGACCTCCTCGGCCAGCGCCTTGGCGGCTTCCTCGGCGGCGCGCTTGGCCTCCCGTTCGGCTTGGCGCTCCTTGGCCTTGGCTACAGCCTCCTCCTGCCGCTTCTTGGTGCGGATCTTGATGCGGCAGACCGAGCAGATGCCGTCTTTGCAGCCCGGCGCGATGGGCTTGCCGCACTCGCTGCAGAGGGTCTTGGTGCACTTGTAGACGCTGACCGGGCCGAGGGTGGTGAGCTGGCGGAGCTTCAGCCCGTCCAGCCCGCCGTTGGAGCAGGTGGCGACGCAGACGCCGCACTCGCTGCACTTCCACGGGGTGATGACGGCGCGGGTCTGGCCGTCGGGCAGGTCCTCAAACTTGATGGCCCCGGCGCGGCACGCCTTCTCGCACCGGCCGCAGGCGAAGCACTTCTCGGTAAAGTTGGGCAGGTGGTAGCCGTACTTCAGCGGGGTCTTGCTGATGGCTTTGAGCTGCTTGGTGCGCTGGTGGAGCATCAGGCGGAAATCCACCGCGCTCTCATCGTCGCTGCGCAGACCCGGCAGCATCCGCAGCAGTTGCTTGGTGCCCGCCTTGGAGCCGGCGGTCACCTGCTCCATCATCTCGCGGCGGGAGTATTCCTTGTTGTGGAAGGGGGCCTCGTCCTGCTCGTAGGCCAGCGTGAAGCGGGCCTCGAAGAGGGGCTGGCCGAAAAATTCCACCAGCCGGGTCAGCTCCTTGCGCAGGTGCTCGGCGCAAACGTCGTTCTCGCACTCGCCGCAGGGGGTCAGGTCCAGCACGACCTTCTTGTTCAGGGCAAGGTAGGCCAGCGCCTCCCACGACAGGGCCGACACACAGGCGCGGACGAGGGTGTTCTTGCGGGTGCTCTTCTCGCAGCCGATCCAGACGGTATCGTTGTCGTTGTCGGCGGGGGCAGTGTCCCGCTGGACCTGTTCGGGCGAGGGGGCGATGCAGCCGCTGCGGCACACCGAAACACAGAGGCCGCAGTCGGTGCAGGGATCCCAGTCCTTGACGAGGTTCGGGCGGGTGAAGATCTCCTCACCGTAGGGGCAGATGTCCTTACAGGCGGTGCAGGGGGTGCGGTGAGGGTGGAGGTTCCAGCATTGCTTGCGGTTGATCTCCGGGTGGGTGGTCTTCATCAGCGCATCCATGGCGTAGCGCGTAAAGATACTCATCGAATCACTCCTTATCAGCGTCCATGACCGAGGCCACGACGGCGTTGTCCAGCAAAAAGCGCTGGACCTTCTGGGCGGCGAGGGCGGCGGCCACCGTCTCCGGGGTGAGCACGCGGCGGATATCGGCCTCCGGGGTGTCCTGCTGGATGGAGAGGCGGCGGTATTCGTTGTTGACCTCCTCGGGGCGGACGGTGATGCCCTGGGCCTCGGCGATGGCGCGGGCCGCATACATGGTGCGGATCTTCCGCCCCGCATCGGCGCGGGAACCGTCGCGGAGGGGGGCGGCGGG
>OJLA01002414.1_pt1 | contig 11057 bp, 7 predicted proteins | sample 1596611 | NCBI WGS metagenome assembly OJLA01 (sample SAMEA4350168, study PRJEB24818) | metagenome | biome: human; feature: gut; material: faeces | place: Denmark | collected 2013-09
CTTTTGATCTGGTCAAACAATATGCCGATATATTGCCCTAACACACCGACTGTCAGCAATTGGACGCCGCCAAAGAAAATAACGGAGGTCATGATGGAAGTCCAACCTGTTTCAGCATTGCTGAAGCCGTATATCTTGCCTAAGGTAAACCAGACGGCCAGCACGATGCCGACCAATACGGCGATAAAGCCCAAGCTTGTCGCCAGGCGCAACGGTTTCTTGGAGAAATAAAGCATAGCGGTGGTGGCAAACTTCCACATTTTGCTGAACGGGTATTTCGTTTCTCCGGCAATACGTGCCTCTCGTTCATAATAGAAAGGAACCTGCTTGAAGCCTACCCAGCTGATCAGTCCGCGAATATATTTTCCACGCTCCTGAAAACGGTCGAACTGATCCATCACCTTGCGGTCTATCAAGCGGAAATCGCCTGTATCTAACGGGAAATTCACATCACTCATGTAGTTCAGCATACGGTAAAAAGCCTTCGCCGTCACTTTCTTGAAAAGCCCTTCCCCTTCGCGGGACTTGCGGACGCAATAAACCACGTTCGCCTGCTCCTTTTCCTGCAATTCGAGAATGGATGGGATAAGTTCGGGAGGGTCCTGCATATCGGCATCCAGAATGACAGCCAAGTCGGCATCGCAATTGTTGATACCTGCCGTGACAGCCGGCTGATGTCCGAAGTTACGGGAGAAATGGATCACCTTCACCTGCGGATCGGAAGCCGCGATCTCGTCCAGCATCAGACGCGTCCGGTCTCTACTGCCGTCGTTGATATAGATAATTTCCGTTAAAACAGGGAGCTTATGCAACGCCTCCCGTGTACGCCGGTATGATTCGGCAATGACCAACTCCTCGTTATAACAAGGGACTATGACCGCAAGTTTCTTCATCTGCATTTAAGCTTTAAACGTATAAAACTTATTCATGATAAAATTAATCACCGTGTAAAAAGCCATTGCTATCAATTGGTTATAATATGGGTCGATCGACAGGTATGGATTCAGGACATACACTAAAAGCCCCAATTGCAACAGATAACACACTCCGAACACGACACCGAAACGGACAGCACTGCCGATCCATCCAGCCGAACTTCGGAATGTCCATTGCTTATTCCATATAAAACTATTCAATACGCCTGCTACATAACCGACCATATTCGAAACAACATCCGAACATCCGAACAACTTCATCATGATCCAGATGACAACGGCGGTTATCACCGTATTACTCACTCCCACTATACCATATTTAATGGCTTGCTTGACTGTTTCCTCCATTCTTTTTTATAATCTCTTCCACTTCCTCGGCCGACAACTCCTTCACATTCGTGATCGTGAAGACCTGCGAAAGAAAGTTTCCATACTGGTTACATTCGTTGATCACCTTGTCCAGCGCCTGCTTGATATCTGCCCGGACAGGGATCAGGAAAACCAACTCCATATATTTTTCACCTATTGTCAACCGCTCGATTTCGCAACCCGCCTTTTCCAAGGAATAGGGGAATTCACGTTCAATCACTTTCTTCTGATACTCCAAGAACGGTTTCAGCTCATTCGCCAGGATCAGCACATAAAAACGCAACTTCTCCCCTTTTCCTCCCAAACCGGTAGAGATATAAATCTGCTTCTCGTCCGACAGTTCGGATTCCAGAGCGATACGGCTTTCCATCAAAGCCATATATGCCCAGTCTGCCACATCCGGATCCGGAGCCTGGGCATATTCTTCCAATATCCTGTATGCTTTTACCTGTCGTGAGGTCGCGAGCATAGACAATACATACTTCTTATGTTCCACAGTCGATTCGGGATCATCCAGACTATCCTCGAAAACCGAAAAATCCATTTTCGAGATATCCGGCTTATCCTGATCTTTCCTGATCTTTTCCGAGTATTTAAAATATTCCATCTGCCGTTCTACGGGTACACGCTGTTCTAATATATGGAAATGTCCGTCAATCTTACTAAAAGAGTCCCGGAACTTCTTGAAAATATCATTATCCTCTTTCATAAAGCCTGCTTTTTAGTTTTGTACATATCCAATAAACAAGAAACTAAGACAAATGTAAGGCTTTTTCGCGATAAATAACTTATAGCTGGGATAAAACGCACCAAAATTATTGCAACTTCCCCGGAACCGTTCTTGTTTTAGACTCCGACTCACGCCCCTGCATAAATAAGGAAGCCCAGGCCAATCACAAACAGGACGAACATTCCGGCATTCAGAAAATCCGAAGAACGTGGAGCTCTTCTGAATTCATGCCATATCAGAATCCCCCAAAGTGCGGATACAAGCGTCGCCCCCTGCCCCAAACCGTACGAAATGGCAGCTCCGGCCTTTTCAGAAGCGATCATACTAAAAGACTGCCCGATACACCAGATAACGCCTCCTAATATACCCACCAAGTGTGTCTTGGTATTCCCCTTGAAATAACCGGAGATAGAAACTGGCTCACCTTCCACCGGACGTTTCATAGCGATCGTATTAAACAGGAAATTACTAACAAACACGCCTAAAGAGAAGATAAACACAGCGGTATAAGGTGTCAGCTTGCCCAATGCGGGCTCTGCAAAATTATCCAGATCCATCGAAGCCGCAACAAAACGGTAGAAGAAAGCCATGATCACGCCTGCTGCGACAGAAATAAAAAGACCTTTTCCCGACACTTTTTTCGAACCGACCAATGCTTTCTTATAGGCCAGACCGTTCAGCAGGATAGCAACTGCGATCAGAGCTACGCCAATAAAGATATACAAAGGTTCTCCTTTAGCCGCTCCGAAATAATTGACTAATACGCCTAATACCAACGCCAGCCCGATTCCGACCGGAAAAGCTACCGACAGGCCGCAAATTGCAATAGCTGCCGATAATAGGATATTGGCTGCATTAAAAATAATGCCACCCAGGAAAGCGCTCCCTAACGATCTCATATCAGCTTGTGCCAGATTAAACAGGAACCCCTGCCCCTCAGAGCCAAAGCTGCCCAACGTAAAAGCGGAAAAAACGGAAAAGAGCAACACTCCAATCACATAATCCCAATAAAAGAACTCATACCGCCAAGTCTTCGAGGCCAGCTTCTGTGTATTTCCCCACGATCCCCAACAAAGCATTGTGACAACACAAAACAGGATCGCCAACGAATAATCTTGTACTATAAACATAACTTCCTTACTTTGAAACAGGTTGATGCATCATATAATTTTCAATAAGAACCGCCATCTCCACCGCCGGCACTTTCTCGATCAGACGAAGGTCCTTACCTTTCCCATCCGGTGTCCAGCTATTGGCTCCTTCATCATTCACGACACGGAACGTTCCGCGCTCCACATTATAATAAGGTTCATACCCTTTGACTGCCACCAGCACAGCCGTAAGATCCCAACTCATCCGGCCATTTGGATCGCCTTCGGCAAAACAGAGCGAATAGGCATCTTTCACAGGACTGTCTTCCACATCCATCTGGACCAGCTTCTTCCCGGTAAAAATCATATTTCCGATTTCAAAACCACTAAATATGATTTCCGTAGGCCATCGCTCTGCCACCACACGGGATGCTGGGGTATCACAATAGACATTAAATTCCTTCCCTTCGGGAAACAAACCTGCCATCGAAACCACCCGTTTCACCTTCTTCGCGACTAAATCACAGCCGGAAAGCGGACTATATTCGTCACCACCGGAAAGCAATAGGTCCTTCAGGTTGGTGAAAAAACCGATCGTACAAACCACAACGCTGCTATCCGGCTGCGTACTCAAAATCCGGCGATAGACCTTCACCGCATCCGAAGCATCCGAGGTTTTTGCCGTTTTATGTGGATAACGTGCCGGAAGCTCTTCCGTCCATTTAGTCTTATGCCAGGTGGTCAGCGAAACGCCACCCTCGCTTTTCGAAGCACCGACAGGAATGTCCGGTCGGTTGAAATAGGTGTTCAGCACTTCTATGCAGGGTACGACATGCTCGTCCTTATTAGACGAAACAACCGCTAAAATGTTCACTTGCCCACTATCAGCCAACGCGTGCATCAGAGCCATCGCACCGACATCATCATAATCCGGTCCCAGGTCCGTATCCAATATCAGGTTGACAGGCTGCACCGTCGTTTCATCCGGAGCAGTTACAGCCGATTTTCCGGAACAGGCCGCCAGCAAAGCGGTCAAACAGGTAAAAAGAATCGTTTTTTTCATGTTATTGAATTTATACAAGATTTGATTAATCGAATATATCCACTTCGTTCCGATAAGGAGCTGACGACTGCGCCCCTACACGTGTCACCGAGATAGCCGAAGCCTTACAGGCAAACCGGACGGATTCTTTCAAATTTCGCCCTTCGGACAAAGCGACAGTCAGGGCTCCATTAAATACATCGCCGGCGGCAGTCGTGTCGACAGCTTCTACTTTCAAAGCGGGAACTATCTCGGCTTCTCCGTCGCTACAAATAAGTGCCCCTTTTGATCCCAGCGTAATAATAACATGCTGCACTCCCATTCCCGAAAGGACACGGGCGGCCTCCACCGCTGAAATATCGTCCGTTATCTTCACACCGGTAATCATCTCCGCTTCCGTCTCGTTCGGCGTGATCAAATATAAATGATGGAGCAGATCGGCCGGTAATGGATGTGCCGGAGCCGGATTCAGAATCACTTTCTTCCCCTTTTGCCAGGCGATATCCGCAACAAAGCACACGGTCTCCATCGGGACCTCCAGCTGCATCAGGATCAAGTCAGCCAACTCAATAGCCTCCTCTGCCTTCGCTAGATCGGACGGCAGAAGGTTAGCATTCGCTCCCGAAGCGACGACAATGCAGTTTTCCGCTTTTTCGTCCACCGTGATCAGGGCTACGCCGGAAGGATTCCCGGAATCTGAAAAGACATAAGAGGTATTGATTCCCTCCTCCTCGAAAAGTTGTTGTGACTGGTGACCGAATATATCACTTCCGGTCTTGCATATAAAAGTGACGGAACCACCCAAACGCGCTATCGCCACAGCTTGGTTCGCCCCTTTTCCACCGGGATTCATAAAGAATGTTCCACCCAAAATCGTTTCACCCGGACGAGGCAGATGAGCGGCTTTTATAACCATATCGGTATTGCAACTCCCAACCACCAGGATTTGTCGTCTGGATATTTGTGTTGTGTCCATATTTTATTTCGTATTAAATTATGAATCATTTGCAATGAAGCGTTACAAATATAATATGTATATCGTTTCTTTTTTCCACATAATTCTTTGGAAAAGATAAACCCAAATCTTATTTTTGTAAATAACATATACAAAATATATCTTATAGACAAACAGATAAATTTATGAAACAGGCCACAAAACTCAATCAGGTCATGCTATTGATCAAGTCGCTTTCCAAAGCGGAAAAACGATACATCAGACTCTATACCAACCTGCAAAACGGGGATAAACATTATATGGTTCTATACGACCTGGCATGCGAAGGCTTCTCCGCCGAACAAATATATGAGAAGTTTTGCGGCAAAGTGAACGAAAAAAGCTTTGAGATAGCAGCCAAGCATCTTTATCGGGTATTGTTGGATTGCCTCGTCCAATTGAGGGAGAAACAAGACATACAGACGACTATCTTCAATTATATCACAAAGGCTGGCATTCTTTTCGAACGGGAACTTTTCGACAATGCACTTGCAGAATTGGAAAAAGCAAAGAAGCTGGCCGTCACATACGAAAACGATCCACTCCTCCTTCTGATTTACCGTACGGAATTGAAATATCTAAGCACACTCGGTTTCGAAGGCATCAGCGAGAAAGAACTGGTAAACAAACAAATGCAGATTAACGACGTAATGAAATATGCCCGCAACACGAACCTCCACCTGCAACTATATGATATTCTGAAATACCGCATTACCTATAAAGGGTATGCCCGTTCGAACAAACAGAAAGAGAACCTGAACGATCTTGTTTTAAGCGAACTGAACTTGATCGCCAACCATTCCTACCAGGGATTCGAGGCACACAAACTTCACCTGTTGTTCCAAGCGACCTACTACCTGAATGCCGGAAACTATAAATCGGCGATCCGCTTCTATCAGGAACTGATCGCGCTTTTCGAAGCGAACCGGCATCTAATCCTCAACCCACCGATCTACTACCTGAGCGCCATAGAGGGAGTACTGAACAGCCTGCACGTTGCCGGATTATACCAGGAAATGCCTTTCTTTTTGTCCAAACTGAAAGAAATCAGCACGGGCAACTACCCAACAGAGTTCCTGATGGAAGTACAAGGACGCCACTACCTGTACGAACTCTCGGGATTGCTCAACACCGGACAATTTGACGCGGCAGTGCATCTTACAGAGACCTATACCGATTTTTTTGCTAAGAAAGCAACCATGACCAGACCGGAAACCCAACTAAAACTATCCCTCTATTCTTCCATCCTTTATCTTTGCCTGGGAGAACCGATGAAAGCCCGTAAAAGCATGAAAAACATATTCGGTTCCGGCAAATTCTTCCACACATTGCCGTCCTACAAAACAGCCCGCCTCATCAATCTCCTTATCCAGGCAGAACTAGGGGACTATTGCTTTTTCGCAAACGAAATAAGCTCCATCAAGCGAATGATCGGTTACGAGAAGCAAGTGTATATCACCGAAAAACTACTATTCCGCTTCCTAATGGCCCATCCATTGCCCATCTATAAAAAAGACCAAGAGAAGCTGTGGTCACAATACCAAAAGGATATAATGCGTATCCGGCAAGACAAATACGAAAAACAACTCCTTAAAACTTTCGATTTCACAGCTTGGATCGATAGCAAACGAACAATCATCCCTCTCCGGGAGATTTTGTCGCGAACAGATTTGTATATATCGGCAAAACAGTAATTCAGGGCATAATATCCGTAATTTATCTACAAAGAGAAAAAGAATACATGCCGACCTTTGTAAAAAAATCAATGCAATAGATTCAAAAATGTGCCGGCTAATACCATTGTTGGTTGCGCATCGGCCAAATCAACACAAAAGATATGAAAAAAATAATAGCATTAGCATTGTTGATGGCTGGAGTCACGGCAATGGAGGCAGGAAACAGGATAATTGAAGAGAATATAATTCAAACTGATAAAAAGAATATAGAAATGGAAGACTTAGAATTGACAAAAGAATGGGACAAGATTTTCCCGAAGAGCTATAAAGTGAATCACAGTAAGGTAACATTTCGCAACCGCTACGGCATCACGCTTGCAGCCGATATGTATACACCAAAGAATATAAACGGGAAAATGGCGGCTATCGCTATATCCGGTCCTTTCGGGGCCGTGAAGGAACAAGCATCAGGCCTCTACGCACAAACAATGGCAGAACGCGGTTTCCTAACCATCGCTTTCGATCCTTCATACACTGGAGAGAGTGGTGGAACACCCCGCTATGTAGCCTCTCCCGACATCAACACCGAGGACTTTTGCGCAGCTGTGGATTTCCTCTCTACACACGATGACGTCGATCCCGAACGCATCGGCATCATCGGTATTTGCGGATGGGGAGGTATGGCACTCAACGCTGCCACGATCGATACCCGCATCAAGGCCACAGTCACTTCCACGATGTACGACATGAGCCGGGTAAACGCAAACGGCTATTTCGACTCCATGAATGCCGACCAGCGCCATGAACTCCGCCGCCAACTCAACGAACAACGTACAATAGACACGAAGAACGGCTCATACGCCCTCACCGGCGGAGTGGTCGATCCACTCCCCGACGATGTCCCCTGGTTTGTAAAAGACTATCACAACTATTATAAGACCGACCGTGGTTATCACAAACGGTCACTCAACTCCAACGGAGGATGGAACAAGACATCGGCTCTTTCGTTCATCAACATGCCTTTACTCACTTACAGCGACGAAAGCCGTAGTGCCGTACTCATGATACACGGCGAGAAAGCCCATTCCCGTTATTTCAGCGAAGACGCATTCAAGAAACTAACGGGTGATAACAAAGAGTTGCTGATCCTCCCCGGTGCCAACCATGTCGACCTTTACGACAACCTGTCAGTAATCCCGTTCGACAAAATCGAACACTTTTTCCATAAATATTTGAAATAACAAAAAGTCTGGAACGATTCAGGAATTTCATCTAAAATAGGCCAAGTAAAAGGTAATGTACAATAAGGCCAAGGACTACTACAAGGCATGGTTCGTCCTTGGCCTTTGTTGGGAAAGGAAGTAAGGTCAAGTCCTGGCAAGTCTCCGGCGTTCGAAACAAGCTCCAAAATACTGGTCCGGCCTGTCACCGAAAGCTCCTATACCGGTTGCACGAAAACGATCAATGGCAGGACCTACTATTATTCATAATTTGATACGATAGACGGAGAAACTAAGCGGTCTCAAGTTCACTTCTCCCTGCGGAGCCTCCACCTCAATATCAGAAACGAGCGGGACTACTGTCGAAGGATTACACAACGTGTTTTTAGCTTCCAGGTCGGAAGAATGGAGCAACGTAAGCGTCCCTTTATGCTTACCGGCCGAAAGACCGTTCAAGTTCAACTTAATCCGCTTGTTACGGATTCCGGTATTGGCGACTTTGATGATAAGCTCGTCTGAATGCTTATCGACCGCTGCAGTGGCATACAAATCCAACTGTCCGGTAACCGGTTCGCCCTGCATGGTCAGCGGAACGACGTTCGTACCAGCATTATGACCATATAGCTGCTGCACATAATAGTTAGGAGTCTTTACCAATGAAAGGTTGTCGAACCAGATCAGATCCGGACGCCATTGCCAAGCATCCACATGAGCAAAAAGCGGGGCATACGTGCATAAGCACACCACATCCGCGTTTCGCTCGAAACCTGTCATAAAAGCGGCTTCACACAAGGCGGTCAGAAAACTGTTCTCGCGGTTGACAGAATGGCAGGCATATTCGCCGGCAAACACTTTCGGTCCTTGGCGGTCGTACGAATCATAGCGTTTGGCTCCGTTCAGGAACCATTCAGGAGAGCGGTAGAAATGTTCGTCCACTAAATCCACTTTCAAGCGCCTCATTTCCGGCCAGAGGTAATCAAAATCCTCCCCTTCCGATTGCGGACCGGAACTACCGATGATCTTTATCTCCGGATATTTAGCCCGAATCGCTTTGACAAACAGTTCGAGACGTTCGGGATAAAGCGGTCCCCACTGTTCGTTGCCGATGGCAATAAGTTTAAGGTTAAAAGGAGCCGGATGTCCCATATCGGCACGTATCTTTCCCCATTCGCTGGTTGCCGAACCGTTAGCAAACTCAATTAGATCGAGGGCGTCGTCTATATAAGGTTGTAGCTTATCCACCGGACAATTCTCGTTCGGGTCCTGGTTTTCATACTGGCAGGAAAGACCGCAGTTCAACACGGGAAGCGGTTCAGCCCCAATATCTTCACTCAATAGGAAATATTCGAAAAAGCCCAAGCCGCAGGACTGATAATAATCCGGAAACTTTTTGTGCGAGAATGTATAGTTCCATCGATTGATATTGATCGGACGGTTCTCGACCGGACCGACCGTGTTTTTCCACTGGTAGCGGGTAGCCTTGTTCGTTCCCTCCACAATGCAACCGCCGGGAAAGCGGAAGACACCAGGTTTCAGTTCCTTCAAAGCCTGTGCCAAATCAGCACGCATGCCGTTCGGACGGTTGTTGAATGTCTTTTGTGGAAACAATGAAATATGTTCGAGATCGACAATTCCTTTTGTCACCATCGTGATACGCAGACGGGAACGGGCTTCTGTCGCTCCCGGCGTCAGAACAACCGTATATTTCTTCCATTCCTTGCCGCTCACCTCGATCTCTTTTTGCTCGTACAGGTCATTCCGGCTGTCCACTAGGTTTATACGCAGCTTGACCGGCGCATCGCCGGACCGAGTGCGGGCATATAAAGAGAAGTCGTACTTCTCCCCTTCCCTGATGCCGATCCCATTGAAGCCTTCATTGTCAAGGCCGGTTCCGGTCAGCTCCTTTTCATAAGAAAGGCGGACATAATGCGGATTACGGTCGAAACAGGGCTTCTGGGTCTGCACACTGACATTCCCGAAGGGCGTCCAGCCCCCAAACGGATTTTCAAACTCGAAAGAACGGTTCTTGACAAGTTCGGCATACAGGCCGCCATCGGCTCCGTAATTGATATCTTCAAAAAAGATCCCGTACATGGTCGACTGGATAGGCGCACCTGTTTTCTGCACATCTATCTTAAATTCATTACTTTGTGCCATTAAACCGACAACACCCATGCTAAACAGACACAGGGCAATGGCTTTTTTCATACTTTTTGTCATAGGTATGTGTTTTTCCGTGAATACAAAGATTATTTAGTTACAAATGTACACTAATAAATCCGATTGAAAGAAGACGTATCGTCCGTTTTAGCAGACAAAAAGCCGTTTTATGCTATAAAACATCTTCAAAGTAGCGCATGAATACAAAGAAGAGAGTAATTTTACACACAATTTTGAAACTATATTTACATGAAGAACGAAAGCACGCTGTCTGGCTTAACTGTAGCTAATTTCAGCAAGCAAATAGACGGCAAGGAGACGATGCTATGCATCCTTACAAATAACAAAGGGGCAGAACTTACCATTACCAACTACGGTGCAAAGATTGTATCGCTTATGGTACCGGATCGGTCCGGAAAGTTAACCGATGTAGTAACAGGACACAATTCTATAGACGAATACCTGGTTTCCGAAGAACCTTATTTCGGAGCTATCTGCGGACGATACGGCAACCGTATCGCGGGCGGAAAATTCACATTGGATGGCATTGTGTACGATAAATTGGCTATCAATAATGGGCCGAACAGCCTGCATGGTGGTTTGAAAGGCTTCAATTCCGTAGTCTGGGACCTAAACAAGATCGACGGCCAGACGGTGGAATTGAAATACACGTCTGCCGACGGTGAAGAAGGCTTCCCCGGAAAACTGGATACAACAGTGACTTATCATCTTTCCGATGACAATGAGGTCATAATCACGTATCATGCGGTAACAAACAAACCAACCGTCTTGAACCTGACCAATCACTCCTACTTCAACCTATCCGGCAATCCGTCTAAA
>OJLA01002420.1_pt1 | contig 11042 bp, 10 predicted proteins | sample 1596611 | NCBI WGS metagenome assembly OJLA01 (sample SAMEA4350168, study PRJEB24818) | metagenome | biome: human; feature: gut; material: faeces | place: Denmark | collected 2013-09
ATCGCATCTAAGGAGCCGAGCGGGAAAGCCGGGGTACAGCCTGTCTGTGGTGGACAGGCGCGAAGAGGGGAATGGCCTATAATGATACACCTTGAGATTAGCCAGCACGCAGTGGTGGAGGTGAGATTCCTGTGATGTCTGCCTGTCCGAGTGGCAGGGACCAAAGACAGTCTGGACTGACTGCCCAAGGGATACCCGTTGAGGGAAGAACACTGGTACAGTGTTCTTCGGCATGAAACATAGAATTACTTGCGTGACGTACTTTGGAACGCTAGAAATTCTTTTCATGCTCCACTGTCTTTGCGGCGTTCCGGCTCCGGGAAGTAGTGTCGAATAGGAGCAAGTCACTTATAAGAAGTGAAGGATTATGGCAGTGAGACTAAATCACAGAATCCATGCGGCAGAGGTACAGAAGGCTTCTGCCGCATTCTTGTGTGTTTTAGCAACACAGAAATGAACGAAGTATGAAGCGGAGAAAGATATGAAGGTTGTAGGTTATATGAGAGTAAACAGCATCGAGCAGTTAGGAGGAACACAAGTGGCAGAGAAAGAAAAGAGCATGGTAGAAAAGATATTGGATACGGAAAGGGCTGGATATGCCTATTTTTATCCAAGTGACGGAGGGAATAGACAGGAGTTTTTTATTTCCACCACACCGGAGAATATGGCGAATTTCCTTGGCAGTCATTTTTATGATGCAGAGAAGATGATAATTACCGATATGGTTGACCGTTTGATTTTGGATACCTATGGTGGCTTTATCAATACCTGCCCGGATCAGAAGCTGTGTGCAGAGATTATTCCATATCTTGCACCGATACAGATGGGAGAGAAGGAAGCAGGGGAAATCTTAATGGTAACCAGAGAGGAATCGGATATGTACTTTGCAGCAGAGGATCAGGCGGTAACTATGGCAGAGTGCCAGACACTGTAGGTGTGTTTCTTTAGGGTATAAATTTAGTTTGTCTAAAATCCGGGAGGAAAAACGATGAGAGTAATCATTATTGTAGTAAGTGTGACGGGTGTGATTCTGGTAGTGGCTACCTGCATGGCGGTAAAAACCGTCAGTTTATATGAACTGGATTAGGAGCAGTTTATGAAGAAGGAATCCAATGAAGTCAGATATAAGCTGGCAGAATTGCTACTTAAAAGGATGCAGGAAAGCGGTCTTATAAGCGAGGAAGAAAGGGAAAAAATCGCTGTTTTGAACATTGAGACTTTTTCTCCCGAACTTGCAAAAGTATATCTGTAATAACGCTAGATATAATGAAAAAAGTGTGGTAGTGTATGTTGCTAACAAGGGAGCAATTCCTTGAAAATGAAGGAAAGGAGAACCCAAATGGCTAAAAAAGTAACGGTCATAAATGCGATTTCCGATAGCAAACATACACAGCCACAGCAGAGGTTAAAAGTGTGTGCCTATGCCAGAGTCAGTACCGGCTCAAGGGCGCAGGCAGAATCTTATGCCACACAGGTGGAGTATTACACGGAAAAAATAGAGAATAATCCGCTCTGGGAGTTTGCAGGCGTGTATGCAGATGAGGGAATCACCGGAACCAAGGTAAAGGGCAGGGATGATTTCAAGGCCATGGTAGCCGCCTGTGCAGCGGGAGATATCGACTTGATCCTGACCAAGCCCATAACGAGATTTGCCAGAAATACGGTGGAATGCATCCAGACCATATGAAAACTGAAAGCAATCGGTGTAGGGATTTACTTTGAAAAAGAGGGTATTAACACACTGACTGAGGCAAGTGAATTAATGCTTACCATACTGGCATCTGTGGCACAGGGCGAGTCGGAAGACTTTTCGGGCAATAACCGCTGGGCAATCATTAACCGATTTGAGAATGGAACCTTTATCGTAGGAACCCCGGCATACGGATACCGGAAGGATGAGGATGGAAACCTTATCATAGAGGAAACTGAGGCAGAGGTGGTAAGGTGGATTTTTGAAGCCTACCTAAACGGAATGGGAGCCTATGTGATTGCCAAAATGCTGAATGACCATAAGATACCTACTATCCGTGGTAGCGAAAAATGGCAGGACAGCGTAGTCAAAAATATTTTAATGAATCCGGTGTATGAGGGAGATGCCCTGCACCAGAGAACCTACACCGAAAAGCAGTTCCCATTTACCAGAAAGGTAAACTATGGGCAGATGAATATGTATCTGACCAAGGATGCCCATTCGCCAATCATAACCCATGAGGAAGCGGAGGCAGTACGGAGCATCATGGAATACCGGAGCAGGACGCTGAATATGAATGGGAAAAGATGCCAGAACAGGTATATTTTCTCAAGCAAAATTATTTGTGGGGATTGTGGAAGTCATTTCCGCAGGCAGAAAATATACATAGGAAAACCATATGAGAAAATCATCTGGACCTGCCATAAGCATGTGGAGGATAAGGAGTCCTGCCATATGAAAGCAATCAGAGATGATGTATTGCAGCAGGCATTTGTAGATATGTGGAATAAGCTGTACACCAATCAGGGAACCGTACTGGAACCTTTACTGAAAGCCTTAACGGAGCTGGCAGCAAGTAAGCCGGATACCGAAGAAATCGAACAACTGGATAATGAGATACACTCCTTAAGCGAGCAGAGCCTAATCCTGAATCAGGTAATGAAGAAGGGATATATGGACTCTGCTCTTTTTATGGAAAAAAATAACCTGCTGGCTCACAGGCTGACGGAATGCAGGCGAAGGAAAACGCTCCTTGCAAGAAAGCATAAGAGAACCAAGGAGATTGTGAGGACGGAGCAGCTTATCGGACTATTAAAGCAGGAAGGATATCAGAGGGAGTTCAAGGAAGAATTGTTTGACATGGCGGTAAAGAAAATTCGCATATCCCTGGACCATGAAATCAACTTCTGCCTAAAGAATGGTCTGGTACTGACAGAAAAGGAAGGAGGCAGTGAGGATGCAGTGGCATACACCAATCGGGTATAAGGTTCTGAATGGGAAAATAGTGGTTTATGAAGAACACCGTAAAATCGTAGAGCAGATTTTCAGAGATTACGACAGCGGAATCTCAGCCCTTCGGATAGCAAAGGATTTAAAAGATAGAGGCATAAAAAATGCCCATGACAGGGTAGGCTGGTCCCACGCCTCCATAGGCAGGATACTGGAGAATTACAACTACCTTGGTACCGAGGATTATGAGCAGATCATAGATAAGGAACTGTTTGAGAGGGTGCAGAAAAGGAGGGAGCAGGTACGGACCACGGGGAGCCGTGGAAAACACAGACCGAACAAAAGGGAAAGGCTCATATTCAGCGGAGTGCTGCTATGTGCAGAGTATAAAGTTATACTTAAGTATGTACAATAAATATTAAATAAGAATGTACAAATGTTATGATATGTGAGTTGCAAGGAGGAACTCATAATGATATTAATAAATCAAATCATAACAGATATAAGAATAGAAAGTGTCAATGACCTGTACAAGTTAAAACCATTTTTGGAGGATGGCACATTGAAGATTAATAAAAGTCAAATAGCTAGAGAATTGGAGGTAGATAGGCGGACTGTTGATAAATATATAAATGGATATACAAAGCCAGAAACAAGAAACTGTGATGACTGTATTACACCTTTTTATGACATTATTACAGAGTTATTATCAGATAAAAATCAGCAGGTATTCTACTACAGAAAAGTATTATGGCAATATCTGGTTGATAATCATGGCTTTAAAGGTGTTTATTGTAACTTCTGTCATTATCTCAGGAAATATCCTGAATTCGATTCATATTTCAGAAAAAGCAGACCATCAAATACCAATAAGGTTACTGTCAGATATGAAACACCTATGGGTAAACAGGCTCAGCTTGATTGGAAGGAATCTATTCCGTTTATTCTTTCTTCAGGTGAAATTATAGAAGTGAATATTTTTGTCCTGTTGCTTTCATATTCAAGATTCAGAGTATACAGGGTTTCACTTTCTAAAACACAGGATATACTCTTTTCGTTTCTTGATGATGCATTTGAAACACTTGGCGGTATTCCGGATGAAATAGTTACAGATAACATGAAGACTGTTATGGATGAAGCCAGAACAGAATATTATGCCGGTAAAGTTAATAACAAATTCCAGCAGTTCGCTGATGATTATGGTTTTAAAGTCCAGCCTTGTATTGCCGGACATCCGCATACTAAAGCCAAAGTTGAGGCACCTATGAAAATACTGGATGAAATAAGAGCTTATAATGGAAAATTGAATTACATTGAATTAGTCGAATTAGTGACAGGAATAAATAATCGTGTCAATACACAGGTAAACCAGGGAACAGGAAGGATTCCGCTGATGTATTATAACAAAGAAAAGGCTTTCTTAAACAGCCTGCCCGCTGATAACATAAGAAAGCCTTACCAAATCACCACAAATACGGTAAAAGTCAATCATTCAAGCATGTTTAATTACAAAAGCTGTCAATACTCTGTACCACCAGAGTACATTGATAAGATTGTCTCATTACAAGTATATGATGGTTATATACATGTGTATTGTAACACAGAATTCATAACCATTCATCAGTTAAGTTCAAAAAAATTGAATTATATTTCTGAGCATTATGCTGCAATTGCAAGAAAATCGCATATTTTCAGGGATGAGCATATAATGGACAGGGCAAAAGAAAATCTAGAAATTATAGGAAAGGTTTATGATTATGAGTAATAGTACATACAATCAGCTGACTGCTAATCTGGAGCTGCTGAAATTAACCCAGATGAAACTACATCTTGATGAAATAAGGGATTTTGTGACAACAAACGGATTATCGTTTACGGAAGGTTTATTAAAACTGAGCAGTTATGAAGTTGATTTCAAAGAACAGAATGCCTCCAGATCTATGATAAAGGCTGCAGCATTTCCTTTTGTAAAAGAACTAAAGGATTATGATTTTGAATTTCAACCAAGTGTAAACGAACAGGAAATGAGGGAACTTGCAAGCCTTGGTTTTCTGGAAAAGAATGAAAATATCGTGTTTTTAGGACCCAGCGGCGTTGGAAAAACGCATCTTGCAACATCTATAGGTATTGCAGCTGCTAAAAAACATGCAAGCACATACTTTATCAAATGTAATGATTTATTGCAGCAATTAAAGCGTGCACAGTTGGAAAACCGCCTGGATGCAAGATTAAAACACTTTAGTAAATATCGTCTTCTTATCATAGATGAATTAGGGTATCTGCCAATTAATAAAGAGGATTCAAACCTATTCTTTCAGCTTATAGATATGCGTTATGAAAAGAAAAGCACAATACTTACCACAAATATGAATTTTAATGAATGGGATGGAGTATTTTATGATGCAGTAGTTGCAAATGCAATCATGGATAGAATATTACATCATGCACATGTAGTGCCCATATCAGGAAAATCATATAGGCTAAAAGATCATTTAAGACAAACAGACTAACTGTACATTTTTATATAATATTTTTTGTACATTCGGTCTTGACATTTTATAACTATCCGACAGCAAAGGCAGGGCGGCTTTCAGCCTGTCCACCATGACCGCATTGACAACGGTTTCTGCAATGTCCACCGCTTCATCAGTGATAAAGTCCAGAGGATTCCCCTCGCTGTCCGTAAATCCGTCGAGAGATAGCAGTCTATTCTTTGTATCTAATTTTTGCAGATAACGCCACCGTTCCTTGTCACGGTAGAAGTCTGTGTATTGCTCCCTCACGACTTCAAGCAGACAGCCTTGAATGGGGATAAACAGCTTGTCCATATAGGTCTGGTCGGATTCCCTGCAACGGCAGAACTCCGTGTAGGATAATTCCACATAGCCGCCACTTTCTCTGATATATACCTTTCTTGGTGCATATTTCACCATAAATACCTCCCATCTGAATTTTTGAAATGTAAAAAATCCAGATGGAGAGGCGGAGAACGACACCGCATATCAGAAACAGCCCTACGGCACTTTCCAACAAAAATCGACAAAAGAAAAACCGCAAAGGCTCTGTGACCTTTACGGTTATAGGAAATAGTAATTCTATTGTATGGAGATTGTACTTCTACTTTCAAGGTGAGAAGTACCGTTGCACTGGCAGAAATTTTTTTAACTGGTTTCCTGCCGTTCTCTGATATGCTATGTATTGATAAATTTTGCTTCGTATGAGCAGATAGATAACTGCCCGAAAAAAGGACATAAAAAAATCCCTCCAAATTTAAAAACAAATTCAGAGGGTAATTTAGGGTATAACAAAATAACCCACCCGAATATCGTTTTTTTTATTTGGTGAGTTTGTTCTTTCAAATACGAAACAAATGCTCATGTACGGTAAAGTATCACAAGAAAATTATGTCGAATTGACAGCCGCCTCCGCTATACCGAATAAGGAAATAAAGAGTCCTCAAATTTTGCGCTACTAAATGAAGACGAGCGGAAGTAATCTCCCGCTCGTCAGTAAACTTAACTATGCCATATCAATCCCGCTTCTTTCCCGCCACCGGCACTAAGAACAGCGCGGGCAACAGCAGGAAAGCGGTACAGACCAGCCCCCAGGGTATGGACACCTGCTGGGCTACCAGCCCCACAATAGGCCCGCCGATGATCTGCCCGAAAGAGTCCAGCTGTCCGCTGGTGGAAAAGACTGTGGCGCGCATTTTCTCATCCACTTGGTCGTTCATCCAGGCGGCCAGCACAGGCTCCTTGATGGTGCGCATAAGCCCCGCCAGCAGGAACACCAACAACATGAACCAAAAGCTCCGCCCCACCGCGAAGAGAACCAGGAACAGGATATACCCGGCGCTGGTGGACATGACCACACTGGTTCGGCTGACAGTCCCTTTTTTCTCCATGCGGGCGATGAGCAACTGAGAAGCCAGAATACCTAAGCCGTTGCCGATAAGACTGATAACACCGAACCAAGTGACGCTGTTCAGCGGCCCGATAACGGGTATTACCGTGTCATCCAGAAAATGAGCGGTGGAGAGCCGGTCAAAGCCTTCACTGGCAAGTCCCCCGCATAGTGTGATTGCTAAGAGCGCCAGCAACACAGGTGCGCCTTTCACAAAGCCCAGGTTGAGCTTGAACAGGCAGACAAAGTCTTTAAGCAAGCCCTGCCGTTCCTCAATAGCAGGGGAGAAGTTGGTTTCTGGCATGATGCGAACCATCACCAGCCCCAACAACAAGCACAAACTGCCCCCCAAGATGAGAGGCATTTGCAGGTTTATGTTTCCCAGCAGTGTGCCCAGCACCACGCCCAGAACGCCGCCGATTTGCCCCATTTGACTGCCCCGCAGGAACACCTTGTCTATGGGTTTGTCCTCTTCCTCCGAGGCAATCCACGCCTCCAGAGCGCCGGTGATGAAGGTATCACCGCAACCCCAGACAACCTGGGCCAGCAGAACCGGCGCGAACCACGGTAGCGCACCCTCCATCAGAAAGCCCAGGCCGTAGAGGAACATTCCAATCAGCACCGAGCGCCGACGGCTATACAAATCCGCCACCACACCGGTGGGCATCTCGAACAGAAAGCAGGAGGTCTCCTGAACCGTCCCTACCAGGACAAGCTGGAAAGCATCCAGCTGCACCACCTCCAGGTGGTACACGATGGAAAGCACTGTGGACATAGAAACCGCCAGGGAACAGACAAATCGGAACAGCAGGTAGACAGAATATGCCTTTGAATTTTTAGCAAACATGAAGTTACATTCTCCTTTCAGTCGAGTAGACTTACACCTCACAATGTAAGCCCCTCACAGAACCGTACGTGCGGCTTTCCCGCATACGGCTCTTCATAATAATATTTACAGTTTCAAAACAAGCTGACATAAATCTTTGGCATTGCCAATGGATAATATTTCAGCATTTCAATAAATCCTTCTCTTGTATAACTCTTTCTGTCACTTCGTCTGTTCAGCACCTTAAACAGAAGTTCTCTCACCTGTTGCTTGTAGTTTGAAATCATTCTGCCATTAAAACTAATCCCATAGTACCTATAGTGTCCTGTCAGCTTCAGATTAAGCATTCCCATTAGTTTCTTTAGTGGTTGGTCTCTGTTTGCGTATAACCACACTTTTATGTCTCGGATTTTCTGTCTGAATTTCTTAGAACTTGTCTTTGGCATTATATATGGCATACCTTTGCGTGAACGTCCACAATAGAACGTGAATCCAAGAAAATCAAATGTTTGTAATCTGATAGACTCACCGTTCTTTTGCTTTGCCCTTGCAATGTAAGCACCGCTTTGTAAGAGACGACTTTTACTATTTTCTAATTGCAAACCGAACTTTTCCATCCGTTCTTTAAGAAGCTTATAGTAATTTTCTGCTTCCCATTTATATTGAAATCCTGCAACAAAATCATCTGCATATACAATCAAAAAGTTATCACCCTTGCATTCCTTGGTAATAATAAACTTATACCAAAGTGTCAATACATTATGCATATATATGTTTGCAAGGATTGGACTTATGATATTACCCTGTGCTGAACCTTCTTCATTCAACATCAGTTCGCCATCATCTAACACTCCCACTTTAAGGTACTTCTTAACCAGACCGATTATGTTAGGGTCTTTGATATAGAGATGGAGAAACTTGATAATCCATTCATGTTTCATGTGGTCGAAGAAGCCTTTGATGTCAGCGTCCACAATATAACATATTTTCGTATTGTTTAAGCTCTTATACAGTTCTTTTATTGCGTTATGACATCCTCGATTTGGTCTGAATCCGTACATGCAGTTCAGAAATCTCGGTTCATAGATAGCTTCCAGTATCTTCTTTAATGCTAATTGGACTATTTTATCCTCGTAGCATGCAATTCCTAATGGTCGAAGTTTTCCATTGCTTTTAGGGATATATACCCTAATTGATGGCTGTGGTTTGTATGATTTTCTTTTCAATCTTTCTACCAAGTCATCTATGTTTTGTTCCAGATTCCTCTCGTATTCTCTCTTCGTAATCTCATCCATACCAACTGCCTTACTTCCGTCTAATTCTTTGTGGCATTGCAGAAGCATTTCTTTATTGATTAGATGATACAACGATGTGAACTCTGGTCTCGGCGAACTTGCCGATATTTCTGCTATTCTTTCCAATTTTGTTTCCATCAATACCTCCGTCCCTGAGTACGGTTGATGTGTCCTCAGAAAGACCATTATTATGTAGCTCCCTTCCCTCCATTGGCATTACCCAACTTCTTCAGTACTATGAAGCTATCCGACTGCCTGCTGTTCTTTTGGCATTCTCCCGTTTTGCAGTTGTTTGCCATACTTGCAATGACAAGAAACAACAGGCTCTCCCCAGTTGACTGAATAGTCACAATGTAAAACATAAAGTGCTCTTTGACCCCGCAGAAGCAAACCATTTCTCACCAATGCGAATTGATTTGTATTGCTTTCCGTCGAAATTAAAACGTCAGCCTTCCAGATATCAAAATTTCGAGGCTCAATCACACTCTCTATTTTCTCGCTGTCTACGCTTAGCAACTACCATTACTGGCAGTCACCCAAGACTCGCTACTGGCGGTTGGTTAGACCTTACCAGACAGGCATTCCACCTGCTAGACTACTCGCCCTTGTCTGGGCGCACAATTAGGATTTATAAAAATAGTATCTGCATTTCAATTAATAATAAATCAGGTTATTACTGTCAAATAAGCAGCATAATCCTGCCATAAATGTCTATTTTTTCAAAAATGCCTTTGCCATATTTTTCATTTCGGCCGCATTATTTCTTACAGCATCCGTTATTGCACTTCCACCAAGCAGTCTTGCAAGTTCATCAATGCTATTCTCATCTGAAAGCTGGCGTATATCTGTTGTTGTAACATCACCGGATGCCGTCTTTTCTATAACAAAATGAGTATCAGCCATAGATGCAATCTGAGGAAGATGTGTTATGCATATTATCTGGTGTCCACAAGACAGCTGTTTTAACTTTTCACCGACAAGCTGGGCTGTACGTCCGCTTATTCCAGCATCTATCTCATCAAATATAAGCGTCTGCGTATCATCTTTTCCTGCCATAACAGTCTTTATCGCAAGCATTATTCTTGACAGTTCACCGCCCGAAGCAACTTTTGAAAGCGGTTTTAATGGCTCACCGACATTTGTTGATATCATAAACTTAACAGAGTCACCTCCATTAGAAGTAAAATGACCTGTCTGTTCAAATTCAGCATTAAATTCATGATTAAGAAAATTAAGTTCAGATAACCCTTCACTTACTTTTTTGCAAAAGCCAGATGCTGCTTTCTTTCTTGCAGCTGTAAGTTCATCCGCAAGCTTTTGTAACTCTTCTTCCTTTTCATGAACAGTCTCTTTCAGCTGGGCAAGTGATGCATCATAATGATACAGTGCATCAAGTTTCTCCTGCCTTTTATCGGCATATTCAAGAATATCATCTATAGTCCTTCCATACTTGAGCTTAAAAGAATTAATCATATCAAGTCTTTCTTCAACTTCTTTATATTCTTCCTCATCATAAGAAGAATCATTAACATAATCAGAAATCTGTCTGCATACATCCGAAATCATATCTTCAGCACAAGAACACGAATCCGCAACTGATTTAAGTGACTCATCAAATGATGATGCCTCAATAACCGATTTGACAGCTATCCCCATCATATCCATGACATTATCAGAACCTTCTGACAGAAGCTGCACTGCTGTTGATAAATCAGATATAATTCTTTGTGAATTAGACATCTTTCTGAATCTGCTTTCAAGTTCTTCATCCTCTCCACGTTTCAGGTCTGCTGACGCAATCTCATGCAGTTCAAATTCAATAAATGAAATCTCACGCTGTCTGCTTTCCTCATCTGTATCCATCTGCTCAAGCTGTGATAAAGCTTCCCTGTACTGTTTATATACTACATCATATCTTTTCCTGACATCTGAAACTGTGCTGCCGCCATACAAATCAATCATATCAAGATGGCTGCTTTCTTTTAACAGAAGCTGACTGTCATGCTGACCATGAATATCTATAAGAAGTGATGCTATACTTTTTACCTGTGATACGGTACAGATCATTCCATTAACCTTAATCTGCGAGCGTCCGGGC
>OJLA01002422.1_pt1 | contig 11036 bp, 6 predicted proteins | sample 1596611 | NCBI WGS metagenome assembly OJLA01 (sample SAMEA4350168, study PRJEB24818) | metagenome | biome: human; feature: gut; material: faeces | place: Denmark | collected 2013-09
CAAAATAATGGAAGGGATACTTTCCTGTACAATATCGCCAATACTCTGCAATTCATTGAAAGTATGCATTGTCTTGGAAAGAAGAATTTCTTTATTCCAAAGAAGAAGACACAATGAGTCAATACGGCTTTTTTGTAAGGGAGTATGGACATACTCCTTTAGGAGTTGCAGACTGTCACAAACTCCATGACACCTACGGCTATATTCCCTTATATCATTATCATCCCATGTAATGACAATCTCCGCATGAGTAGAGAGAACCAACAAGCTAATACAACTCTTTTTTACCAAACGGTATGTTGTTATTAACTCCTTTTCCTTCTTGCGCAATGTGTGTCTCAGCATCTGTTCCTGGCGAAACAGCCAGACAATGAAAGCCAATAGCAAAACTAAAATCGCATAACCCAAAAATATTTTTAATTTTAACCACATAATGGTACTGATTATAATTCCTATTCACCTCAAGAATGCTGTTTTTTATATTCGTATAACACCTGTACAAAAACGCGTAACAAAATTGCTGTGGGTGATCAATACCAATGTTTTCTTTCCTGCTAATTTAACAAGGCGTTCCAATAACAGGTTTTCCGTTTCATTATCCAAAGCAGAGGTAGGTTCATCCAAAAGCAGAATATTTCCTGAGCGTAACAGTGCCCGAGCAATAGCAATACGTTGCACCTGCCCCTCACTTAATCCGGAATTTCGTTCACCGCACAGCGTATCAATGCCTTGAGGCAGTGTATAAACAAAATCTGCCACAGCCGTATGAAGCGCTTCACGAAGTTCTTCATCTGTAGCTGCCGGATTGCCCATCAATAGGTTCTCTTTAATAGTTCCGCTGACAAGCATATTATTTTGTGGGACGTAAGAAAGATTGCATCGGGTTGCTGCTGAAGCAGCTATTCCCTGTTCGTTTGAGCTATCATAAAAAAGAACTTTACCACTATCAGGAGAAAAAAGTCCTAACAGTAACTTGAACAAAGTGCTCTTTCCGATTCCGGTCTCACCGACAATCGCTGTAAAGCTTCCTGGTGTGAAATCACAGCTGAAGTTTTCCAATATATACTGTTCCCTATCCGGATAAGAAAAAAACACATGCTCCATCCGAATTCCCACGGAACCGTCCATCAGCCTGTTAGGCAATTCTATGCTTTCTTCAGGAAAGGAACCTATTTCCGCCAGTCGTTCCACTGAAGTCAATGTCTTTGCAAAAGTAGAGAGCTGACGGCTTAATTCATACATGGGATGCTGTATCTGAGCAACCAGTTGCAAAAAGGTAGTCATCATCCCGAACGATACCGTACCAGCCAACAAGCCATAAACTCCCCATACAAAAGCTGTAAGATAACCCACCGAGAATCCTCCCTGCATAACGGTGCGTGAAAACATCGTAAAATCTGTGCGACGTATCACCTGTTGCTGTAACTTCGTTTGCAAAGCATACAGCTTTCTTTCCATAGGAAGTATATATTCTAGAATACTTATTAACAGATGGTGCCGCAAACTTTCTTGCAGATGAATTTGTAACTCACTGTCTGTTCGGCGGATATCTGAGGAAAGTTTCCTCATTTTTTTTAAAAAAATCCGGCTTACCACCATTGCTACGGGAGTCAGCCCCACCATAATAAAAGCCAGATATGGCTCCATGGAATACAAGAAAAAGAATGCTCCCAGCAACTGACATATTCCGGATGCTACATACGGCATTTCCCGGCAAAGCATGCCTGTTACCACCGGCACATCCTGTTCCAATCGGTTAATCAAGTCGGCACTGTGCATCGAGTTGCGTTCATCCAGCTTGCTTCTCATCAGTTTGCCGAACAGATTCGATTCCAACCGATTCCTCATGCCGATTTCCATCCTGCTTTCCAGCCGCCCGTATGCCACCGCCAGCACCAACTGCGCCACCAGACATATGACCAGCGCCACTAGATATTCCCCCAGTAACTCTTCCTTTCCGTGGGTGGCCGCATCCACCAACTGTTTGCATACCCATACCATGCTCAACGAAACACTTGCTCTGACTATCCCTACCACACTATTTGCCACAATATCCAAGCGATGACATCTCGTCTGATTCCACAGCCACCTCAAACTACTCATCTGTTTCATAATCATCATCATTTTTTATCATCCAAACCATTCAGAAAAAAGCGACAGACCACCAGCAACCCTCTGCGAAAAGGCCGCAATCTCATCCATGTCAGTGAGAGGAAATGTTCCATTCGAGAGGAACAGTCCACTTCATGCCCTTTACGGATAATCTTCACTGCCTTGCCCAATACTACATCCCGGCTGCATACTTCCATCTGCGACAGATTTCCATCCCCCATAAGCAGCAAGGTATCCGTACCCATTTCGTAAATTCTGTGCAGCACAAACTCTTTCGTCGCGGTACCTACCAAGACAATATCCCCGATCCGGAAACTGAGGGCGGGACACAGTAACACCTTGTCGCGTGTCGGCATCAGAAACGGACACATGCTTTTTCCTGTTACTCTCAATGTCACAGAGCAGCCCTGCTTCAACAGCCGTACCACTTCATCCATCAGCATTTCACTTTCCATGCTTTCTATCTCCTTTTAAAACACGGAAAGGCCATCGGCTCCGCAAGGGCCGACAGCCTTTTCCTTTTAAATCATGCCTTATTGCATTCAATTTTCCTTTTCCAGATAGAAACGTCCGGAACCGGATGCTACGCTTTTCAGAGTGACCGTCTCATCAAGACCATAAGCCTGACCTGTCTGACTGTCCACCAGTCTCCAACCCTTCCAAGCAGCATTTCGGCTCTCAAAAGAAAGCTGTATATCCCCTACCTGCTTCATATAGAAGCCCAGTGGAATCCGTTCATCCGTTTGCTGATAGTGAATAGAAAGAGCCTTTCCATCTGCTACGGTATATACAGCTACTTCGGGATTGGCTTCCTCATCCAGCAACAGACTTGCATTTTTAGAATGGTTTCCCATCCTTGTATTTGAAGATAGCACAACGCACGAAGCAGTCTGCCGATTTACACGAGCAGACAAATACAGCGGTGAGAAACCTGATTTACGGATCGATGACCCAGCTACTGATGTTCTTTGTTCCAGCATATCATAGGAAAGACGTACTACGGTCGATTTTCCACTTACCTTAGTCTTGACAAACATCGCTTGCATAGGTGCCAGCTTCGTTGTTGCATCTGCCCGGGTACTTACTCCATTGGCTTGAATAGCCTGATAATCATTGTTAACATACACATAAGCAGCCTCTATCGATTCTTTGTTGGCATCCAGAAATTTCTGGATGTTGATATGCGCCATAAAGGGATTACCAAACAAAAACATGTCACTATTATCCAATTGCGTTAAGGTAATGGTAGAAGGCATCGAATTCTCAACCATCAATCTTCCGACTGATTTACGTGTAAACGTTTCTTCTTTTAAAGTACTACCTCCCAAATCATAGTAATGGTAAGTGGTATGTGACTTAGGAAAATGGAATGAACAAGTGGAAGAATTTGCTCCATCCACTTCACCTGCCCTCATCGCAAATCCCTGACCTAATCCATAGACCGTAGATACGGCATTGAACGTTCTGGACCAGTTCGGTTGATTGATGATAGCCGGGTCGTTCGTTGAGACAGCACGGGTCAATGCTGTATTCTCAACCATTTTGCTGTAAAAACGCTGATAAATGACAGGGTTAATCCGCTGTTCACCGTATGCAAGAGCTAAATCTCCATCCGTATCCTTCAGTTCCTTAAAGTAATTTGTATGGAAGCCCGATTCATCAGTCTCCTTACGCATCTCGTTCCATGCAGCAAGATCTCCTTGATAGACAAACATATCACCTGTCTGCATATCCTTCAATGGAGCCGAGAACAGCTGATAAGCACCACTCTGAATATTCACATCCACAAAGGCTTTTCCCACATAATTCAGATATGCCTGACCTATAAGTTCAGCACCTGGTTCAAAATGTATATTCAAACAAGTAGCCTTATCATTACTATCCAATACGGGATACGTTGTAGCGCCAGTTGGTATGATTACATTGGTACATTCCCAAGGTATACCACGATCCCAGTTGCTCCATTGATTCCAGTCCGCTGATCTTGCACTCCCCTCCCAAGTAGTTTCCGTAGGATGCACCATAACATGAATAGCTCCGGCAGCCTCTTCTCCCTGTATACGAATATAATAATCTCCTACAGGCATATCTTTTATGGTAAAATGTCCATTATTTAATGAGAGTGTATATTCCGTCTCTTTATTATTTTGGTTTACATCATAGCATATTAACGTATAATCATTACCAGGCTTTCCACCCGCCACTTGAATAACAACCTCTTCCGGATAGCAGACATGCTCTGATTCGGCAGTAGCATACGTAATCTTATCGCCTATATCTTCTTCTTCCGAACAATCAGGAACGCCGTTCTCATTACTGTCTCGACGGGTATAGGCACCAAATAGATTAACAGTCTTTAAAGCTCCCGCTACAGCCGGAAGTTCTATTCTCACTTCATCAAAAGCTATTCCTTTGGGAATGGTTGTTTCATAGTAATACTTATCGCTATATCCAATCAACTGAATATCCAATAGCTGTTGATGTCCATTGCTGGATGCGACTTCATTTCCATGATAATAAACAGACATTTTAGCCCCATCCAAAAGATCTACATCTGCCAAATGTTCCGGATATGAAACGATAAATCCAATTTGACGCTGGATACCAAACATTTCGTTGAAACGTACAGCTACACTCGTTTTTCCTATCACTTCTGTATAGGTTACGGTAGCACAGGATTCTTTGTCTGAATCCAAAAGTTTGCTTAAATGATTGAAACTTGTTCCAATGTTGGCCACTCCTATGGCTTTAGTTTCCGCATAATTAATTTCAGCACCGTAAGAAGCAGGAGTCAGCAGTTCGATACAAGCTTCAGCCGGATCTGAACTCACACAGTTATCACTGACTTTTTCCCAATAGGCATAATAGAGTTTATAAGACTTCAGATTGAGATCCAGCACACCGGCATGCCAAAGTTCTATTTGATCAAAAGACACATTCGTTTTAAAACCAATCCGCATTTTCTTGCTTTCACTGCCAATCAACCCGACATCAGCCACTTCGGAACCGGCAGTAAGACTGGTAGCCACTTCCTTTCCGCCCTTGTATAGCTTAACTACAAAAAACTTCAATACGTCAGCTCCTAAGATAGTCGTATTGGTTTCCATCACAAACCCGGTCTTGATTGCTTCAGAATTTTCATTGATTGACTTTTCTGTTTTAATAGATACCAGGCATTTACCTCCTATGAGTGTTAACACATTGGAATAATTCGCATAATTATCTCGATTATTGTCAACCAAATTTTCGGCACCCTCTATCTTTTCCAATATCTCCAACACATGTCCACCAGCCGTATTAGTACTAACGCTTGCTCCATAATTCTCATAATCTATAATCTGGTCGCAAGTTTCACCCATTTTCACATTTTCACGTTTTACGGTTACTTCTTGACTGATGGTTTGCGTTTGGCCTTCATCGTCCTTATAAGTATAAGTAGCCACTACCACATAGTCACCATCCACCGTCATCCCAATCAATTTGCCATTAGAAGTGATGCTGGCCTTGGCACCTTCAGGAGCACTTTTCAAGCTCCAAGATACCTTACCTGACTCAGGTACGAGAAACTGATAGGAATTTCCTGTAATTTTATCATTGGCTAACGTAAAATAACTGGAGGGATCCACCACTATCGGATCCTTGACAAATGCATAATGAATAGTGGTAGCACTGAGTGAAATATTCACCCCATTGTATTTGATTCGAATCTGTGAACAGGGTTTGGTAATGACCATACTGATCATACTATTTCCACCCCCAACTGCCGAAATACCCAAAAGCGAATTGATGGTAACCTCTTCAACCTCCTTATCATTCTTATCATAGGTAGTCAACTGAACACCACCTCCGAGATCAATAGAGAGTACATCAATGGCTGTAGTATAGAATCCTATTTCAGAACCTGCCGGAATTTCTTTTCCCAAATCCACTGTAATATACGGATCGGAAAGCAATTCAGCCAGTGTTCCAAACATAACACCATTTGTTTTATCTGAATCAACCAGTTTACCAGCCTGCAGACTCAAAATTGCATCAGTCCACCCCCAATCAAATAATCCATTATAATGTATTTTAGACTTGGGGAAATAAGTACTTCCCTCCGTACAAGGCTTGACCTCGTTGTCGCCAACAAACGCATAGTAAAGACTTAAGCCAGACAACACCTCGGCATCCACACCTGCAATACCGATTTTAATTTCATCAAAAGGTTTGTCAAAACTGGTAGAGATAGAGAGGCTCTGCTTTCCGTCATTGTTGGCTGCCCCTAACAAATTTAACTCCAGGACTTTTCCTTCCGTGTTACCCCCTTTCGTTTCTTGTACCTCACCATTTAAGAAGGTTTTCAGCCAGAATCCCTTCAATACGGTAGCAGATAACAATTTTTTATTCGCCGCTTTATACACAAACCCAGCCGTTTGACCTCCGGCATAAACCCGATTCAAATCAATCACCGAAGCAATCTGATTACCTAACAGGTCAGCTCGGATTCCTCCGAAGTAAGTAGCATTATCCAAATCGGTATCCAGCATGTTATCAAAACCGTTAGTAGTTCCCAGAGCAGTAATCAAGGCATCGGAATAATCATTAACCATGCGACCCTCACCTACCAAAGGTACTCTTCGAGAAGCTACCCAATAACCTTCTGCATTTTTTGTTAGTCCGGCAACAGCGTCAGTTGTACTTCGTGTTACACTCTGTGGTGCTTCCGATACAGATATCAGCTCATCATCCTGACATGACTGTAAGCATGCAGAGAATAAAACAAGCCCTCCTAAAAGAATGTCTTTTATCTTCATATCCTTATCAATACTATTTTCATTCGTTACTCATTATACTTTGAAATAATCACCGAACGGCTCAGCTGCGGGTCATCATAATACATATTATCCACACCGCCTTTGTCATCCAATACCAACTGGTCGGCCGATACGCCGAATTCTTCGGTCAATACCTTATAGACGTTCTTGGCACGATTTTCTGCCAACCAGAGATTTCGCTTCACACTTCCGGTATGTTTATCGGCATAGCCACAAATTAGGTATTTCTGTTCGGGAGTAGCTTTAATCATAGCTGCCACCGCTTTCAAGTTCACCTTTTCACGGTTTACCACTTTCACCTTGTCAATGACAAAGTTTACCAGGTAAGGAAAGGTTACAATATTTTGCAATACCTCAGCGGTTCCTTTCTCTATTACTACTGTATCTGTTTTCAAACTTCTCAAGCGGTTGATTTCATCATTCAGATAGGAAATCTGCCGATCATCCTGTTTGTAAATGGTGGTGTTGGTCATCGTTCTACCCCATCCACGCTCCTTGAAGTAGTAGGTCATACCCACATTGAGTGAGATATTCTCGTCGAACAGCTGATGATTGAACACACCATCGTATTTGGTTTCATAGAATAACCCCCGGAGTTTCACATCCAGTGAAAGATTCTTCTTGGTCGAGAAGAAACGACTGTACTGCAATTCCAAATGTCCGGACCATTCGTTGGCAGAACCATACGGCAAGTCATAGTGATGAGTGGCACCGACACCAATCGAAGCAATGAATTGGTTCAAATGTTTGGATGAACTGATTCCTTCATAACCGCCAATCAGCCGGGTGAGGTTAAACATGGCATTGAAACTTAAATCCCACCATTTGATTTTTTCCTTCCAGTATTTGTTACCATCCGCATCGGTATAAGTTTGGCTGCCACGTGTGTACAGACCTTGTACACCTTTATCACCTTTCGAACGGAAGCCTGTAAACTGCAGGTTCAGACCGAAACCGGGAATCACCCATTTACCCACACCCACATTGAATTGCGGAGTCAGGCGATCTTTGAATTTGCCTACCGGACAGTCGCCCCAAAAGGCATTGACGCCGGCATCTGCCATCACGAACCAGTTGTTCCAGAACGGATTGGTAATGACCCGTTCTTTATGATTCGTCACTTGTATGGTATCTACTTGAGTCATGGTGATGCTTTCTCCATCCTTGATTTGTGCAAAGGCGGAAGAAAATATTCCGCAGCACAGCGCCAAGCCGGCTAACATTCTTTTTGTCTTCATTGTTTTACCAAAAAAAATAATTTGATTCATTTTGTTTCTAATTGCTCAATAAGTGAATTAATGCTTAAATTTGAAATTACAGTCGATAATAGCTTGGAGTAGCAAGTCGCCATAGGTATCATCAAAGGTTATTCCGGCATTGGGGATAGTGACAATACCGGTGCAGCCTGTTTGTAACTTACTGTTTACAATGGTACTGTAAACATCCTTATTCAAATTTTTATTGCTGATAAGCTGAGCTGTCCAATTGGTATTATTAACTTTGAAATCTGTTGCGTTATCAAGAGTTGAATATAAAAATAACGTATTATTTTTCCCAGCATCTGAGAAGCTGTTATCCCCCAATAATAAACCTTTATCATGTTTTTCTAAAATAATTATTTTATTTCTAGCATCAGCTATCTTATCGTGAAAAGTACTCCAATTATCAGGTATAATTAAACTCCCATCATTCTCTACCCACACTATAACAAACTCACCTTGATTTTTCTCTTCTACAAAAAGATCATTTATTTTATTAATAAAACCAGTAGCGATTGTTTTCTTTTTTGGAATAAGTCCCGAAGTTGATGTGAACCTCTCTGCATCAAATGCTCTTACTCCTTTTCTAAATAAATCGTCAATTTTTTGCAGTTCATTATCAGTATTTTCTTGACACACATACGCCGGAATGGACATTTCCTTCAATAATGTACTACCTTCCAGTTTACTAATCCAATTATTCGGCTTGGTGGTTTCAGGTGTAATATCCGGCAGCTTGATGGTTATTCTACTTTGCGCTTTCAATTCATCAGTTACCGTTTTCACAAAATCGGTGGAACCTAAAGTATGTACCCGGATTTTAGCACCTGTTAATTTAGGAATCGGTGGAAGGAAAGCCATCAAATTAATACTTTCACCTTCATACAAATCAATGTATTTCTTTCCGTTATTATCTATCTGAATAAATACACTCTCTTGACCATCAGCAATATCTTGCAATTCTCCACGAAGGGCTGTAATATTTCCATTGGTTACATTGGTAATCTTGTAGTTTAAATCAGAAGAACTCAATTTCTTAGGCATAATGACACTAACCCCTGTCACAGTAATCGGTTGGATAATGCCTGTTCCCACTTCATAACTACCTGCCGTAATAGTAATATCCGGTGTAGTCATAATCGGATCGAAAGACAATAACACATGGTCGCCTATTGGCTTGAGTTCGTTCTTGGCTATCATATAAGCATTCTTCATATCCGGTTTAGTCAAATACACCCCGTTCTCGGATGAATATACCTTACACTCTTGATTGGTGTAATACTCCATGGAGAATACAGCACTATTTTCGTCGGGATATCTGGCTATTCTCTCTTCCGGATAAGCCCCATAAAAAACAGCTGAAGCGGTCAAGTTATTCCCCCATTTCAAGTAGGTCCCTTCTTCAGATGGTTCAATTTCCGCATGATAGAGATGACCGTCGGCATTTAAGGCAGTTACTTTATACGTAGCATTCTTTGGTTTTCCTTCAACAGAAGGAAGCACATTGCCAGAAGGTGAACAGATTCCAATCTTATCATTCTCCTCCCAATTGATTTGAAGCCGGTCTTTATATACCGTGCGTGTCTGTGGCTGAACATCTGCCACACTGAACGAAATAGGGCTGCCAGGCTGCGCCGGTGTACCCTTTTCACTATCTTCGCTGCTACAACCGCCCATAAATAACACAGTGGCCAGCAAGGCAGCTGTCAGCAAACCATTTTTCTTTTCCATCTTAACTTTACCTTAATACATTGTTTTTACTCTTTCAATCAATCCCAAGTACTTTCTCCCTTAGTGAAATCTATTTCACCGCCATCTATCTGCTGATTGATATCCACATGACGGTCAGTCTTCACATCATCTCCAGGATTTGGAGCCACTGAAGCAGCGCAAATGGAGTTTTCCACTTCTACCTGTACATGCTTCGTTACAGGTGTCTCATACTTCTCTTTTCTCTGTTCGTTCATTTCTTATAATTTCACTTTAAAACATTAAAATTTCTTTTTCTTGTTTGCACCATAGCTATAGTTTCCGTAATAACCGTAATAGCGGTAGCCATAGCGATTACGCAAGTCTGCACCATTAAGCACAATAGCCATATTGGTCAATTTCTTTTCTTGATACAGTAATTCAATATCCGGCAACTGTCGGCGGTCCAGTTTTCCGGCACGCGCCACAAAGACGGTCAGATCAGCGATACGATTGGTAATGGTGGCATCTGCTATAATTCCCACAGGCACACTGTCTGCTATGATATAGTCATAACGGGAGCGAAGTTTCCTCACCAGTTCATCCAGTCGTTCATCCATTAAAAGTTCGGCCGGATTTGGTGCCACTGTGCCGGAAGCTATAATATCAAACTGTTCACCATGCTGTATTACATCTTCTATAGGAATGGAACTGTCAGCCAAATAATCCGTCATACCGGTTTTCCGCAGATTGAAAACGCGGCTCAGTGTCCCTTTCCGTATATCCAAATCTAACAGAATCACCCGTTTTTTGGCACGGACCAGACTCATGGCAAGATTCCGTGAAATGAAGGTCTTTCCGGCTCCCTCATTGAATGAAGTAAACGTAATAACCTGCATCGGTTTCTCCTTCTTGCTCATAAAAGCCATATTGGTACGTAAAATGCGAAAAGCCTCTGACACGATATCATCATCCCATTCGCTTTCAGCCGGCTGCTGTTTCCGATTGTCTGACCGATGTTTCAATTGATTTTTTTCAAGTGGGATTTCGCCGGGAAACGGTATGCTAATCCAGCCTTCCATGTCTTGCCGGCTATGTACCCGCGTGTCCAAAAAGAGAACCAGCAGACACGCCACTCCAGGCACCGCCAGGCCCAACA
>OJLA01002424.1_pt1 | contig 11032 bp, 11 predicted proteins | sample 1596611 | NCBI WGS metagenome assembly OJLA01 (sample SAMEA4350168, study PRJEB24818) | metagenome | biome: human; feature: gut; material: faeces | place: Denmark | collected 2013-09
ATATTATCTTCCTTTCATTTCTTTTATAACATCATACTAGTCACTTTAATCAGATTAACATTTTGTGTTAAGATTACCATTAAATTTTTTTAATATTAACTTATCAAGTATTATCTTATCACACATGATCGTTAAAGAAAAAGAAATATAATAAATATATAATGTCTATATTGAAAAAAGATATGTATTTATATTTGTTTTATACATATCTTTAAAAATTTAATTATTATATTTTTTTATTCAAGTTCGAATGCTCCAGTATATAGTTTATAATACTCTTGCTTTAGATCAATTAATGTTTCGTGATTTCCCCTTTCAATAATTTTTCCATGTTCCATAACCATTATGGCTTCAGAATTTCTTATTGTTGAAAGTCTATGCGCTATTACGAATACTGTTCTTCCCTTCATTAATTTATCCATTCCATCTTGAACTATTTTCTCAGTTCTTGTATCAATTGAACTTGTTGCTTCATCAAGTATCATTACAGGTGGGTTATTTATCGCTACTCTTGCAATTGATAGAAGTTGTCTTTGCCCTTGAGATAGTTCTTGTCCATTTCCTGTAAGCATTGTGTCATATCCTTTAGGAAGCATCATAATAAAATCGTGAGCATTAGCAAGCTTACAAGCATTTATTACTTCTTCATCTGTTGCTTTGAAATTTCCATATTTAATGTTATCTTTAATTGTTCCAGTAAACAAGAAAACATCTTGTAAAACCATTCCAATACTTCTTCTTAAATCAGCTTTCTTAATCTTATTTATATTTATTCCATCATACCTTATTTTTCCATCCTCAATATCATAGAACCTGTTAAGTAAGTTAGTAATAGTTGTCTTACCTGCTCCTGTTGCTCCAACTAAAGCTATTTTTTGTCCTGGTTTTGCATACATACTTATATCAAATAATATCTGTTTTCCTTCGACATAGCTAAAGTCTACTCCATTTAGTTCAATGTTTCCTTTTAGTGGAACATACTCTAGTCTTCCATCGTGATGAGGATGACGCCAAGTCCAAATTCCATCGTTTGCTTCTTTTAGTTTTCCATTTACTTCTTTTACTTTAACAAGTGTAACATAACCATTATCTTCTTCTTTTCTTTCATCCATCATTTCAAATATTCTACTTGCACCTGCAAGAGCCATAATAATGGAATTTAATTGGTTAGTTAGTTGGTTTACTGGTTGTTGGAAGCTTCTTGTTAAATGTAAAAAAGATATTATTGTTCCAATTGATAATGGCATTATATTGTTTATTGTTAAATAAGTACTTATTAATGCTACTAAAGCATACTCAAGATACCCTAAATTACCAGCAACTGGCATTGTGATATTTGCGTATTTATTGGCATTATAAGAATTATTCATTAAATCTTCATTTAACTTATCAAATGCTTCAATAGATTTTTCTTCGTGAGTAAACACTTTAACTACTTTTTGTCCATTTAACATTTCTTCGATATAACCATTTACTTTTCCAACAGATCTTTGTTCTTTCATAAAGTATTTAGCACTATTTTTAGCAAGTTTTCTACTTATAAAAACTGTAATAATTGAGAATAAGACGATAAACATAGTTAAAAAGACATTTAAATATATCATAGAAAACAAGACAGCAATTATTGTCATAGTACATGATAACATATTAGGAATACTTTGGCTAATCATTTGTCTTAATGTATCAGCATCATTTGTGTATCTACTCATAATATCACCATGAGCATGAGTATCAAAGTATTTTATTGGAAGAGCATCCATTTTAATAAACATTTCATCTCTTATATTTTTTAAGACTTTTTGAGATAGTATAGTCATCAAAATATTATATGTATAAGATGATATTATTCCCATTAGATAAATGGCAATCATCTTTAAGATATCGTTTAAAAGTGGTCCATAATCATTTAAGTTGTTTTCAAGCATAGGAGTTATATTATCATCGATTAATGTCTGTAAGAATAGTGATCCCATTACCCCTGCTACTGCACTAATTATTATACAGATGAATACAATTAGAAGACGTAATTTATATTTACTAATGTACCCAATTAATCTTTTGATTGTACCTTTTCTAATTTCGTTTTTTTCTTTCTTTTTATTCATGAGAATCACTTCCCTTCATTTGAGAGTTATAAATTTCTTTATAAATCTTATTGGATTTTAAAAGTTCTTGATGTGTTCCAAAGCCACTTACTCTTCCATTATCTAAAACAATTATTTTGTCAGCATCTTCAATACTTGTTATTCTTTGAGAAATTACAATTTTAGTCATATTAGATAATTCTTCTCTAAAAGCTTTTTGAATTTTTTTATCAGTTTTAGTGTCTACTGCACTTGTTGAGTCATCAAGAATTAAAATCTTTGGTTTTTTAAGAAGTGCTCTTGCTATACATAGTCTTTGTTTTTGACCACCTGATAGATTTGTTCCACCTTCTTCAATATAGGTGTTGTATCTATCTGGTAACTCATTAATGAAGGTATCTGCTTCTGCTATTTTACATGCGTTTACTATATCTTCAAAAGAAGCATTTGAGTCTCCCCACATAATGTTTTCAATTATTGTTCCACTAAACAAAACATTCTTTTGTAAAACGCAAGATACTTCATCACGTAAGACTTTAAGATCATAGTCTTTTACGTTATTTCCTCCTACTAGAAGGTCACCTTCAGTTACATCATATAATCGTGGAATTAAGTTAACAAGAGATGATTTACCACCACCTGTACCTCCTAGTATTCCTATAAATTCACCAGATTTTATTTCTAAATTAATATCTTTTAACACTTCTTTTTTAGTGTCTTTAACATAACTAAATGAAACATTCTTAAAAGATATACTTCCATCTCTTACTTTAGTTATTGGGTCTTTTGGATTAACTATATCTGGTACTTCATCAAGTACTTCAACAATTCTTTCTGCAGATGCACGAGAAATAGTAATTATTACAAAAATCATTGAAAGCATCATTAAACTACCAAGAATTTGGGTTGTATAAGTAAATAATGTCATTAAAGATCCAGTAGATAGCTCAGTTGCTCCTGTTCCAACGATAATGTGTGCTCCAAACCAAGAGATTAATAATATACAAGTATACATGGAAAACTGCATTAAAGGGCTATTAAATGCTAGTAGTTTTTCTGCTTTAACAAAACCTTTATATATCTTATTGGAAACTTTTTTAAATTTATTTTCTTCTTCATGTTCCAAAGTAAAAGATTTTACAACTCTTATTGCGTTTACATTTTCTTCTACAACGTTATTTAATTTATCATATGTTTCAAATACATCTTTCATTATAGGATGAGCTTTCTTGGCAATAAAAATTAAAGCAAAACCTAAAAGTGGCGCAACAATTAAGTATATTAAAGCAAGTTTAGCACTTATTGATATCGAAAATGCGATTGATATTATTAACATAAGTGGTGCTCTTACTGCTGTTCTTATAATCATTTGAAAAGCAAATTGAACGTTATTAACGTCAGTTGTCAAACGAGTTATAAGACTACTTGTTGAAAATCTATCGATGTTATAAAATGAAAATTTCTGTATTTTTTCATATAGATCATGCCTTAAATTCTTAGCAAATCCAGTTGATGCTTTAGATACACTTATTCCTGCAAGCATTCCAAAAATTAGGGATACTACAGCACATATTATTAGAGATATTCCTATTATATACACAATATTCATATCTTTAGTTTTTATACCTTCATCTATTAAAATACTCATTAAAAATGGTATTAATACTTCAAGAACTACTTCAACAACTACAAATAATGGTGTTAATATAGTTGGCTTTTTATATTCTCTTAATGATTTTATTAATTTTTTTATCATGTTTTCACCTCTATTATCGTGTTTTTTTACTCAAAAGAAAAGAGATAAATATTATTAATTATTTACTCTTTGATGACACTCAATATTATTAATTATTTACTCTTTGATGACACTCAATATTTTTATTTAATACATCAAATTTATAGCCATTTTCTATTCCATATTTTATTATGTCTTCAATTGCAAGTGATGTATGTTTTTTTATGTCATGCATTAATACTACATTACCTCTTTTTTTAGATAAGTAATTTACAACATTTTTATATTCTACTTTAGGATCTGTTGTTCCTCCTGCGTCTCCACTTGATACATTCCAGTCAAAATACTGATATCCTTTTTGAATTACATCTTTTGTAAGTACTCCCATTATTCCTTTGTTGTATTTTCTTGACACTGTGTTTGATGCACCTCCAGGGAATCTTATTAAGTTAGTTTCTTTTCCTGTTACTCTTTTTATTCTTGCTTGTACTTTATTCATATCGTTCCAGTAAGCTTCTTTTGATGAATATACAGTTTTGTAATCGTGAGTTTGGGTATGAATTCCTATAGCATGTCCTTCATCAAATTCTCTTTTTACTAAGGAATCACTACCATTACCTGTTATAAAGAATGTTGCTTTAACATTATATTTTTTCAAAACATCTAATATTACTGGAGTGTATACGTTATTTGGTCCATCATCAAATGTTAAATAAATAGTACCTGGCACTCCACAATTTTTTATTAAAATATTTTCTTTAACAGTTACTTTTCTTTTCTTTTGAGATTCGTTTCCTGATGAATCTTTAACTACGTAATTTAATTCATAGGTACCAATTTTTGTTGTATCAACACTACCTTCAATTGTAACTTTATCGGATATATCTCCATCATAGTTATCTACTACAATGCAACCTTGTTCTTGATACTCTGCATTTTGATAAACACTTATTTCTTCATCTCCATTTAAAGTTACAACTGGAGCCAAATTATCAATAACGTTATAAGTAACTTTTTTTTCTTTTTCAAAGTTCCATTTTGAACATGTGTATTTTACTTCTTGTTTTCCTAGCTTAGATAAATCAACATCATTTGTTCTTTTTATGTTTTTAGATATATCTTGTCCCATAAAAGAACATGTAGCTTTGTTGTACTCAAAGTTATCAGAATTATATTCTATATCAATAACTTTATCACTATTTTCTATACTGAATTTTAAGAATACTCCTCCAAAAATTAAAAATAATAAAAATAATATAATGATGACTGCAAGTACTATTCCAGTGATCCAGACACTTTTCTTTAGTCTTAATTTCTTCATACGACACCTTCTGCATCTTTTTAAAATATTTAATTAATTTTTAATAAAATATTTATACCACATTTTTTTTATTTTTGCATATAAAAAAGAATTATCTTTTTTTAGTTTGTTATCCTACAAACATATAGTTTGCTGTTACGATTGCTGATAATTCTTCTTTTTCATTATATATTTCTGCTTTGTAGACTGCTATTGTTTTACCAACTTTTACAGGAGTTGCCACACATTTTACAGTTTTTCCTGTACATGGTTTTAAATAGTTAATATTAGAATCTATTGTTACTGCTACTTTTTTTGTTAGATAAGCAAGAGAGCCCATAGCAGAATCAGCTAGTCCAAATAGTAAACCTCCATGAGCAATACCACCAGGGTTCATTGAATCATCACTTAAATCTGCATATAATACTGCCTTATCGTCATCTAATGATTCGATATGAATATTATTATGTTTAATAAATCCATTAAAAGAATCAAAGTATTTTAACATATTCTCTTTAGTTATTTCTATATTATTTATCATTTTTTGCACCTTCTTCAACACATTTTACTATAAAATCTACTACATCATCTTCATTTTGTTTAATTTGTTCTTTGTCTTCTTCAGTGATATCTGTAAAATATTTATTTAATGTTTTATTTATTGAGATAGAATCTAAGGGATATCCAATATGTAATTTATCACTTTTCTTATCAGTTAAATAAAAATCTTCTTTAGACCACTCATAAGTATTTATTTTACCATTAATTATTACTGCTAAACCATATTTCCATCTAGCAGTTATCTTTCCATCTTTTCCATACTTTTTAACTAAATCAATATAGTGACTTAACATTTCTTCATCATTTAGTCTTTTTCCATTAACACGTCTTACAAATAATCCTGGTTGTTTATCTTCTGGTACATTATCTAAATATAATGTATCATCCATTGCCATTGTTGGCATCTTAGTAATTTCGTAATACGCTTTAGCTTTAATAATTGCGTTTTCTTTTGCACTATTTCCATTTTCATCAATATCAACTGTTTCTTCAATATCTTTTAATGTTAAAACTTCAATATTATGTTTTTTTAGTCCAAGAGAAAATCTTTTTCCTTTAGATTCATTTCCTGTTGCAAATAGTATTTTTATCATCTTATATCACCACAATTTACAATTATAGCATAGACTCAAGAAAAAAGAAACTAGCTAAGAGTTTCCATTATTTCTTTGGCAGCTTTTTTACCAGCTTCCATAGCAAGTATTACTGTTGCAGCTCCTGTTACTGCGTCACCTCCAGCGTATACTTTATCAAGTGAAGTTTCTGTGCTTTCTATTTTTAATTCGATTAAGCCTCTATCTGTTAAAATCATGTTACTTCCTTTTAAGGCTTCATGATTTGGACTAGTTCCAAGAGCCATTACAACCATGTCACATTCTACTACATGTTTAGAAGTTTCATCTGGAGTTACACCTCTTCTTCCATCAGGACCGGGTTCACCTAAAACCATATTTACTACTTCCATACCAGTTACATTATTGTTTTCATCAGTTAAAATCCTTGTTGGATTAGTTAATAAGTCAAAAATTATTCCTTCTTCTTTAGCATGTCCAACTTCCATTTTTCTTGCTGGTAATTCTTCTTCGCTTCTTCGATACATCAAGTGTGTTTCAATTCCTAAACGTTTAAGTGATCTAACAGCATCCATTGCAACGTTTCCACCACCAATAATATAGGCTTTTTTTGCTTTCTTAATTGGCGTTTTACAATCAGATTTATAAGCTCCCATTAAATTAATTCTTGTTAATATTTCATTAGCTGAGAACACTCCATTAGCATCTTCTCCCTCTATTCCCATAAATTTTGGAAGTCCTGCTCCACTTCCTACAAATACAGCATCATATTCTTTTTGAAGTTCAGGAATAGTTATTGCGTTTCCTACTGGAACATCTGTGTATATTTTTACGCCTAATTTTTCAAGAGATTCTACTTCATGATCTACTATTGATTTTGGAAGACGAAACTCTGGTATTCCGTAAGTTAATACTCCTCCTGCTTTATGTAATACTTCATAGATTGTTACTTCATAACCATTTTTAGCTAAGTCACCTGCACAAGTTAGTCCACTAGGTCCTGCTCCAACGATAGCTACTTTTTTACCATTCTTTTCTTTTGTAGATGTACTTGAATAGTTATTTTGCATAGCTACATCTGCAACGTAACGCTCTAAAGAACCAATTGAAATGGCATCTCCTTTAAAGCCTTTGATGCACATTTTTTCACATTGCTTTTCTTGTGGGCAAACTCTTCCACATACTGCAGGAAGGCTTGATGACTCACTTATTATTTCATAGGCTCTTTTTATATCATGCTCTTTAATTTTTTCTATAAACTCAGGTATTCTAATATTTACAGGACAACCTTTAACACAACGAGGGTTTGCACAGTGAAGGCATCTATTTGCTTCTTTTAATGCTTCTTCATCGTTATAACCTAATTCAACCTCTTTAAAATTAGTTGTTCTTTCTTGTGGGTCTTGAACTCTTCCTTTTACTTTTTCATCATTCATTGTTATCCCTCCTTAGATAGTCTTTCTTTCATTTCTTGCCATTTAACTTTTTCTTCTTCTTTATACACATTCATTCTTTTAAGTGCTATATCAAAATTAATTTTATGACCATCAAACTCAGGCCCATGGATACATGCAAATTTAGGTTTTCCTTCTACTTCACAACGACATGCTCCACACATTCCACTTCCATCTACCATTATAGGGTTCATACTTACAATTGTTTTAACATTGTACTTTTTAGTAACGTCACAAACATTTTTCATCATAATAACAGGTCCTATTGATACACAGATATCATAATCATTTATGTGTTCTTCAAGAACTGTTGTTACAAATCCTTTAGTTCCCACAGAACCATCATCAGTAGCATAGTAAACTTTATTTGCTACTTGTTCTATTTTATCTCTAATAATCAATAAGTCTTCGCTTCTTGCTCCATAAATCACATCTACTTTGTATCCATGTTCATAAAGATATTTTACTTGAGGATATACTGGTGCTATACCAACACCACCTGCAACATAGACAATTCTTTTACCCTTAAAGTTTTCTACATCTTTACATATTTCATTAGGATTTCCTAAAGGTCCTGCTACACTAAATACATTATCAGTTACTAAACTTAATTCTTCAGTTGATGCACCTACTACTTGATATATTAAGTATAGTAGTCCTTTTTCTTTATCATAATCATAAATTGTTAAAGGAATTCTTTCTCCATCTTCATGTGCCATTACAATTACAAATTGTCCTGGTAAGGCATTTTTTACTACTAATGGTGCTTCAACAAGCATCTCGTATGAATTGTTGTTTATTTTCTTGTTATAAATTACTTTATACATCTTATCACCTATCCTTATATATATTTTACAAAACATTTGCTTACTTAATCAATACTTTAATATAAATTTTGCATTTATTACAAAGAAAAAACTACACAAAATATTGTGTAGCTTTATTATTACTTAATCTTTATTACCTAATCTATTAAATGGATAAATAGTAAAACTCGCTGTTCCTTTTATATCTTTTATGTTAAAACAACCAAGCATTCTGCTATCAAGAGATACTTCTCTATTATCACCCATTACAAAATAACAATCATCACTTGTTATGTATTCGAAGTTTTTTGTTAGAACATTATCATCTAGAAATGGTTCATCTACTTTTTCTCCATTGATATATAAAACATTATTTTCTACTTTTATTTTTTCATTTGGTAGTCCAATAATTCTTTTGATTAGTAAAGAATCTCCATTATCAATTACTACTATATCAAATCTATCAAGACTTGATAACTTAAATCCCACTCTATTTAACATCATTATGTCTCCATCTTCAAGTGTTGGATACATCGAACTTCCATTAACCTCAACAGGTGTTACTATAAATTGTTTAACTAAGACTACTGCTATTATTGTTACTATAAGAGTAGCAAAAGACTTTAAATAGTCTATGTATTTTTCTTTTTTGCTTTCTTTTTTTATTTCTTCAAGATTTTCTTCGTTAATTATTTTATCATCCATAATATTTTTGTTTCCTTATAATAATATAATAACGCATTTTTTTATATTTTATAATATTTTTTTTAAAAATACTAAAAAAAGGACTATTTTTGTCCTCTTTCTTTTATTCTGTATTGACCTACAACATGTTTTAAGAATGTTAATTTAGCTCTTCTTACTTTTCCATGTCTTAATACTTCAATAGATGCAATCTTTGGTGTATTAATTGGGAAAGTTCTTTCAACACCAACACCATAAGAATCTTTTCTTACTGTGAAAGTTTCACTAACTCCTCCACCTTTACGAGATGTTACTATTCCTTCATATGCCTGGATTCTTTCTTTGTTTCCTTCGATGATCTTTACGTTAACTTTAACTGTGTCACCTACTCTAAATTCAGGAATATTAGGATTAATTTGTTTTGCTGTAATCTTATCAATTACGTTCACGAATATCATTCCTTTCTTGTTTTTCACGGTAATCATAACAAAATAATCTATATCAGCGGATTACACAACGATAAGATTGTACCATAACCATAAAAAAAATGCAAGAAATTCTTGCATTATTTATTATCTTGAGTGACCTCTTGATATTTCTTCATCTTTAACTTGAGCATTTAACAATAAGTCTAATCTTAAGTTAAGTTCATCTTCTAATATTTCTATTTTTTTAATCATTAATTCTAGCTTTTTTTCAGAAACAAATTTTTTATATTTATTCCATAATTCCATTTTTAATTTGTTAGCTTCATCTAGGGCTATTCTATAACCTTCCCCTGTTTCATCATTATCGCCAGTTTCACAGACAATCTGCATCATATTTATTAGTCTTTCAAACTTAGCATTTATCTTTCTTGTTGATACTTTATCGATAAAAGAAGGATTTATTATTATTATTCTACTTACATCTATTGCATCAGCAAAGTGAACATCTTTTTTAGAAACTAGGTTATATCCACTTAATTTATCATAATCGAAATATTTTATTTCTTTAGAATCTTTTTGTTTTACAATTAAGAAACGACTTGTAACTGCCATAATAAACACCTACTTCTCTAACAAATCATTACGTCTTAGTCTAGTTTTTTTAATACTTTCATTTAATCTATATTCATCAATTTCTTTGTGATTACCATTTAATAGAACTTCTGGTACTTTCATTCCTTTAAATTCTCTTGGTTTAGTGTATGTTGGATAATCTAGTAAATTAGTATTTGGATTAAATGAGTCATTAATGTGAGATTCTTCTTCAATTACTCCATCAACTAATCTTACTATTGTATCAGTTATAATCATGGCTGGAAGTTCTCCTCCTGTTAAAACATAATCACCAATACTTATTTCATAATCCACTACACTTCTTATTCTATCATCAAATCCCTCATAATGGCCACAAATAATTATCAAATGTTTATATTTTTTTAGTTCATAGGCTCTTTTTTGCTTATATGGCTCTCCATCTGGAGTCATAAGTATTACTTTGGTATCATCAGTTTTAAGTGCCATTACTGCATCATATATTGGTTGAACCATTAAAACCATACCACTTCCACCACCATATGGAGTGTCATCTACTTTATGATGGGGGTCAAGTGAGTAATCTCGAAAATTAACAATATTTATTTCAACTAACTTTTTCTCAATTGCTCTTTTTATTATCGAATTATTTAAAAATCCATCAAACATAGAAGGAAAAAGTGTTAATATATCTATTTTCATTAAATCATTCCTCCTATTAAATTTAATTCTATTTTTTTATTTTCTAAATCAACATTTTTTATAAAATCATTATGATATGGAATAAGAGTTATTTTATCATTGATAAGAGCTTCTA
>OJLA01002430.1_pt1 | contig 11018 bp, 13 predicted proteins | sample 1596611 | NCBI WGS metagenome assembly OJLA01 (sample SAMEA4350168, study PRJEB24818) | metagenome | biome: human; feature: gut; material: faeces | place: Denmark | collected 2013-09
TTTCCATTCGGGCTTCGCCCTCATTTCAAGTTCATTTTTTATGTTCGTTTGTTATTGATAACATGTAAACCATGTGCTTGCACAAAGTGTAAACCATGTTACTCTTGACACAAGCCCGCTCCCCTACGAAAAGCGAGAGGGATAGTGCGGTTGTGGGAGGGTTGGTGCGGGGTGGGGAGATGGTGCAACGATTCCTCAATAGTTGACAGTGCTTTGCACTGAAACAGAAGCTCACCTTTGGGCAGACAGATTTGTCGTCAGATTGCATAAATTGAGTGCAGGCGGACTTGCGCCTGTCAAACGAAATTTGTACAGGATGACGGAAAATATGCAAGCTTGGCGTGCGGCAAAGGCGATAGCCGTTAATTGTGCGGTATTGCCTTGAGTTTTTTGTTATACAAGTTGTCATATTTTCAGATTCAACGCTTTAAACGTACAAAATCGCATTAATCTTTATATTGTTTCACCAAAACAAAAAAGTTTTTTTGTGCAAAATGCCAATTGCAAATCTAATTGCGATATAGTATGATTAAAAATAGCTTAAAAGCTAGAAAAATATTTTATGGAGGACAAAAAAATGAAGTTTACAAGAACTTTAGCAAGTGTTGCAGCTGCAGCTTTAGCTGTATCTTCACTTGCAATCGGCGCTTCTGCAGCTGTTTTTAAGGCAACTGTTGAAGAAAACGGTGCTCCCGCATCTAACAAGTGGGAACTCAAGTACGATGAGTCTGTTTACGAATGGGCTCCCAATGTAACTAAGGTAGTTGCTACAATTACAAACGAAGCTTACGTTAACGGTGCTTTAGGCGGTAACGTAATCAATGCTGACGGTACATCCGGTTGGGCAGCTTCTGCTCAGTGCGAATCTGCTGCAGCAGGCACAAGCGAATGGGTATGGGACGGCTTAAACGGTCTCGCATCAGGTATGGTTACTAACGAAGAAACAGGCGAAACATCAGAGTCCGGTTACTTCAAGGTTGAGATCTGGTGGATGAACGCAGTTGAAAACGAAGACAAGTCAACTGCTCCTGCTACAACATTTATCGACAAGGTTGAATTCTTCGATAAGGACGGCAAGTCTCTTGCTGCTTACACAACTCCCACTGACCCCACTGCTGAAGTTACAACTTCACGCGCAGGTAAGTTAAACGTTGGTCTCGAAGCTCAGTTCGATTCAACAGTTGGTACAATCGGCGAATGGCCTTCACTTCCTAAGACAACTTTCAGAGATACAGGTAAGGACATGACTATTACTTACGATTTCTGGCAGTATGGTCCTGTTAAGTTTGGCGGCAACTACGTTGCTATTCAGACAGATCTCCCTTGGGAAGATTATGACAACAACACTAACTTATACAATGCTGACAACGTAAAGGTTTCTTCTATCAAGCTTGATGGCAAGGAATACGGCGATCTTACAAAGCTCGCAGTTAACAACGAAGGCGGCGGACTCAGAATCACTCTTATGAACGAGTGGAACGACAACTTCAAGAACGGCAACGCTCCTTTATCAGGCGTTGAGCTTCCCTCTTTCACAAAGTTCGAAATAACATTCTCAGTTGGCGAACCCAACGGAGCTGAAAAGCCTTCAGATCCTGTTAAGCCCGGCGAAACAGAAGATCCTGTTAAGCCCGGCGAAACAGAAGATCCTGCTGAGCCCGGTGCATCTTCAGGTACTGTAAACCCCGGCGAATGCTCAGGCGAGCCCGTTAACCCTCCTACAGGTGCTGCAGTAGCAGTTATCCCTGCAGTTCTCGCAGCAGCAGCAGTTGCTACAACAGGTATCGTTCTTAAGAAGAGAAGCAAGTAATCGCTTTTAAGTGATTAAACGCTTTAATTAAAGAGCATACAACCCCTCCGCTTATGGCGGAGGGGTTTTTGTTTTATTCTGCATTATCTGATTTGAATTTCGGGTATATAACTGAAGCCACAGCTTTTGCTGTGGCTTTCATATTGTCGCTAAACTCAAGCACCGCAACGGTGAAATGAGAGCGGCGGTTATTTTGAAAAGGACTAACCGAAACTTTTGGTTTTTCTTTTTAACGCTTATTCCCGACCGTTTTGCTAACCCCAATAACGCACCAGCCTTTAAAAAGGTCGGAATTTGAAGCGGCTCACAGCCGTTCGTTGTGGAAGGGTCTGCGTTTGTTTTCAAGTACGACCTTGACAATTGCAGAATATATATCCTTTCGAGCGTAGCTGCAATAGCCGTCTACTACCGAACGTTCCTCATCCTGCGTTACCGTTACTATTTTTACGGGAACAAGGTCAAGCACCTTTTCGGATATTATCCGCTTGCATTTTTCGCAGTGGCAGGTGTTGAAGCGTCTTAACGCATCGTCAAGTATCTCGTCAATGATTATGCGGTTTATGTCTATCGTTATCTGTCCTGTGTGACGTGTTACGCTTTTAACCGTCTGCTGTGGCTCATCGTCCTTCGGGATATGGAGCATCGGGTTATGCTTTGTGTGAGATTTAGGAGCGGATGTGCCTCGCTTTGACTGTGTATAGTTACGCAGTTTGTCCTCTACGGTGCTTTCGGCAAGCGATCTTTTCTCTCTTTCCTGCTCGGCAGGCGGTAAGAACGGATTGACACCTGAGGGTTTTGCATTTATAAGATTCATTACCTGTCTTGTCTTGCTTGATTTGTATTCTTCTGCCACAGGAGGCGCTCCTTTCGCGAATTACTGTTTCTTTGACGGTCTGCGGACGGGACGTTTGCTGTCCTTTCTCTGCGATTTTTTCATCGGCACACCGGTCACTTCGTTGATAAGACTGCGGTATTCTGTGGTCGCCTTGGAGCGTGGGGCATATTCCATTATCGAAATGCCGTGTGCAGGGGCTTCCGCAAGAGAAACGTTTGTGCTTATCCTTGAGCTGAGTATCTTTGTGCCAAGCTGTTCGGCTATCATTCCGGCAAGCTCCTCAACTTCTTTTGTAAGCACAAGTCGGGGATTGTATTTATTAAGCAATATGCCTGTAATCTCCAGATCCTTGTTGTAATATTTCTTTACGGCGAAAATCGTTTCTTTAAGCTGTGCTATTCCCTGCAGGCTGAGTATCTCGGCTATCATCGGAATAATCAGCTTGTCCGCCGCCGTATATGCGTTTATCGTGAGGATTGAAAGCGCAGGAGGGGTGTCTATCATTATGTAATCATAATCGTCCATAACATCCGACAGCGCCTCTCTGAGAAGGTACTCTCTGCCCACTCCGGTAAGCTCAAGCTCACAGCCCGACAGCAGTATGTTTGCGGGGATAACATCGCAGTTATCCGTGCATTGTATTGCCTCTTTTACGGTGCAGTTTCCCTTGAATACATCGTACATAGTATAGCTTTCTTCTGCGTCAGCACCAAGGCTGAAGCTGAGATTTCCCTGCGGATCGAGGTCTATTGCAAGAACGCTCTTGCCGCTTTCGGTTAGTCCTCCGCAGAATGCGGCGCAGGTCGTGGTTTTGCCGACACCGCCCTTCTGATTTGTTATCGCTATAACAACTGCCATACAGTGTATCCTCTCTTTGCCTTATCGGGTTAAATTTTAGTTTTTCAAATTATTTACAGATAAAAGCAATCATACCCGCCGAAAAAGCGGGTATGAATATTTCTGATTACTTTAATTACAATGTGTGCTGAAGATCTTCCATCTCGGAATCTTCGGGCTGATAGATGTGGTAGTTTGCCTTACCGTTCTTCTTTACGAAGTACATAGCCTCGTCAGCGGCGGCAACTACCTTGTTGCTGTCATCGCCGTGTTCGGGGTAGAACGCTATACCGATACTTGCCTTGACATTTATCGAAACGTTTGCAAGCTCGGAGTGGTAGCCCTCGTAAAGCTCATCTATGAGGTCAAGCGACAGGCTCTCTATCTCCTCAATCTGCTTAGGATCGGTGATACAAAGAACAAACTCGTCGCCGCCGAAACGTCCTGCGAATCCGCTTCCCTTTACACGCTGTTTGATACAGCCGGCAACATACTTGATAACCTCGTCACCTACGGAATGTCCGAAACGGTCGTTTATGAACTTGAAGTCGTCAACGTCTATAAAGAGTACCGCAACCTTTGCGTGTGCGCTACGCTCAATCTCGCTCTTAAGCTCACGCTCAAATGTGCTTCTGTTATAAAGCTGTGATAAGAAGTCATAGCTTGCACGCTCGGAAAGCTGAAGCTCAAGCTTCTTTTCGCTGTCTATATCGGTTACGACACCGATAACACGGAGCGGTTCGCCAAGACGGTCGGTAACGCAGAGCGCACGGATAGAGAACCATAACAGGCTTCCGTTTTTTGTGGTCATCTGATACTCGCCGCTGTGACCTGTTCTATTCTTGAGCAGTGTGCTTATATCACGCTTATAGATTTCGGCATAGTCCTCCGTCATTATCTTATCAAGGAACTTACCGTTTGCAAGCTGAGCTTCTGACGGGTCTATGTCGAACTTCTCCTTGAAGTTATCCGAAACGTACATTGTTTCCTTGTGGAAATCCCACTCGAACAGCATATTGTCCGAAATGTCCGAAATCGTTCTGTGAAGCTCCTCAGACATACTTACGTCATCGAGCATATTGTTGAACAGCTCGGAAATATCCTTGAACTCATTGTGTTTCTTTATATCAAGACGCTTGTCACGGTCGCCCTCCTGTATCTCACGGGCAACCTTTACCATCTCGTTCATCGGGTTTACGATAGACTTTGTGATAAGAATACCGAGAAGTGCGCATATAACGGCAAGAACCACCATAGTACCGAGCGATATTGCGAGCGGAACTGTAATCTGCGACATTGCCATATTTGCAGGGTAAACACTTACCCACTTCCAGTTTGACGTGGACGCACCTGTGAAATAATTGTAGCAGCCGAGCTTGCCGCCTGCGTTATAGTCAACGTTATTTTCAGCCGATGTGGGCTTAGTTGTGGACTTCATAACATCTATTATTCCGCTGTCGGAAATATCATCTATCTTCTGTACGGCGGTACCCTCGTAATTCAGCACGCATCCTGTGCCGTCGGTTACGGAAAGATAGCCCTTGCCGTCGCCGTATGACGACTTAGACAGTATTTCGCTTATCTTTGAAAGGTCTATAATCTCTATGGCGAATCCGTCGATTTTGTTAAGGCCGTCCGCATCTATGCTCTTTGCAACGTAGAACACGCTTGTTTCGTAGTCCTCGTTATTCATATAGATCTTTGAAATCTTTATCGAGCCTTCGGAATAGCCCTCAAGCTCCTCGAAGCCGAAGAAGCTCTCCTTCATGCCCTGTATATCCTCATATTCGTAAACGATATTGCCGGAGGAGTCGGTTATCACAAGGTTCTTGAAGCCGCTGTTTCTGTCGGCGATATTCTCGGCCATGAGCGAAAGCATTGACTTTGCGTCATCGCCCTGACCGCTCTGTGCAAGTGTTCCTGCAGGCCTGCTTAATGAAAGATAAGCAACATCGGATATACACTCGTTTATGTACTGATTGATTATCTCCTGCTGAGCCGCACCTGCCGCTCTTGCAAACTGGCTTACCGAATTTGCGGCAAAGCCCGTCATACTGAAATATCCCACTATGCCGACTATCAGCATCGGTATTACGGCGAAAGCCGTAGTGAGTATGCGTAAAGTCGTTTTGATCTTTAATGACTGCATTTTATAAAACCTCCGAAACCCTTAAATTCAATATCAATCAACCGTTTCATAATTTTATGTTAATTTAAAATCTGTCAAATCATATCACGTTTTTCACGTTCCTTCTGCAGCATTTCAAACTGCAGCTTGTAGATATATCTTGAAATAGTTTCTTCCTGCGAATGAGAAACACCGATAAAGCGGCAACCGTAGCCTGTACCGGTTTCCTGCGAATCTATCGCCTGTTCTCTCAGCACCTCCGCATTAAGCTCAAGGCGTGAGCCGGACAGATTGATTATCATCAGCAATTTGTCGCCCTTGGCAAAATGCCTGCGTGCGTCTGTGCAGATGAAAAATACTCCGCCGACATTTATATCCTTGATGTATATTTCGGCAGGCGGATCAAGCGGGGTGGGCTTGTCGTCGCCCTCCTGCATTCTTAGCGTTATAAACGCTCTTTCATTCGTTTTTATCTTGAAATATCTTCTGCGTTCTTCAAGAAGCTCCGCCTTGTCGGGTCTTAATATCACATTAAGCTGGCGGTCGGTCGATACGGATACGTTCGTCTTGTATCTGTAGCGGTCACCGTCACGCATACTGGCGATGACGTAAACATACTGAGATGTGTCGATCTCGGGCATTTTCCGTCCCTTTATCATCAGCATATTGTCAATAATATTATCGTTAAGGTCGTACATTATCGGAAAGTCGAAGTTGCTCTCGGTGTACATCAGCCGCTCACCGTCAAGCGAGGTTATCTCAAAAGAAGTAAAATCTTCTTTCTTGTAGCTCAAAAAGCACAACTCCCCTTTCCTAAGACACGGGGAAAAGGCATTACAGCCGCACCCAACACGCCTATATTATCATTTATCATTAAGTATACAATAAATTGAACAATAAATCAAGCAGAATCAGCAGTTTTTTAGTCGGTTTTTAAAAATTCTGCGAATTGTTTAAAAAGTACAGCTTGTTTTTATACAATTTAATTAAGAAAAGCTCGTTGACTTTTGTGAGCCGGCTATAATATAATTAGTATAAGCAGAAGTTTGTCGTAAGGGAGGTGCGGTAGCGGAATATTGTTCCGCAGGGTCAATGCAGAATTTTTTTCACGCCGACACATCGAAAGCTCGCACTGTCTGCGAGAAAGCAAGCGTAGCTGTCGGAGCTGTGCTTGCGCTCCCGGCGCTTCTGAGCCTTATGTCGCTGATAATACAGACAAGAAATTGGCGGACGGAGGGGTTTCTCGCCGCAGGACTTGCTATTCCTGCGATATGCGTTGCCGTGTGGCTTGCGTTCACCTTCCTTTTGTTCTTTATATGCGAAACACGGTCAAGACGTATAAAACGATGCACCTACTTCGAGATACAGAAATCCGCCGCCATTCTCAGCAGGTACGGCGGAAAAATATCGGCGGACACGGGCGGGATACAACGCAGGCTTTATATAATACCGTATGACGAGATGAAGCTGTCTGTGAAAAAGGGCAGGCTTGTCTTTACGGGGAAAATCAGATGCTATGAGGGCGACTCTGACCGTCTGGGGTACCACATAAGGCAGGGCAAGCCTGAATTTGACAGCTGGTGGCTCAACGAAAACGGCTTCAGGGAAATATCCTCGCTGACGCTTCCGCAGTGCTTCCCGAAGCAGAAAACGATTTTCAGACACTGCTCGCTCGCTCAGAAGCGGTATCAGCTAAGGTGTGAGAAAAAGAAAGCCGCCGAAACAAAGCCCGTTTCAAGACCGAAAACAAGAATGGTCTACAGGCAGGCAAGGAAAAGAACGTTTACCGAGCTTCCCACATTCGACAGGAAGTGGTAGCTTATACTATTGTGCAGTCTGACTAAAAAATACAGCCGTTGCATATTGTCAGTCACCGCTTTTAGAGAATCGTACAAAAATCAACAGATTTCTCCTACCAGCCTTGCAAAACGGTAAAAAATGTTGTATGATATACAATTGAGTTGCCAGAACTGTAACTCGAAATTTGTTAAAATCGCACCAAAAACCATGTAATGTTAACATAACTTAAGGTGGTTTTCTACATATTGTAACTTTGTTACACCGAAATACAAAATACGGAAATCGTTCATCGTATTAACTGTTTATGACACGGGGAACATTTCCTGAGAAGAACCGGCTTGAAAAGGAGGATATATGGCACTTTTCAACACAAACGCTTTTCGCATTACCGAACAGGGTCTGTCTGTTCTGTGGCAGAAGCAGCAGATTATCGCACAGAATATAGCTAACCAGGATACGCCCGGATATAACTGCAAGTATCTTGATTTTTACGCTGTACTCAAGGACAGGATGGAAAGCACGAGCGTTGTCGGAGGTAAGGCGAAGGAAGGCTCAAAGCAGGTCGAGCTTGCTACAAGAGTGTACGAGGACACTGCGACCAACACTCAGCCGGACGGCAACAACGTAGATGTTGATTCGCAGTCAAACGAGCTTGCGAAGGTACAGCTTCACTATCAGGCTCTCAAGAACCAGATGAACGGAGAGTTCACAAGGCTGCGTTCGGCAATGAAAACGTAATTTTAGGCAATACCGCATAATTAACGGCTATCGCCTTAAAGCAGACGCTTTAAAATAATGGATTATATATACAGTGAAACGGATTTCAACGCTTTTTTGACATACAGAAAGGAGTTTTTTGCATGGCATTTTTAAGTTCGCTTAATATAGCCGCATCGGGCATGGCAGCGGAAAGACTGCGTCTTGATGTAATTTCGCAGAACGTTGCGAACGCAAAAACCACCAGAACGGAGGACGGTACGCCGTACAGAAGGCAGGTCGTACTGTTCAGCGAAAACAAGGGTTTCAACTCTGTGCTTGAGGAAACTATAGCAAAGAGGAAAGAAAAAATAGCAGGGGGAGTGCCTGCGAATACTGTTTCTGCGACAAAAAACAAGGGTGTTCTTGTTACTGAGATAGTCGAGGACGAAACACCGCTCACACCGGTCTATGACCCGACACATCCCGACGCAGACGAGAACGGCTATTACTATCTGCCGAACGTTGACGTGGCAGAAGAGGAAATGGACGCTATGGCGGCTACCCGCTCGTATGAAGCTAACCTCGCTGTGCTGAACGCCGTGAAATCAATGGCGCAGACGGCACTCAGCATAGGAAACAACTAACGATACCCGAAAGGAACTGATATAAATGTTTATAGTACCGCTTACAAGCAGTATCACACCTATGGAAACGATGAGTCAGAAAAAGCAGACCGAAAGCACAGATGACGGCGAAGCAACGTTCTTTGATGTTTTTGAGTCGCTTGTAAAGAACGTCAAGGAGACCGACGCACAGGTACAGAAGGATTCTGTCGATCTTATGCTCGGCGACGTGGACGATCTTGCACAGATACAGGTAAATCTCGAAAAGGCGGCTACCGCTGTGGATCTGCTTGTTACTGTCAAGAACAAGGCTGTTGACGCATACAACGAGATAATGCGTATGACCGTCTGATCAATACTGATCTACACTTCAAGGGAAGGATACATATATAGATGAAGGATAAGCTCTCCGCTTTCTGGAGCGGATTCAAAGATAAATGGAGCTCGCTTGCGAAAAATCTGCGGATATTCATAATAACTGCGGTATCGGCAGTAATAGTTGCCGCAATAGTGCTTGCGATAGTGCTTAATCAGAAGGGATATACGGCTATTTATACCGGACTTGACAGCGAGGAAAGCTCGCAGGTCGTTTCGGCTATAAACGAGCTTGGAATAACGGACGTAAAAATGGGTACGGACGGCAGTATCTCTGTACCGAGCGACCAGGCGGACAATGTAAGAATGCAGCTTAGCATACAAGGGTACCCCAAGTCAACGTTCAACTTTGACGTATGGAACAGCGGCATAGGCATATGGTCGACCGACACCGAAAAGAAGGTACTTCAGATACAGCAGTTACAGACGCATCTTATGAAAGCCATCAACACCATAAGTGCGGTCAAGAACTCTTATGTTATAATCACTATGCCGGAGAACAGCAATTATGTTATCTCCACGGACAGCGAAGAACCGAGAGTCAGCGTAAAGCTCGATCTGAAGAACGGCGCACAGCTTACGAGCGATCAGGTTGAAGGTATCTATGCACTGGTGCTGAACTCTTTGCCGGGTCTTGAGCGTGAAAACATATCAATACTCGACTCGGACGGCAAGCTGCTAAGCGGTGAGAACACGACCGTTGAGGAGGACGTGCTGTACCAGTCAAGACTGAACTTCCAGGAGCAGATGCAGAGCCTGCTCAAGAGCCAGCTCAACGACACGCTGAAAAAGCTGTACAAGGACTACACGATAAACGTAAACGTAAAGCTCAATTACGATAACTCAAAGTCGGAATATACCATCTACACACCGTCTGTAGCAGAGGACGGTACATCGGGCGGTATGATAGAAAGCTCCACAAAGAACGAGGGCTGGGGCGGTATAGGCTCGCTGTCGGGCGTTGTAGGCACAACAAGCAACAGCGACATTTCACCGAACTATCCGACTATCACGGGCGACGGCGATAACCAATATTACTATCAGAACAGCATTACCGTAAAGCGTCTTGTAAACACCGAGATTAGACAGCTTGAAAAGAACGGCTATTCGGTAGATAAAATAACGGCGGCTGTAACGGTAGATCAGGTAAATATGCTTGAAGCGGACAAGGAACAGCTCCGTGAAGTAATTGCGTTTGCTATCGGCGCAGACGTTGCAAATGTTACGGTTGCAAACTACCCGTTTGTTATAAACGGCAACAACGGTGCTAACGGCAACGGCAATACGATAAACAGAGGCGGAAGCGTTGACTGGACGGTTTATATCATACTCCTGCTCGGACTTCTTGTGCTTGCACTGCTTATCGTAGCTATCCTTACAAGCAACGCAAAAAAGAAGAAACGTGCAAAAGCAAGAGCCAAGGCGGCAGCCGCACAGGCAGCGGCGGCACAGGCGGCGCAGGAATCAGCCGCTCTCAGCTTTGAGCCTCAGCCTCAGCCGGACGAAGAATTCAACATACAGCACCTTGACGACTATGATGACGAGTCAAAGAGTGCGGTTCTCAAGAAGGAAATCAAGGATTTCTCACGCACAAATCCCGATGTCGTTGCCCAGCTCATACGTTCTATGATGAAAAACGGCGAATGATATTGACAGCATAAAGGAAGGATATATATGGAGGCACTCACCAGCGCACAAAAGGCGGCGATAATCATAAGTTCTATCGGTACGGAAAATGCGTCCGAGGTATTCAAGCATTTCTCCGACGAGGAGGTAGAGCAGATCATGTCAAGAGTAACATGGTTTACACTTTGTGCAAGCACATGGTTTACATGTTATCAATAACAAACGAACATAAAAAATGAACTTGAAATGAGGGCGAAGCCCGAATGGAAAGTTCATTTTTTATGT
>OJLA01002434.1_pt1 | contig 11007 bp, 8 predicted proteins | sample 1596611 | NCBI WGS metagenome assembly OJLA01 (sample SAMEA4350168, study PRJEB24818) | metagenome | biome: human; feature: gut; material: faeces | place: Denmark | collected 2013-09
CCCCTAAATCTGCATCGACACCAGAAAGTGCAGATGCTACGAAGCCCTTTGACGCTGCGGATATCTTTGCGCCGGAACCTGAACTGGAACCGAAGCCTGAAAAAGAGACAGTTTTCGATTTGCCTGTGGATGATGACGATACGCAGGACCCCTTCGCCGAAGAAGATTCTGATTCTCCCGCTGGTCTTTCGTTTGACCCCAGTGGGGTTGACATGGACGATGATAAAAAGGACCCGTTTGCAGACGATGACAGCAATGTGTTCAATCCACCGGATGATGTGAATGAACATGAAGAAGAGCCGGGTATGGATATGATGGACCTTGATGTCCCTGCTCCTCCTGAACCTGATATCGTTGACGCCCCCACATTAGAACAAGAACCGTCTATGCAGGACAACGCTCCTGAAATGCCCGCAAAGAAGACGAACGCGTTCGGCACTCTCAAAGCAGCAGCGACCGAGCCTAAAGTTGAACCTCACGAATCCGCAAAACCCGTTGAGAGCCATTCGACTCAGCCCCGGCCCCAAAAGCCTGATGTTCCTCAGACACCAAAAGCTGAACCGGCAGCACCAGCTCAGCGTCCAAAAGCAGACAGGGAAGCGGCTCTCGCAGGCTTTAATATTACTCGCAAGGTCGAACCTTCAAAAGAAGTGAAGAAGCCTAAGAAACCCATCACGGATAAGCGGACGAGCACTTCAAAATCGAGTCCCAAGGAGGATTCGGCAAAGGCACCTAAACAGAAGCAGCCATCCGAAGAGGCTCCTGCAAAATCGCAAAAGAAACCGGCAAATGAAAAGCAGCAGAATTCTGACGAACCCAAAAAGGCCCAGCCGTTTGACCAGAGTTTCCGGAAACGGGGCAGAGGCTCTTCCAAAAAGGCCCAACAAAGCAACGGCCAAATCAGCTTCGAGGAACTTCATTGAGTGCCAAATTCGCCTGAATGCTTCGAAACTTGCGGAAATGTGCGAATCGCGAATAATGGAAAATGTTGAGCCGGTCTCCCATTTTCCAGCTCAATCGTATTATCCGTAAAATGGTCGCAAGTCAGAGGCAAGCAAAAAAATGAAGACTCTCAAACAAATTGTTGCGCTGCTGCTTAGTATTGCTGCTTTGCTCGCATCTATCTTTTCTCTGATGGATGTCAAACGAAATGTTGAGCGAAATAAGCAGGCAGCAGATTTCGCAACACAGGCGATTCTTTCGGCTCAGTCATCTACGCTGTTGGAACCGACACTTGATGTGGATGCCAGCCGCCTTGAACTTCTTTCCACTGAGGTTCGGAACACGGAATTAACTCCCGTCAATCAGACTCTTGATGTTCAGGCTTCTATTCAGAAAATCGATAACAAGCTGAAGAACATCCAGGAAGAAAAGAATTCCGAAAAAGAAAAGGAAGAAGAAGCAAAGGCCGAGCAGCAGGCAGAAGCGACACCGGCAGGTCCGAACTATAACGACGATAACGATTACCCGAACTTCTGCGGCCGATTGCATATTCCTGCGGCCGGGGTGGATGTTGCGCTCTACAACAACACGGACCAGGAAACCTGCAACCGTGATGACAGTGCATGTGTTTTCCCGAAAGCACCGCAGGATGGCGGCAGTAATATCGTCGCGGACAACGAAATGCCTGGCCTGACATCCGTGACAGTCGGTTCGACCGCATATGTCATCACTCCGTCTGGTGAGCAAATCAATTATGTCTGTGTGGATGCCTGTGACGGCCACAACGATGTGACTGGTTTTGACGCTTTGCAGAAAAATGACGGAACGGTCGTTTGGGGTTCTGCGGACCTTATCGTATATACCTGCCTGAGCGATGCTTACAATGTTCGCATTGTCTGCTTCAACCGGGCTTGAGGAGGAAAAACAATGAGCAACGAAAAGAACAGCCAGAACAATTCTGGTGAATTGAAGAAACCGCCCTATGAGACGCGGTCGAACCAGCCCTGGACCACGGTTTTTGCTGAGGACCTGAACAAGAAGAAAGAAGAGGACGCTCCTGCTGAAACCAAACTCGACCTCTCTCAGTTCGTGAAAGTCGAAAAGGTTCAGGATAATGAGTCTGCCGTCCCTGCACTGGAAGCTAAGAAAGACAAGGCAGGCACCGTGAATAAAGGGAACGTTCAGAACGTAACGGCAATCCCCACACCGGAACATAAATTTCGTCCGAAAGGCTCTTCTCAGCAGAGCAAGCCTTCCGATGAGTTTGAAACGAAACCTGTCATGGAAGCGGCTCCCGCCATCAGTGAGGAAAAGCCTATCATTAAACCTGAAAGTAATCGGCAGGATGATGACAGTGACTCTTTTGTCTCTCCTTCGTTCGGTGGATTCAAAAATCCGTATGCGGATGAAGAACCGGAAGAGAAATGTGAAGAGAAAAAGCCTGAACCGAAAAATACCGTGGAAAAAGCTGCTAAACCTCAAGCAGCTGCTAAATCCCACAACGGCGGCAATGTCATTCTGGGCGTCAGCTGTGTAGTCCTTGCAGCTTCCGTGGTCATTATGGGTATGACGATTGTTGAAAGTCGTAAGAGTGATTCTATCGTTTATCCGTCTACAGGAAGCACTCTTAATATTTCGGCTGATGTTGCGACGACCGATGCCAACTTTGAAAATCAGGAAGCCCTGACCCCAGTGGTTCCTATGACTTCGAATGGAAGCACCTGGACGTTGGGCTCTTCGACCTTCCTGATTACCGATGGAGAATCCAAAGTATCTGTCGCTGTGGATAATGCCGATGCCATCAAATACGATGGAACCGCTTTGCAGTATGAGCGCAGTGGAGTAACTTATCTTGTTCGCATGGTAAGCGACAGCTCTTATCTGGGCAGCAGTTCAATGACCGAGCATGAAGACGGTGCCACTCATATGATTACTGGCATCGAAGGTGTCGGGAACGGCAAAGTACTTGTTGTGATTGCTACATACGGCGCTACCGGCGATGAGAGCATCAACGATGCGGCAAACGAAGAAGTCTCTGCCTTGCTGAGCAGCGCTGCACCTGCCAACGATGGCGCTTCCTTGCTGCTTGATAATGTGCCTGTCGAATTTGACGGACGTACTTTGAGTTTGACGAATGAGCGCGTTCTGGTCAAAGACGGTGATTCTGAGGTTGTGTTTGCGCCTGCGTCCTACAACGCCGATGAGATTCAGTTCACGGATACCAAACAGACGCTTTCTGGTTTTACTGTCGCCCGCTCTGATTATGCTGACTCTGACAGCAGCAAGACCTATCTCGTGGAAGGCACTGACCGCAATTTCTTGGCCGTCACGAACAATGAAGATTTGCTGAATAGCATCCTGCAAGTCCAATAAATAATAACATTCTAAACAATAGGAGATAACACATGAAAAAACGTAAAACTTCCTTTATCCTTGTAACTGCTCTGGCCGCATCCATCATTATGTCTGGCTGTGCATCGACTGCTGTGTCCGACAGTGTGTCTGGCAGTGATGACTCTTCTACTGCCACGCAGGAGTCTGCTACTGTTGAGACTGCACTGGACATTGATTACAGTGCGGGTCTAAAAAAGGACGGTCACTATGCTGGTGTCAAGGCCAAGAATATTGTTACTCTTCCGGATGACTATGACCATATGACCTTTAAGACTGAAGACCTGCACATGGAAGACGGCGCTCTGGATTCTGCGCTTTTGCAGATTAAGCAGACTTACGGTGAACACACCACTGTGGACCGCGCGGCGCAGGAAGGCGATTGCGTGACGGTGGATTATACCGGCTCCTACAACGGCGATGAATTCCCGAATGGCTCTGCAAAGGACGCTGAAATCGTGCTTGGTCAGGGCTATTATGTGGATGGCTTTGAGAGCCAGATTGAAGGGCACTTTGCCGGTGAGAAGTTTGACATCACCGTGACTTTCCCCGACAGCTACCCTGACACCACGGATTCCGAGGGCAATACTCTGAGCCTGGCTGGTCAGAATGTTCAGTTCCGCATCGAACTCAAGGATGTCTCTGAGCTGACCTTGACGGATGACTCTATCGTGAACTGCTTCGGCGATAACAAGTATTACACCGAGGATGGCACTCTGGTCAATTCCGTGGATACTTTCAAACAGTATTACAATGAGCTTTTGACCAAAGACGCTCTGGGCCTTGCCATCTATAACTATATGATGGATAACTCCGTTGTTTCCGAAATTCCTCAGAACCTCATTGATGACCAGCGTGATACTTACCGCAAGGAAATCGAAGCAAGTGCCGAGAACATGGGTAAGACCATGGACGAGTACCTGGAAACCACCGATTATGATACTGAGGAAGCCTTGCTCGACAGCTACAATGACCGCATTGAAGAAAGCGTAAAGGCGTATCTGATTTTCCAGGCTGTGGCTGAAGCAGAGAAAATCAAGGTCACCGATGCCGATGTAAGCGATTATTTTGGTGATGATTCCTTGAGTGTCCAGCAGGCTCAGAAATACTACGGCGAAGAATATGTGAACCAGACGGTTCTGTACAACAAAGTAGGTGACTGGCTCACTGCTCACGCAACGATTGTGTGATTTCATCCCAAAAATGCTTGACGATATATGCGAACTCGATACAATGAATATTGTACGATAGATACCATCTATTAGGCGCTATATGCGCTCGTACAATTAACAATCTCGTCGTAAGGCAGACTTCTCATTTGTTTGGGGAGCCTGCCTTTTTAATTTATTAACTGTCTTTTGAAAGGAGACAAAATCATGACTAACGTTAACATTTTCACCATCATCGGCCGTCTTACTGCTGATGCAGAAGAATTCACTATTGGCAACAACACATACGTTGGGTTCCGTGTTGCGGTAGACCGTGGACAGAATAAGGAGACTTCTTTTATCCCGGTTCGCGCTCCGAAGAAGTTTATCAGTGACAATCTGCGTGCAAAACTCGTCAAGGGCGCACCAGTGTTGGCCACTGGCCGCTTTGAATCCGGCTCCTATGATAAGGACGGACAGAAAAAGTACTATTCTTATCTGAGCGCCGCAACGATTCAAGCAGATGTCAGTGGCAACTTCTCCGAGGGCCTTCTGATGGGCAATTTGGCCGCCGACGTAACTACCCGTTCCACTCAGAGTGGAAATAGCGTGGCAACCTTTACGGTCGCCAGCAATCGTTCTTACCAGAAGGATGGTAAGTGGGCCGATGTCACTTCCTTTGTGACTGTTGCTGCATCCGGTAAGCTTGCAGAATTTATTGCAAGTCATTTCCGTAAAGGTGACCCCATCATGATTGCCGGTACTCTGACCAGTAACTCTTACAAGAATAAGAACGGAGAGAACCGTACTTCCTACACTGTCTGGGCTGATAAGGCCACCTTTGCCAGCCGCAGTAAGGGGGCTGCTCAGAATGCTACTTCTGCTGCTCCCGCACCCACTGCTCCTACCGCACCGACTTACGGTGAGTATGGGGCCGACGAATTCGATGCTGTAGAGGAAGAGGATGACCTGCCCTTCTAATCATCAATTCTAAGCCCCGTGAGCTGTGCTAACAGGCTATACGGGCGATTACACACTAATTCAAGTCGAGACTGGCACTTTTGCTGGTCTCGGCTATTTTAATTTATCGGAGGTAAAATTATGAATACTCAGAATTTATGGTGGACCGGCAAAACCAATGACTTGCTCGACCCTGCGCTGCCCGACTTCTTTCATGATGTCCAGCTAGGCATCGGAACGAGGTTTATTGATGACCCTACCGCTGCCAGTGTAAAGCAGGCCGGGGTATACCAGACCAATGGGCACTGTGTGCCCGGCAAAATAACAGCAGATTTCGCGAAGGCATTGTGTCGCGCTGAGATGATTGAGAATGGGCGCAAGGTAGGCGCGTATTCCTGCAATAAAGATGGTCGAACAATGGCTGAGTGGGTAGACAACAATATCTACAAGGAATGTGAAATTGACCATTTGGGAAATACGCTTTGCCTGATTTACGACAGAGGCACTGGGCAGATGTATGCTTCTAATGGCTTGAATGGAAATCCTTTAGACGCATCTAAGACGGGCCTTGCACCTTTCTTTCTGCTCCTGTGGGGCGATTTTCAAAATCGTGTTGACGGTTTTGAGGACATCTTTCAGAAGTATGTTGCAGAAACCGACACTACCCAAAAAGTCAAGTACGCTTGTGCTTTGGCTGGTACTGCGTGTGACGCAATGTTAGAGCAAGACACGGACCTCAAGGCAAAATATCCTAACAACGGTAATTTGAAGAATGTTACTCAGAGCCTTGCCAAGAGCAGGAAATTTTCCCCCGATTTGGTTTGGGGCACTTTTCAGTTTATGAGTGACCAAAAAGGCTCCGGAACCAGCAAGTTCAAGTTTAAGTCTGTGAAGGACTTCGTTGGCTATTTTGCGGACAACAACCGTATTCTCTCTGATGAAGAGAAGAGCCTGATTCCTCAGCTGGATGACGGATACATTCTCCCTGAAGAGGTAAAAACGACTTGCTATTTGATTGCTAACACTCGTGACACCAAGCGCCCCATGACTAATATCATGCTGCGTGGCGACCCGTCTGTCGGCAAGACTGCTGGTGCTCGTGCGATTGCAGCCGGTCTTGGCCTGCCTTACACTTTCATTACCTGCAATGCCGGTACTGAAATGTATAACTTGATAGGCGATATGATGCCTATCAATGCTTCTGATTCTGATGATAGCATCAATGAGGAGCTGTTCAAAGACCTGCCGACCGCGACTGATATCAGCATGGACCCCGTGACCGCGTATGAAGCTATCACTGGTGTTGCCAAAGCAGACGCTACCGAAACAGAGTGCATGACCGAGCTGTTCCGCAAGCAGATGAAGCTTTGTTCCGAGGCTTGCGGCCAGGGCTTCCGTTATGTTGAGAGTCCTTTGGTTCGCGCCATCCGCAATGGTTGGGTATGTGAGCTGCAGGAGCCTTCTCTCATTACGCGTCCGTCTGTCATGCCTGGCCTGAACGGTCTGCTGGATGAAACTGGCTGCGTCGTTCTACCGACAGGTGAGATGCTGCATCGTCATCCTGACTGCATCATCATCTCCACGTTGAACGTTGACCTGGAAGGCTGCCGACCGTTGAACCAGTCGTTCATCGACCGCCACCATCTCATCGTTGACATGAAATGCCCGGATGATAAAGTCATCATTGAGCGTATTAAGGGTATGACTGGCTGCGGCAACGATGTTCCGCTGCAAACAATGGTTGACTGCATTCACCAGATTGCCAAGAAGTGCCAGACTTGTGGTGCTACCGATGGCAACGTGAACTCGATGCGCTCTCTTGCGAACTGGGTTCAGGCTGGTATGCTGATTGGCGATTATGCTAAAGCTGCCGAATGGACCGTTGTGAGCGGTGCAACATCTGACCCGCAGACTCGTGAAGAACTTGTGAGAGTTGTTGCAAACTACAGCTTTGCCTAATAACATTGAAGCCCCGACCTTTCTGGTTGGGGCTTTTTCTTTTGCATTTTTTTAGTTTAGTTTCAGAAATAACGAAAAGGGGACTATTTTGCGTTCGATTCGCAACTTCGCTAAATCGGCGTTTAGCGAAATATAGGGGAGACTTTTAGTTTTTGCAATCCATACCGACATTCGGTTCGGCAACTTGTCTTGACACCCAAATCGCACAGAACTCGCGTGTCTGTTGGTATGAATTCATTTCTTGCAAAATGCAAACAGCGAATACACATTCCAAGCACTTTCTTGGCTGCATATCCGCTGTATGTATTAGATATCTTTGTGAATCTGTTTTTTTAGAAGTTCGGTATTCAGGAGCAATCCATGGATTGCATAGCGGTATGACAAAATTTTCTCGCTGTTATAGGTTCCAAAAACATCCTGTGCATAAACGACTTTGTTTAACTGATTTACTTCATCTTCGGCCAAGTATAACGATACCTGCTTGTTTTTTATCAGCTTTGTTCCGCGCCTGCCTTCATTGGTCGGCATGAATGATAGAATTTCTTCTATCTCAGGTAAGATATAGTATGATTCGTCCAGACCTCCGGTGGCTACTAACTCGTCATATTCTGCAGAACCTTTAGAGATGATGTACTTCTCCCCTACCCTGCTGACTTTTTGAAGCTCGCTTCTAACCAATCGGTTTGTTAACGTTCCCAGACGACTTCCCTCATACCACGCACGAATTTCAAGCATCTCTGCAAAGTCTGAACGAAAACGCACCGCAATTATGTTTTTTTCGCTATTCATTTGATTTTTCCTTAATCGACGGCTTCAATTTTCTCTTTCAGCTTTGTTGCCATCTCAATTACTTCTTCGAGCGCTGCGATGTCAGAATCTCTCGATTCTTGCGAAACGTGGCTTAATGCTTTTTCATAGCTCTTGTTTGCATAGACTCGCTGCAGCTTCTTGATAATTGTCGGAGTGGCCTTTAATACGGCACTTACACTGATGTCTGCCGCTTCCCTCTCCTTCTTGGCAACGTCCTTGGCTGCTTCTTTCTTCGCGTTGTACTCAAAGTCTGCTACTTCTTCCGGGGCATTACACTCTTTGATAATTCCGAACTCTTCGGCTTTCTTTTTGAGCTCCTGCAGTTCGCTATCAAAATACTCAATGGCTTTCTTATAGGCTTCTTCGTGCTCTGCCCTGGTACGCTGCTGCAAGGCACTGAACAGGTATTCCCGGAACGTATCGTGAAGCGTATCGTGCATCACTTCAATGTGGTTCTTCCCTGCTTCTTCCCCGGTGTCACCGTGACAATCCACTGCATTGAGCTCTTGATACTTTTCACCAATCTCTTCCTGCTTCTCATCATCGAATCGCAGATAGCTTTCGCACTCGCTGCGGCTCAGGAACTTGGCATCAAGAAGTTCTTTCAGACTCCCTTTCAGCTTATCTTCGAGCCTTGCATCTCTGTCGATGGTTTTCGGGTTTACAGAACTTACGCTCTTGATTGCTTTCAGAGCGTCTGTTCTATTCATGTTATAAGGCTCTTTCAGGAGGCATTCGATGAATTCAGATACTGCTTTTCTGCGAACCGCCTCATCATTTAGGCCGCCGCGTACCTGCAGGTTGGCACTGTAAAGCAGTACTTTCTTTTCATTGTCGGAAAGCTCTGTTGTAATGACATTGCAGTTCCGAACAGTCTGCCAGGACGTATCCCCTTCTTCGACAAGCAGCTTTAGGGCTCGATATCTTCTTTCACCGGAAAGAAGAACATAGACCTCTCTCCCCTCTTCTGTAGACGGGAACAGAACCAGGTTATGCAGTAGTCCGTTGCGCTTGATGTCATCCGCAAGAATTCGAATGTCTTCATCATCATCTATTTCGCGGAATATCTCATTATCAGGATTTGTCCGGATATTATAGAGGGATATGTCTCGACTCTCATATTCAATCTTGTGCTTTGCATTGAGTAAGTCGTTATAGAATGCACCGGCGCTATTGTTGTTTACCTTCTTCAACGCTTCAATATTGGGCAGCTTGGGTGTAGTTACAGGCCCCTTCTTCTTTGTCAATGCCATTTCACTTCACCTCCAGCTTTGCCAAACGCTTCATCAATTCTTTGTATACCTGCTGATATGCAATCGAGACAGGCTGCTTTGCCGCATAGAAACATACAGGCTGATAATTTGTCACAGACATACCAACACTAATACTGTTCGGGATTTCATTCTCAAACAAAGCCGGACCTAATACATCCTGGCATTGTGTGCGAATCAATCTGGCTGCCTTAGCTTTCTTAATTACTGCTGTGAGTAAGACTCCAACACCTTTGATGCGGCTTCCAGGCACATTACACAACTCATTGCACAGCGCAAACGTTCTGAACGCTGACTCTCGGGAGTTAGCGTCACACATCATGGGAATCAAGATGTAGTCGGCTGCACTGATTGCGTTGGTAAGAAGCAAGGAATCACGAGTCGGCTGCGTATCAATAATTATGTAGTCATAGTCATCCAATACTTGCTCCAGAAAATAGAACAGGAAGTCCGACATCTTCTCAATGCGCTTCATTGCTCCGCTTTTGACCAGAACATTCGCGTCATCAAACAAGTCAGCTAATCTCTGATTGATTTTCGGCGTTTGAGCACTACCGGGAATCATGTCAACATTGTCGCCATACTCAGTCGGCACAATGAAATCACGGGTTTTTGTATATCGAAAGCCGCTAAACATATCATAGAGAGCGTGCCCCTCATACATCCCTTCTGTGATTTCACCTTTCCCGTCACTGAGAGCACTGGTCAAATTGCCTTGGGGGTCTGTGTCAATGCACAGCACTTTCTTTCCGTCTTCCCCCATCAGATATGCTAGGTTCGAAGCGGTGACGGTCTTCCCTGTTCCGCCCTTCTCAATCGCGACTGTGATGACTTTTGCTGGCATGTTGCGCACCTCATTACTCAAGGGTAAAATCACTTGAGTACCTGTTATTATAATTTCAGTTTTGTCTTGGTGTTTGGCTTGATAGCGCGATTTTTAGATTGCAAGTCTTTTCAGCTACGATTTCATTTGCCTACGCAAATCGCACAAAATGTCAACACCAACAAATCAATGATTTAATTATAACATGCTTTAGCTAAATGTCAACGCGAACTTTAGAGGGTGCTTCTTCTCAATACGAATTATAAGCCGTCAAGAACTCGAATCCCTGTTGGTGCAAATTCATTCTTGACTGCCAATGCCTTATCGCTGGTGCCTACGGCGATAAACAAAGTACAACTCATCCCCTATCTGGAACGCAAGTTCCTGTTGGTGTAATTTCGATTTTTCACTTGCTTGCCATGATGCCGGTCTTTTTATCGCCCACTAGAACGCGCGTACCTGTTGGTGCAAATTCGGTTTTGCATCTGAAAACAGAACCATAGGGCGTTTCTCTCCGTTCAAGAACTTGAATTCCTGTTGGTGTAGATTTGTTTCTGATTTTTTGGCAAAGAAAAAAAGGCTCACCAAATGGTGAGCCTCGATTTATTCATTTATGTCGTCATCGAACGTTGTGGTGAAATCAATCAATTTATTAAGGCCGTTTTCGTGAGCCTTGATGGCTCTCTCGCCCAATGCGATTGTA
>OJLA01002446.1_pt1 | contig 10962 bp, 7 predicted proteins | sample 1596611 | NCBI WGS metagenome assembly OJLA01 (sample SAMEA4350168, study PRJEB24818) | metagenome | biome: human; feature: gut; material: faeces | place: Denmark | collected 2013-09
GGTGATCAAGTAATTAACTCTATTTTATTTGGAAGTGAAAATATAAAAGCATTTGATATAAGTAATTTTCCAAAATATTTACTTCTTCTTAAACTAGGAGCAATAAAAAGTCTTACAAAAGAAGAATTTATGTCTTTCTTTGTAACAGAATCTAATGAAAAAGAATTATTAACTCTATTTAAAAAAATAGCAAATAATTTAGATGAAGATACACTAAGGTTTTGGTATTATTTAATTTCTAATTTTGGTATAGAACTAATAAGAGATTCCGAGTTGATAAAAAAAGTAAGAATGGAATATATGAATCCTTTTCAAAATCCTTATTTAATTGATAGGAATTCATTTGAAATAATAAGAGAAAGACTACAAGATGTAAAATTATCTCTTTTTGATGAGGACATTTATTCTCTTATAAAAAAAGAAAATAAAAAAGAGAAATTTGATCTTGCAAATTTATCCAATATAACAAGTTACAATAGAAGAAAGGATAATTTAGAGTTACTTGAAAGTATTCCACTAAGTGAAGAAGGCTATATCTTAAATTATTTTTTTTACAATGGATATAGACCAAAAATCATAGGATCAAAACCATGTCCAAGCCTATCAAATGAAAATATTGAAAGTACTATTTTTGACCTAGAAAATAAAAAAGGTGGATTAATACTTTCAAAAAGAAAATAAGAAAGAAGATGATAAAATGAAAGATATAAGAAAAGATATAGATGAAGCAGAAAAATTAATAGAAGGAGCTCTATACAATCCATTTAAACCATTTTCTAGTCACTCATCAATTTATTCTTTTACTAATGAAAAAGCAAACAGCGAAATCTACAAAAAGACACTAGAAAATAAAGAAAAAATATTAACAATAGTAGGTTCAGGAGATCAAATCCTTAATTCCATATTACTAGGAAGTAAAGATATAACGGCAACTGATATTTCTAATTTTACAGAGTATTATTTTAATTTAAAGTTAAAAGCAGTAAAAGCGTTAACATACGAAGAATATTTAGAGTTTTTCGACTTGAAAAGTAGAAAATGTTTTAGAAAAGATTTATACGAAAAAATATTGCCATTTTTAGATAGAGAAACTGCTTACTTTTGGAGTGTTTTATTTAGTTCTCATAAAACTACAAAGATAAGAAAATCTGATTTTTTTATGCCTGAAAACAATAGCTTTTTTAAGTCTATAAATATTAAAGATTATATTAAAAACAACCCTTATTTATCATCTCCTGATAATTATAAAAAACTAAAATCAAAAATAAATGATGTAAATATTAATATAATAATTGGAAATATTTTCGCTCTAATTGGTACATTAAGAAATGGTTATGATTTAGTGAATGCTTCCAATATAATGGATTATCATCATGGAAGTGAATATTTGTTCTTTCTAGAGCAATGCGACTTAAAAGAAGATGGAGTAATACTAGGATACTCAATGGCACGTGGAATAAATGCTGATAATTTAGAAAGAGCCTATACAAATGGAATAGTGTTATCAGAAGGTCATCAATTAGATAAAAAACATAAGTTACTATTAACAAGAAAAAGATAAATAATTTTAAGAGTACACGAAAGTGTATTTTTTTTAATAAGGAATTTTCTCGTAAAATTATAAAGCTAATAATACTAACTTTGTATTAAGTTATTTAAAAAAATAATAAGAGAAATATCGTTATAAATTTTTACTAAAAGTATTTAAAAATAGATATTAATTTGGTAAAATGTTATCTGTATGAGAGGTGTTAAAATGAAAAAATATGTAATGAGTTTTTTTGTGATAATTCTAGTATTATTTTTAACTGGATGTGGTTCATCTAATAGTGATTTAGGATTAAAAGACGATAAAGATAAACCAAATCCACCTGTTGCTAATAAAGAAATAGTTAAAATAGTTAAAGGTTATGAAGAAGGTAATGATGAAGCTATTGTCAAATTAGAAAATGACAATAAGTATTATGTTATTTCTGATAAAATATTATATAGCTTTGAAGAAAAAGAAGAAAATGAAAACTTTTTTAAGATTAGAGATAAATATTTAGTAGTTTATAGAATTAGTAAAAAAGAAAGAGTTAATTATATCTTAAATCTTGAAACTGGTAAAAAGATTTATGAAGGAACAGATGTCTTAGAGTATATTGATATAACAGAAGATGGTTATGTCTTAGTAAAAGAAATAAAAGAGGAATTATCAGGAACAACTTATAAATATAAGATAGTTGATAAAAATGGTAAGGAAACTTGGAGAGATGATGATTCTTACTATAACGCAAATATGTTTAAGGCTATTTATAAGAATGTTGTAGTTTATAGTGATATTAGTTATAACACATTTAAAATAATTGATGCAGTAAGTGGTAAAGAAACAGATTTTGGACTTACTGGACATAATTCTTATTTTGAGTATCATGTTTATGGTGATGATATATTAATGGGTATATCAGCTAACAATGATAAATATCGTATCTATAAAGTTTCTGAAAACACAATGATTAATACGAATTTGAGTCATGTAAAAAAATTGTTAGATAATAAAAGAGTTTATGCAGAACCTTTATGGGAAACACCTGGTATTTACAATTATGAAGATCGAAAATTACTTAAGGGATTTGACGAAGGTGGAATAGTACATTTTGCTGAATATAATGATAAATACTATATTATTAGTCAAACTAATTTCTATTATGTAATCGATGATAATTATAACTATGTTAAAGAACCAACTAAGTTACCAGATGATATGACATATAATAGTGTTGAATTTAAAGAATTTGGTATGGTTATTAAGAAGGGTGCTGCAACTGGTACTATTAATTATGTTACTTACGAAGATATTCTTAAGGAAGATAATTTTTTAGATAAGAAAAAAACAGTTGAAGGTAAATTGGATGGTACAAATAAAGAATATGGTTTCTTAGGAAAAGATGGTAAATATAAATTAGTTGAAATGAATACTTTAAAAGAAGTTAAATTAAGTAAATAATAGAAAATTGAGAATTAAGATAAAAATCTTAGTTCTTTTTTTTAGAAAAAATGAAACACTCAAGGTACATATCAATTAATTAGAAAAAATTAAGAGATGACGTTAAAAAAAAATAAAAGTTTTCAATATTTAATCATTTGTTTTAAAAACACTTTGTTATGATATAATAATAACTGGTGATATAAATGGAAAAAGTTATACTTATTGATGGAAACAATATTTTATTTAGGAGTTATTATGCAACTGCCTATAACGGAAATACTATGAAAAATTCTAAAGGGTTCCCAACTAATGCTTTGTATGGTCTTGTAAACATGATGAATAAAATTATCGAAGAAGAAAAACCAACTTATATAATGTGCGCTTTTGATAAAGGAAAAACATTTAGACATGAAAAATATGAAGACTACAAAGGTGGAAGAATAGAAACCCCAGATGAATTAAAAATGCAGTTTCCTGTTGCAAGAGAACTTGTTGAAGCTATGGGAATTAATTATTTTGAAATAGATAATTATGAAGCAGATGATATAATTGGAACATTTGCTAAAAAGTGTAACAACAATAAAGATTTTGATGCTGTAATAATTAGTAGTGATAAAGACTTACTTCAATTAATAACTGATGAAGTAGAAGTAAAACTATTAAAGCAAGTTGGAAATATTCGTATGACTCATCAAGAGTTTGTTAACACTTATGGAATTGAACCACCTAGAATGGTTGATTTAAAAGCTCTTATGGGAGATTCATCAGATAATATTCCAGGAGTAAAAGGAATAGGAGAGAAGACTGCCTTAAACTTATTACACGAGTACACTACACTTGATAACCTATATGAAAATATAGAGACAGTAAAAGGAAAAGTAAAAGATAAACTAATAGAAGGAAAAGAATCTGCTTATAAAAGTTATGACCTTGCAACAATTTATACAGAAGTACCAATAGACACTGACTTTGAAAAAATAAGATACAAGGGTTACAACACTTTAAAATTCATTGAAATGTTAGAAAACTTAGAGTTTTACTCTCTTCTTAAAAAGTTAAATATTAAAAAAGATGATACAAAAGAAGAAATAGAGAAAACTAAAACTGAAGATTTAGAAATAAAAGTAATAGATGATATTGATGATTTCAAGCCAGTTGGAAATTATTCAATTTATCTAGAACTATTAGGATATAACTATCATACTGCTAAACCTTTAGGAATAGCTATTTACGATGGAAAAACAAATTACTACATACCATTTGAAAAAGTAATAGAAAATGGTGAGATTCTATTAGAAAATGACAAAGAAAAATACACATATGACTTAAAGAAACTTTTAGTAGTACTTAAATATAATAATTTAACAATTAATAACTGTAACTATGATGCTATGATAGCAGGATATCTTTTAAATTATAATGTTAAAGATGATATATCATATGTAATGAAAAATAATGGTTATGATGTAATGTTTTACGAAGAGGAGTTTGGTTCCCTTGCAAAACTTCATTTGCCACCTGATAATACAGTAATTGAAAATGCTTGTAAGAAAGCAAAATACATATATGAATCAAAAGATGATTATCTAAAAGAAATAGACACAGAAGATGAAAAATATTTATTTAATGATATAGAAATGCCTCTTGCAACAGTTCTTGCAGATATGGAGTACACTGGAATAAATGTTAGCAAAGACTATCTTTTAGAAATGGGTAAAGAAATTGATGAAAAACTATCTTTATTAGAAAAAGAAATCTATGACCTTGCTGGAACAGAGTTTAATATAATGTCTCCAAAACAACTAGGAGATGTGTTATTTGTTAAAATGGAGCTTCCATATCCTAAGAAAGTAAAAGATAATAGCTATTCAACAAGTAAAGATATTTTAGATAAAGTAGCTCCATACAGCCCAATAATCGAGAAAATACTAGATTACAGAATGCTTTCTAAATTAAAAAATAATTATATCGATGGACTGATTGGTGAGATAAGACCTGATGGAAAAATACATACGATGTTTAATCAAACCCTAACTAGAACAGGACGCCTTTCATCATCAAACCCTAACTTACAAAATATTCCTGCAAGACTAGAGTATGGTAAGTTAATAAGAAAAGCTTTTTATCCAGAGAAAAACTCTATAATATTATCAAGCGACTATTCTCAAATCGAATTGAGAATTTTTGCAGCACTTTCAAAAGCAGATAACTTAATTGAAGCTTTTAAAGAAGGAAAAGATATCCATGCTAAAACAGCAAGTGATATATTTGGGGTTAGAATAGAAGAAGTAACAAAAGATCAAAGAAGACAAGCTAAAGCAGTAAACTTTGGAATACTTTATGGAATAAGTAGCTTTGGACTTTCTGAAGACTTAAATATCGATGTTTATAAAGCTAAAAAGTTTATTGATAATTACCTAGAAACTTATCCAAGAATTAAAGAGTATATGAAAGAAGTACTAGAAAAAGCTCATAAAGATGGCTTTGTTACAACAATAATGAATAGAAAAAGAGTAATTGAAGAGCTAAATAACAAAAATTATATGATAAGATCAAGTGGAGAAAGAATGGCTCTTAATACTCCAATTCAAGGAAGTAGTGCAGATATTCTAAAAAAAGCCATGGTTGAAATTTATGAAGAATTTGAAAAAAGAAATCTAAAAAGTAAAATGCTTATTCAAGTTCACGATGAACTAGTATTTAACGTTTTAGAAAGTGAAGAAGCTGAAGTAGAAGAAATAGTAAAAGACATCATGGAAAATACGTACAAATTAAGTGTTCCTTTAATTGTAGATATCAATAAAGGAAAAGATTGGTACGATGCAAAATAATTAAGTAGGTGAAGTAGTATGCCAGAAAAACCAGAAGTAATAACAGTAGCAAAAAAACTAGAAAAGAAATTATTAGAAAGAAAAATACTAAATATAGAAGTCTATCACGATAATATGATTGATTATCCAACAGTAGACTTATTTAAGAAAAATATAGAAAATGAAACAATACATGAGATAACAACACGTGGGAAATGGATTGTTCTTTCTCTTGATCACTACTATTTGCTTTTTCACCTAAGAATGGAAGGAAAGTTCTTTTTTAGAACTAAAGATGTTCCTAAAGATAAGCATGAACATGTTATATTTAATATGGATAACGAAGAACAACTTCGTTTTGCAGACGTAAGAAAATTTGGTAAAGTAATGCTTATCGAAAAAGATAAAATATATAGTATGAAACCTTATACAGAACTAGGGTTAGAGCCATGGGATGAAAATCTCACTTCTCTTTATTTAAAAGAAAAGTATTCTAAAAAATCTCTTCCTATTAAAAGTGTTTTACTTGATCAATCAATAATTACAGGTATTGGAAATATATATGCTGACGAGATATTGTTTTTATCTAACATCAATCCATTAACTAAAGCTAAAGATTTAACAGACGAAAATAGAAAAAGTATAATAGAAAACACCATTAAAGTGCTTGATGAAGCAATAAAAAAAGGTGGAACAACAATTAGAAGTTACACATCTGAAGAAGGAGTAACTGGTCTTTTTCAAAATGATTTGTATGTTCATGAAAGAGCCAAAGAGCCTTGTAGAAAATGTAAAACAGAAATAATCAAAATAAAAGTAGGGGGAAGAGGTACATATTATTGTCCCAACTGCCAAAAATAAAGAGCCTGATATTTCAAGCTCTTTTTTCTTTTATTACTCTTTCTAATATATGTTCTGCTATTTCTTTAGTCTTATTATCTTTATCGAGTAATGGATTAAATTCTACTAGATCAAAAGATGTAATTAACTCTTTTCTTTTTAATAACTCTTCTAAAATTTCAAATGCTTCTTCTTTGTTTATTCCACAAGATGCCTTAACGCTAACACCAGGTGCTATAACAGGGTCAATAACATCAAGGTCATAACTAATGTGCACCCCACGAAGCCCAGAAACAATTTGAAAAGCTTTATCAATTATTTCTTTTACTCCGTATTTTTTAATATCCTCAGTTGTAAAAACAGTAACCCCAGCTTTTTCTAAATTAATGTATTCAGCATCTTCAATATCTCTTCCACCAATAAGAACAGTCTTCTTAGGATCAAAATAGCTATCATCATAAAATGATGTTAAATAATTTCCATTTTGAAAAGATACACTAGCAAATGGCATTCCATGAAGGTTACCAGAAATAGTTGAATCCATATTGTGATAATCAGAGTGGGCATCAATCCAAAAAAGTCCAATGTTCTTGTATTTCTTTTTAGCACCCAAAGAAGACCCAATTGCTATCGCATGATCTCCTCCAATAGTAACTACAAAGTCATTAGTATTAACAATTTTTTCATATAACTCTTTGTTAAACTTATTAACATACTTAATGTTTCTTTTTTTGTTTCCACTTTCAACTTCTTTTTTTACATCATCTTTTTTCAAAACGATAACGCTATCAACTTCGTTATCATACTTATTTAATTCTAATGGTCCTAATTCACTTCCAGAGATATGTACCCCTAAATCAGAACAAGCTTTTACAAATGTAGTCATAAATACCTCCAAAATAACTATAATATAAACAAATAAATAATTCAATGCTTTTAAGTTGTTTAATTTTTTTTGAAAATAATGTATACTCTTATTAAGAGGTTAAATATGAAAAAGCTAAATGAATTATATAAATGTGATTATGATGTAGAAGTAGAAGGTATAAAAATCAATTCGCAAGAAGTTGTTAAAAATGATTTGTTCATATGCACAAAAGGTGTAACAACAGATAGACACGACTTTGTAGATGACGCTATAAGACATGGTGCAAGTGCTATTGTAGCAAGTAAAAAAATTGATGTAGATGTACCTGTAATATATGTTGAAGATACAAATCAAGAACTAGCACCATTATGTGCGAGATTTTATGATCATCCTGAAGAAGAAATTAAAATATATGGAGTAACAGGAACAGATGGTAAAACAAGTACAACGACAATTGTTCAATATCTTTTAGGAAAAGAAAATTGTGGTTATATTGGAACTAATGGAAGAAGCTGTTCTAAGTTTGATAAAGATACAAATAATACAACACCAGACTCAGATAAACTTTATGAGTATTTTAGAGATTTTTTAGATTCTGGATGTAAAGAAGTAGCAATGGAAGCATCAAGTGAAGCTTTCTTTAGAAAAAGAATTGAATTATTATCTTTTGATGTTGGAGCAATCACCAATATAACAAGAGAACACTTAAACATTCATGGCTCTTTTGAAAATTATATAGAATGTAAGTGCCAACTTTTCAAACAAGTAAAAAAAGATGGGTATTCAATTCTAAATAAAGATGATGAATTTTATGAAACAGTAAGAAAGTCATGCGTATCTAAGCATATTTGGACTTATGGAAAAGAAAAAGATAATGATTTAGTAATTGCAGACTACAAAATTAACCCAAATAAAACAGATATTATCTTTAATATTCAAGGAGTAGATTATAATATCGAAAGTCCATTATTAGGAGAATTTAATGTCTATAATTTAGCCTGTGCTATTTTAGTTTGTTTAGCAAGTGGAAAAACGATGGAAGAGCTTATCCCAAATATTAAAAATATAGCTGTTAAAGGAAGAATAGACGTATTACCAAATGTAGGTCAAAACTTTACTGTAATGGTTGATTATGCTCATACTCCAAATGGAATAAAAAATATTTTAAAATTTGTTCATACACTTAATGTCAACAGAAGTATCGTAGTAATTGGTTCAGCAGGAGAAAGAGACTTCTTAAAAAGACCACTTATGGGAAAAACAGTAGTTGAAAACGCAAGTTATGCAGTGTTTACCTATGAAGATCCAAGAAGCGAAGACCCAGAAAATATTATTAAAATGATGACTTCTGAAATAGAAGATAAATCAAAATATGAAGTAGTAGTAGATAGAAGTAAAGCAATAGAAAGAGCTATTAATCTAGCAAGAGAAAACGATATTGTCTTGATTCTTGGAAAAGGAAACGAAACTTACGAAAAACTAAAAAATAAAACAATATATTTTAATGATGAAGAAGAAGCTATGAAAGCTTTAAAGAAAAGATATACAAAAGAAAAAGTGACACAATAACATTAGTAGGTGAAAATATGGATGGTATTTTAGTAATAGATAAACAAGAAGGCTATACAAGTAGAGACATAGTAAACATTGTTGGAAGTTTATTAAATACAAAAAAAGTAGGACATGCTGGAACACTTGACCCAATAGCAACAGGTGTTTTAGTAGTAGCAGTAGGTAGTGCCTTAAAAGTAATAGAATTTATAAATTACAATGATAAAGAGTATATTGCCAAAGTAAAGTTTGGAATAGAAACAAATACATTAGATATAACAGGTACAATTACTAAAAAACAAGATAACTATTTTGTTGATTCAAATAAATTAAATGATGTAGTTAATAGCTTCAAAGGAAAATACCTTCAAGAAGTACCTCTTTATAGCTCTATCAAAGTAGCAGGAAAAAGATTATATAAATATGCAAGGGATAATGAAGAAGTAGAACTTCCAAAAAGAGAAGTAGAAATATATAGGATAGAAGTATTGGAAATAAATCATGAAGGATTCACATTTAAAGCAGAAGTAAGCAAAGGAACATATATTAGAAGCCTAATTCGTGATATTGGAGAAAAACTAGGTATTCCTTGTACAATGGAAGCTCTAAGAAGAACTAAACAGGGAGTATTCACTTTAGATGATGCGATTAAATTATCTAGTATAGAAAATAATGACTATAAGTTCCTTCCAATAGAAAAAGTATTAAGTAACTATCCAATTGTTGAAGTAGATGAAGAAAAAGAAAAAAAGATTATGAATGGAATAGTACTTTCAAATACTTATGAAAAAGATATCGTCGTATTTAAAAGTAAAAAAACAAAAGATATAATTGCAATCTACGAAAAATATGACAAAGACACATCCAAAATAAAACCTATTAAAGTATTAAAAAACAAATAAATTGAATTAAAAGAGAGCTCTTCTCTTTTTTCTTTTTTAGGAAAATGATGAATATTAGTTTAATTAAAATATAACTTTTATGATGAGTAGTTTTATGATAGAATAATTTACATATGGGGGATTTTTATGACAAATAAGATGATTGATAGAATTAAAGATAAACAAGATAGTAACATATCAATACAAGTAGAATTATTTGAACTTTTAAATGAATATAAAGGAATACTTAAAGATTCAATGATAGATTACCTAAATTCTTTAATTGGACTTGAATTTTCAGTTATAAGGGAATATATCAGTGAATCTGATAGGAAAAGACTTGGAGAATTAGAAGCATATAAAATAATTGCAATATTTAATATTTATAATAGAGCATTAAAGTTATTTGAAAAAAGTGGTATAGATTATGATGTCCGAAATTATGACTATACAGGTTTAAAAGTATCAACGTCTATAAGTGATAATGATGTAAGTTTATTTGGTTTCAATTACATAGAAAGACAAAATGACAATATACCTAGTGATTATAGAAGTATGAAAATTGGTGAAATATCTCTATACCAAACTTTAGAAAATGAGCAAGCAAAAAATGTAGAATATCAAAGGATAGAAAACAAAGTAAGAGAGTTAGAGGATGTCCTTAAAAGGATTAATCCTTATGGCAATCTATCTGTTTATTATAAGGCTAAAGAAGATTTAGAAGATTATAATCAAAAACTTGCTAGATTACTTGCTAAAAAAGAAGCATCAAATATTTATAAACAAGAAATAGAAACAACTAATTATATTCGAGACTTGTTCTTAGAAGATTATGGTATTGAGAAAGAAGAGCTTGAAGATAAAACAGTTTATGACGACTATAAAAAATTTACTGAGCCAAAAGTTGTTGTTCCATCAGCGACAGTTTCTGGAATACATTTACCTCCTGTTCTTAGTTTCCCAAGAGAAAGAGATTTAACTCAAATAACACTTACCAAAAAAATGCCTAATTTAAGGATTCATAATCATATTACATATAGG
>OJLA01002449.1_pt1 | contig 10957 bp, 8 predicted proteins | sample 1596611 | NCBI WGS metagenome assembly OJLA01 (sample SAMEA4350168, study PRJEB24818) | metagenome | biome: human; feature: gut; material: faeces | place: Denmark | collected 2013-09
ATCATGAACCGTGTCGCCTACCACAATCGTACCGGTGTGCATGATGTGACGGATTTCGACTGGGAGAACTACATTAAGTTTGCCGATAAGTGGCTGAAGTAAAATTTATTTCAGACTGCTACTTGCGTATCAAATAATTATTTCGTTACTTTGCATCCGCTTTGCGTAATCTCTGTCGGGACAAGTAGCCCGTTATATTGCGTTTCATTAAAAATTACAATTAAAAAGCTATAAAACAATGGATTTAATTAAAGTTGTAAACGAAGCGTTTGCTACGAAAAAGGAATTTCCTGCATTCAAGAGTGGTGACACTATTACAGTAGCTTACCGTATCAAAGAAGGTAACAAAGAACGTATCCAGCAGTACAGAGGTGTCGTAATCCGCATCTCAGGTCATGGTGACAAAAAACGCTTCACAGTGCGTAAGATGTCTGAAAACGTAGGTGTAGAACGTATTTTCCCGATCGAATCTCCGTTTATCGAAAGCATCACGGTTAACAAGTATGGTAAAGTACGTCGCGCTAAATTGTATTACCTGCGTGCTCTTACCGGTAAGAAAGCAAGAATCAAAGAAAGAAGAGTGTAATCTCTGTGGTTCTATTGCCATACGAAAAAGCCGTCCGATTCATTTCGGACGGCTTTTTTGTTTATTGATGTTCCTGCCGCAGCAGATCATTTACCGTCTTGACCGGATTGAAGGTCTCGATAGGAACTTCGACGAAGATTGTATTCCAGTCGCTCATCGCACCATTCCACAAACCTGGCAATTCCAATGCTTTCAATTCGCGACCGTCCTTGCTCTTATAAGAGATAAAACCGGTATTCTTATCTACATAATCCGGCAAGTTGAACTTCTCGCCCTTATAGTTCTTCAACGCGCATACCAGATCCACCGGATTGAAGTGCGTACCCTTTTCGAACATCGCTTTCTTTTCGGGGTCATTCAGGTCGATCTGCGAGCTTTCGAGAATTTGCAGAGAGACAGTTCCATCCGGGTTGAGAGCAAGGAACGGGCCACCACCCGGTTCACCGACATTCTTCACCATACCGCAGACACGCAACGGGCGGTTCAGCTTACTCTTAATATAAAGGATCAACTCGGCATCTTCCAACAACTTCGTTTCCGGATTCTTCACGCACAGCTCCTCCTGCAGGAAATGAATCATCTCTTCCACCTGGTCGTGCGAATACTTGCCGCTGTCGATCAGCTCCAAATACTTAAAGATGCGTTCTTGCAAAGAGACCAGCACACCGGCGATCACCTTCTTGAAGATAACGGTCGAGCATTTGAAACTGTCCGGAACCACATTGTCGATGTTCTTGACAAACACCACATCGGCATCTACATCGTTCAGGTTTTCGATCAAAGCACCGTGGCCACCCGGACGGAACAACAGGTTACCGTTCTTGTCGCGGAACGGATTGTTTTCCATATCGGCAGCAATCGTATCGGTACTCGGCTTCTGTACGCTGAAAGAGATATCGTATTTGACAGAGAATTTCTCTTCATAATCTCCCGTCTTTGCAGCAACCAACTGTTCGAACAGCGCCTTATGTTCGGGCGACACAGTGAAATGTATATTCACTTCGCCGGCATTGTTCTTCGCATACATCGCACCTTCGGCCAGATGTTCTTCCATCGCCGTACGGGCTGTCTGCGGATAAGAATGAAAAAGCAACAGACCTTTCGGAAGCTGTCCGTAGTTCAGTCCTTTCGACTCCAGCAGGTTGGAGACAACAGCCTTATACTGTCCGAGAGCGATTAGTGCAGGAATATCTTTTGCTTCATTCTCGATGCAAGCCCGGTTCAAGGCATCATAGAAGGCAAACTTCCTGATATCATCAAAAAACTTCTTCTCAAACGCATTCTGAGGCTCGTTATAGTCGGCAGACAGGAATTCATACAGATTCTTGAACATACGGCTTGCCGCACCCGAAGCCGGCACGAACTTCACGATCTTCTTATTCTTTGCCAGGTAAGCATCCCAGGCATCCATATAAGGAGCCTGCTTCTCCTGCGGGATTACCATAATCCCTCTCTCGACCGACGCCGAAGCTGTAATTTCCAGAAAAGGAAACCCTTTCACGAAACAAGCCAACTGCTCTTCAATCTGCTTTTCGCTGATTCCTTTAGCCGCCAGTAACTCTAAGTCTTTTGCGTTTAACATAGTATATCTTTTTAATTAGTTAATAATCAGACACGCTACAAGGCCCTTCCGGCCTATGTATATCGCAAATGTATAAAAATACCATTAGAATTGCACTGATATTCGGAGAAAAACTTATTTTTACGGTATGTTTTACGGACAGCCCACAAACAAGCTGTAAAAAGACAGACGACTATGGATATACAACCGTTCTTTACCGAAGAGGAGAAAAAACAGTTTTTCTCCAAGTACAAGCAATTATTACGCCATCTGTACTCTTTCCTGAAAAAAGAAGATCTGAGTAAAATGAAAGAGTTGATGAAGCGGGTTGTGGCTTTGGATTGTTACGGACGAGACAAAAACGGCATTAACGGCCTGCTCCGCAATATCGACACGGCATTGATCGCCACCACAGAGATCGGATTGAAGCGCACGTCGGTCATCGCACTCCTGCTTTACCGTCCGGTCATGAAAAAGATCATTACTTTAGATGAAGTGAAGACTACATTCGATGCGGATGTCACCCTGATCATCAGCCGTCTGCTGAAGACTTCGGATCTTTACGCCCGCAATACGGCTGTCGACTCCGAGAACTTCCATAAACTGCTGTTCTCGTTTGCCGAAGACGTACGCGTGATCCTGATCATGATCGCCGACCGCCTTTGCCTGATGCGCCTCGGCAAACAATTGAAGAATGACGAGGACCGGAAACGGCTGGCGACGGAAGTTTCCTATCTATACGCCCCGCTCGCCCACCGCCTCGGCTTGTACACGATCAAAAGCGAACTGGAAGACTTGTCGCTGAAATATACCGACCGCAAGCAATACGATTTTATCAAGCAGAAGCTAAACGAGACGAAACGTTCGCGCGACGCCTACATCGCCGAGTTCATCACCCCTATCAAAAGCAAGCTGGAGGAGGCTGGGCTGCAGTTCGACATCAAGGGACGCACGAAGTCCATCCACTCCATCAACAACAAGCTGAAGAAACAGAACATCCCGTTCGAAGACATATACGACTTGTTTGCCATCCGCATCATCCTCGACACGCCGTATGAGAAGGAGCGTTCGGACTGCTGGCAAGTCTACTCGATCATCACCGATATGTACCAGCCGAACCCGAAACGCATGAAGGACTGGATATCTATCCCGAAAACGAACGGTTACGAAAGTCTGCATATCACCGTGATGGGACCACAGAACAAATGGGTGGAAGTGCAGATCCGTACCCGCCGCATGGACGAAATTGCCGAACGGGGACTGGCCGCTCACTGGAAATATAAAGGAGGAAAGGCGGAAAGCGGGCTGGACGAATTCCTGAACACTGTCCGTGCCGCCCTGGAAACGAAAGAGAACAACCCGCTCGACCTGATGCAGGATTTCAAGATGGACTTGTACAAAGACGAGATCTATGTCTTCACCCCGACAGGCGAACTGATCAAGCTGGCCAAAGGGGCGACCGTGCTCGACTTTGCTTTCGCGATCCATACCAAGTTAGGATGCAAATGTGTCTCGGCAAAGGTGAACGAGAAGAATGTACCTATTAAATATACCTTGAACAACGGCGACACGGTCTCCATCGTCACCGCTCCCACCCAGACACCCAAACGTGACTGGCTGAACATCGTCGTCACCTCGAAAGCGCGGGTCAAGATCAAACAGGCACTCCGCGAAGAGACTGCCAAGGCGGTGGACTTTGCCAAAGAGATGCTGCAACGCCGCTTCAAGAACCGGAAGATCGAGATGGAGGAACCGATCCTGATGCGTTACATCAAGAAGAAAGGTTTCAAGACTGTCACCGACTTTTACGTCGAGATTGCCGAAGAACGCCTCGACCCGAACCAAGTGATCGACGAATACCTGGAACAGCTCCGCCGGGAAACGGAAACGAACGACCACACCGAAGTCCGCAGCGCCGAAGAATACATCACGACAACCGAAGTAGAAGAAATCTCGACCAACAAGGATGTCCTGGTGATTGACAAGAACCTGACGGGCATCGAGTATAAGTTGGCGAAGTGCTGCAACCCGATCTATGGCGACGAGGTGTTCGGTTTCGTCTCCACGCAAGGCATCAAGATCCACCGGATGGACTGCCCGAACGCACAGGAAATGTTCAGCCGTTTCGGTTACCGCATCATCCAGGCCAAATGGAGCGGTAAGGGGGACAACGGATATATCGTCACGCTCCGGGTCATCGGCCGTGACGACATCGCGATTGTCACCAACATCACTTCCGTCATCAGCAAGGAAACGGGCGTCACGCTCCGCTCCCTGAACATCGACTCGGTGGACGGGATCTTCCAGGGGAACTTCACGGTTATGGTGCGCGACACGACGGCGTTAAACATGCTGACCAAGAAGATCAATGCTGTGAAGGGGGTAAAGACGGTCGAAAGGTTAAACTCCTGAAACGAGTTATCCGTTGCAAACGAAATTGCATTCATAGCCCAATAGAAAATATGACGGACGGAATCAACACACTGCGCTATTCGGATTTTTTCCTGGCCATGTACTTCGACGGAGGAAAAAGTTGCTTACATCGGAACCATTCCCATGTGTTAGTTTACATGTACTCCGGTGAAATGGTCATTGATGAAAGAGAAAAAACCACCCGGCTGCATAAAGGTGATTGCGCCTTTATCCGCAAGGACTTCAGTGTACAAATGACCAAGCAGGCATGGAACGGGGAACAGTTCAAAGCCATATTCCTGATGTTTACCTCCAAATTCTTGCGTGGTTTTTACAATCGTCTGGACCGGGATGCAATACCCAAAGATGCCAAGCGAGATGAAATAAGCTTGTACAAGCTGCCGTCCAACCGCCCCGATATCGTAAGTCTGTTCGAATCCATGACACCTTACTTCGATTCGAACATCCAGCCGACAGAGGAGTTATTGCAACTGAAAATGATCGAAGGTATATATGTGTTGCTTAATACGAGCAAGAACCTGTATGCTTCTATCTTCGACTTTACGGACCCGTGGAAAATCGACATACTGGAATTCCTCGAAAGTAATTACATGAACGATATATCGATGGAAGAGATCGCCAATTATACCGGCCGCAGCCTATCCACGTTCAAGCGGGACTTTAAAAAGTGCAGTACGCTTTCCCCGCGGGAATGGTTGATACGCCGTCGTCTCGAAGCCGCCCGCGAGTTGATACGGAAAGGGGGACGTAAGGTATCGGATATCTGCTTTGAAGTAGGATTCAAGAACCTTTCCCACTTCTCGAAGATTTATAAAGAAACGTACGGCATTCCTCCGACAGAGGATACACAACCGGGAATCAGTCTCGCATAGGTTGCGGGACTTTTTTATTTGTGGACTTTCCAACAAAGCATTTTGAACCACACAACAAAACCATTGCGCCACTCCCCGCCTACCTTTGCATCAGAAAACGAAATAAAGAAAGAATAACATGAAGACTATCTTTAAAAAAGATTTATCGGGCGAAATGGTTTCGCCCAATGAGCCGGGTTACGAAGCGTTGATCACCGACATTTTCGCCACCATCCGAACCGCTACGGAAATGAATACAGGTTACCGCACTCCGGAAGAGGTACACGAATATATGAGCCGGATTCTCGGTAAACCCCTCGAAGAGAACACAACGGTACTGCCACCGCTCTACATCGACTACGGTAAGCCTGTCACGATCGGGAAGGGATGTTTCATCCAGCAGTGTTGTACCTTCTTCGGACGCGGCGGCATCACGATTGGCGATGATGTATTCATTGGTCCGAAGGTCAACCTGATCACCATCAACCACGACCCGGACCCGGAAAACCGCAGCGCGACCTACGGCCGTCCGATCGTAATCGAAGACAAGGCATGGATCGGCATCAATTCAACCATCCTTCCGGGAGTACGCATCGGCTACGGAGCTATCGTCGGAGCCGGTAGCGTAGTGACTAAAGACGTGCCTCCCATGACAGTGGTAGCCGGCAATCCGGCAAAATTCATCAAGAAGATAGAAACGGGGAAAGGTATAAACGATAAATTAGATTAAGTTACTGATTGACAACGCTCCCGATTCTCACAGTTCTCAAGCCTATGAGAACTTTTTCTCATCATCATGAGAATTTATTCTCATAGGCATGGGAAAAAATGCTCATCGGCATGAGAAAACTTTCCCCTGCACACAAGAAAGTTTTCTCATGCCTATATGACAATTTTCCCGTGCCTACGCCCAAACGCTCTCCTTGGCATAAGAAAAATATAAACTCAGGATTTACCAACTATACTCTTCCTGATATTCATCATAAACCGGTTCGGTATCGATTCCGTTATTGACGAATATCTGCCGGATATGCTCCTGTTCGGAGGGCGTGACATGGCGTTCTTTATGAAGAATCCGGTAAAACATGCTTCGCCCGAAATAATAATATACCTGTCTTCTGACCGCAATCGCCTTTCGATAATTCAAGTCGTCAAACATACGGCTGATCCCCAATCCGTACACAGCCATCCGGTCAGCTTTGAAATACCGACAATTTTCACCATCCGGCGAAACATTATTCGGGTTTATGACAGGCACGGAATACCTGCTCTCCGGAATCCGAAGGGCAACTTGATGACGGAGGCATTTATCAGCCACTTTACACTGCCCGCAAAAGCAATGAGAAAAATCGAAAGGGACGGATTCGTAATTAAATTCAGGCTTCATCTGTTCTTCTATTTATAATTATTCTCAATCATTCCTTTACCGGTTTCAACCCCATCTTCTCCGCCCGTTGAAGCATAAAAGCATGGGCCGCTTCGTATTCGTTCGGGATCACGCCGTCGAGGATCGCGTTCTTGATGGCTTCTTTCAGGACACCGACCGGCTGGGAAGGGGGAAGTCCGAATGTTTCCATAATTTCCTCGCCTGTCACAGGGGGCTGGAAGTTGCGGACACGGTCTTTCTCTTCTATATCGGCGAGCTTGCTGCGTACCTTCTGGAAATTGGCTAGGAAACGACGTACCTTTTCGGGATTCTTGCTCGTGATATCGGCTTCGCAAAGTTTCATCAAGTCGTCTATATCGTCGCCCGCATCAAACAGCAAGCGACGTATAGCGGAATCGGTCACCTCATCATCCGACAAGGCGATCGGGCGCATGTGCAGGCTGACCATCTTCTGGACATATTTCATCTTCTCGTTCATCGGCAGCTTCATCTTGCGGAAGATACCGGGAATCATCTTCTCACCAATGAAATTATGATTGTGGAACGTCCAGCCCAGGCGCGGGTCGAAACGCTTCGTCGCCGGCTTGGCTATATCATGAAAAAGGGCACTCCAGCGCAACCACAGGTTATCAGAGGTCTTGCTCAGGCGGTCGAGCACCATCAAGGTATGGGCGAAGTTATCCTTATGCCCGATCCCTTCCTTCGTCTCCACTCCTTTCAGGGCACAGAGTTCGGGGAAAATCAGCGGCAGCAATCCGCAACGTTCCAGCAGGTCGAAGCCGACAGAAGGTTTCGGCGAAAGGACGATCTTATTCAACTCATCCACGATACGCTCTTTCGAGATGATCGAGATGCGCTCCTTGTTCCGTTCGATCGCATCGAAAGTGTCGGGATCGATAAAGAATCCCAACTGGCTGGCAAAGCGGACGGCACGCATCATGCGCAACGGATCGTCGCTAAACGTAATATCCGGATCGAGAGGCGTACGGATCAGCAAATTATCCATATCGGTCAAGCCATCGAAAGGATCGACCAGTTCACCATACCGGTCCTTATTCAGGCAAAGCGCCAGAGCGTTGATCGTAAAGTCACGGCGGTTTTGGTCGTCTTCGAGCGTCCCGTCTTCGACAATCGGCTTGCGGCTGTCATGCGTGTAGGATTCCTTGCGGGCGCCGACAAACTCCAGTTCCAGATCGCCGGCTTTCACCTGTGCCGTACCGAAGTTCTTGAAGACGGACAGATAAGCTCCCCGTCCCAATTTCCGGGCAACAGCTTTCGCCAGCTCGATTCCGCTCCCGACGGCAACGACATCGATATCTTTGGAAGGACGATGCAGAAAGATATCCCGCACATAACCGCCTATCACATATGCTTCAACTCCCAATTCATCCGCCGCCTCCGAAATCAAATGAAACGGTTTCGCCGAAATATGTTTTAATATGTCTTCTTGTTCTATATACATATATATATTGTTTATCAACAAATTTATCTGTTACTTTTGGCTTGATCCAAAAGTAACAGACACGCAAAGATAATTAAATTCTTGCGGGGATGCTAATTCTCTCTTTTTCCAATATCTTTGCAGGGAATAAAAGTAGTAGACAATTAAAGAAGTATCATAATGAAAAAGTCAGCAATCTGTATAACACTTGCAACCCTGGCACTGGCCGGTTGTAACAATGACGAGAAGAATGCACAGGCAAGGCTGGACAATGCCAGAAGCATGTATGAACAGAATGAGTTCTTTGCTGCCAAAAATGAAATCGACAGCATCCGCATCCTATACCCGAAAGAGTTCAAGGTGATCCGGGAAGGTCTGACACTAATGCGCCAAGTGGAGCAAAAGGAGGCGGAACGCAACTTGGCCTTTTGCGACAGCCTGATCCCTGTCAAGCAACAGGAATTGGAAGGATTGAAGAAAGGTTTTAACTTCGAAAAGGATTCCGCCTATAACGAAATCGGCAATTATGTCTCCAAGCAACAGACTATCGAACGCAACATCCAGCGTTGTTACATCCGTTCTGGCGTAAACGAGAAAGGAGAGATGTACCTGGCAAGTGTTTATTTCGGAGGCAAGCCAATCAATCATACCGGCATCAAGTTGAGTATCCAGGACGGCCTTTTCGCCGAAACGCCTGCCATTCCTTACGACGGCGGCCTGAACTACCATTTCAAGGACTTAGGGAATACGACCGAAGTCGTGACCTATCAAGGAGAAAAATGCGAAGATGCCGTCAAGTTCATTTTTGCCAATAAAGAGAAGCGCATCAAGGTTGAATATACGGGAGGCAAGCCTTATATCCTCTACATTGCCGATGCGGATAAGAAAGCAATCGCCTCGACCTATGAACTGGCTGTCGTATTAAGCGACATCGAAAAGCTGACGAAAGAGAAGGAAAAGGCCACTAAGAAGTTGGCTTATCTGGAAAAGAAGCTTTCAGGTGAGAAATAAAAACATCTCCAAAAATTACTAAAAAGAAAGGCGGCTCCCTTTGCAGGAGGCCGCCTTTCTTTTTTTATAAGATCATCGTCCTTATTTTACAATCACTTTGTAAGTGGCGTCACCTTCGACTGTTACCAATACAATGCCGGATGTTGCTGGCATTGAGAAGTATTCAGAATTTGCTCTGCGAACACCGATTGTCTGTCCTAAGATATTAGATAAAGTGATCATCTTACCGGAAGCATTCGTCACGATAACCTGACCGTCATTGCTGATCACCTTGATCTCGGAGACGTTCATCTCTTCGTTGGCTGTCGGAGCGGAAGCAGTTTGTACTTCGAATGCTGCACTCGGAGTGGTCTGCATAACGGCAAAACCGTTCACAACACCTACATAAGGCTTACCATTCTCATTCAACTCTTTCTGATTTTCCAGATAATAACCGCCTTCTTCTGCAGTCTTGAATGCGAAGAGAGCAGGGTTGTTCTTCATTGTCTTAATCGAGTCGTGAGAGATGAACATTGCATAAGTATCGGCATCGATACCTGCTCTTGTTGTATCTTTGGCAGCTAAGTAATAGCGAATATTGGCTTCGGCTTTGCCACCATTAGCGACACCGGAAGAAATAAAATACAATTGTTTACCAGCAATGACTGTATCTTGTTCAACCCACAAACTAAAATAATCTGCTTCATAATATAATTTTTTTTAATTGTTATACATTTTACTGTCACTAAACTTTTTATAAACATACACGTTGAATGGTAGAGGAAAGGCTAAATTACCCTGTCAATCATCGCTATCAAATAATCGCATTTTCCACGTTCAATATCATTACTAGCCAAAGAACGAGCTTGTATCAAATAGCGACGTGTACTTTTCAACTTATCATAGCAAATGGCTTCGATATCTGTACCGGAGTAAAAATTAACAGAAGTCATAGGTTCCATACCAGATTGTTTTTCTGTTGCAGATATAGAGGCAAAAGTTGTCAGCAATCCTAATGATTGTAACTTATGATTAGTTTGCTCGTTGAGAGCAATGGAAGTTACTCTTGTTGATACAGCCTTGTCAATAGCCTTTAATGTCGGACACATTCCTTTTAAAGAACTGATATATACAGACAGTTGTGCAATCATTGGAGCACTTAAAGGTTTCCCATTTAAAGTTTCTTTGAATAATTGTTTCTCTATATCATTCAAATATGCTTCTTGGGTATAAGGTCTAGTTGATTTCTCTACACTCAATCCCATACGCATCAAACGAAACATCAAAGACATCATTGGATACCCGTTATTGTAAATCCATGTTGACATATCAGGATTGACACCACCTAAACGCAAGAAATCCTTATTAGAGTCCAGCCAACTTAAATCATAGAAGGTACTGAATATCTTTTGTAAGACTTTCTTTTGCATATCTGCCGATACCGGTTGATATGAAGGAACATTGCTTTTTTCGTTGGCTTCATTGATATAAATACCTCCGATATAAGAAGATACAGGTGACAATGTTTTATTGATTAATTCAATAATCACAAAATCAGGAAATAACTCCCGGTAATCATTGGGAATATTATCGTCGTGAAACCAGGCAGGACTATTTTTAACTACATACTTCACATGAGCGATTTGTGCATCTAAAGAGGCTATCGGCGCATTACATAAATAATAGTTTTTGCAACCCGGGTATGTAG
>OJLA01002457.1_pt1 | contig 10942 bp, 10 predicted proteins | sample 1596611 | NCBI WGS metagenome assembly OJLA01 (sample SAMEA4350168, study PRJEB24818) | metagenome | biome: human; feature: gut; material: faeces | place: Denmark | collected 2013-09
GTTTTATATAAGAGCTAATTTCTTTATTGTTATTATAATTATAAAAAGACGACAAGATTTTTAGATTGTAGAATATAGAACAATATAATCTTTTCCCGTCATATACGGTTAAAAATGTAAATATGGCAGGTGATGATAGTAAGGAAGATTTTCTTCCTGAAATTATATATCCATCAAATAGTCGATTTGGTATAGTTGCTAATTTTGCAATTTCTATAATATGATTGAATTCTATTTTAGGCTTATGTAGGTTTTTAATTAGAACATTGTTCAATGAAACATTATTTCCTTCTTGCGTAATTAAATAACTTTTTCTGAAAAATGTATTATCTGAAACGATTTCTATTAATACAAATGGAAAACTATTATCAATAAGATCATTTAAAGTATTTTCATATTGATATGACATTTTAGTTTCCAAGTATCTTATAACTGACAAAAGCCTAGATTCATGTATAAATATTTTAGAAGTATCTTTCTGAATTTTATAATAACAATGAAATCTATTTAGGTCTGATGCAAATAGCAAGTTACATGCCATGCAGATTATAAAGAATATTATTTTCATAATTATTCTACCAAAGCTCTATCTACCAGAATATTGCTTCCGTTTTTTTTCCATTTGCACTTACTTTACCATAAATAGCTTATGAAATTTTATTTATTATACCCACAACCCTGTATCAATTGCAACATAAAAAACTCCAATCTTAAGGGATACAACACATAAGTAGGACAGCCATAAGCGCTGGTTTATGCCCTCAGAGTATCCAGTGGGAGTCGAAGGAGCGCCAGAAGCGTAGTAATTGCGGTATGAAAATAGGTGTATCACTTAGTTTTATTATATAATTAAGAAATATATATACTATAAGAATTCTTCCAATATTTAATTTCTTTATTGTAGTATTAGAAATTATAGCATTAAGGGCCGTCTCTTCTTCGGGATATTTCTTGAGATTCTACTATGTTATCTTTAAAATGTAAAATATAAGAAAATATTTTACCATTTGACTTATAAAAATCTATTTCCCATTTATCTGACTTCAGAAGTTCTGAGCAATTTCGCATATCTGCGATTTTAGAAAATTCTCTATAATTTGAGTTAAAATATATTACTACTTTTTTATCTTTATTAAATAATGTTTTTGTTACATCTGTACGAGTCATTCCAATATAGTTATTTTTTAAAGGATGCATTATTGGAAAGTAATAATTTAACGACACCATGAAACCTAATATAATTACTATTAGAATTATGATGTATCTCCATTTTATTCTATATATATTTAAATCCATAGTAGATTGATAGCCAATATATACCCGATATAATAATCTCTAATATACTTTTCTCTTAATATTGTTGCATCTTAATATAATTTCCACGCACTTTCTATAAAAAATAAATTATTTTTTAGCGGATTAAAAAATTGTTATTTATAAAATTCATTCGTGTGACCTTAATATTTTCTGAAGTTTATTTTTTGTTACAAGTTGCAAAGGTGTATTATCATAAACATCTACTATAAAATATTTGTTTCCGTTAATATCAGATTCACATTCCCCATAAATAATATTACCTTCAAATGAAGGATTGGCTATCGGAATACTTTTACCGGAAAGGTTGTCTATTAAAAAACCACGCACTGAATCTGTCATGAATAATTCGTATCTGTCATTTATTTTTTGAGTACACCCCGAACCATATAACCCGTCAAAGGTATTTCTAATATAGATGATGCAAATACAAATTAACGAAATTACTAATAATGGAATAACCCTCATATAATTATGAAATTTTGTATATCTAAAATATTTCATAAGATACTATTTACGTTCCATATAAGCTATGAATAGTTTAATATTTATATAATTAAAATCAAGCTAAATAAATATCCGTAAATTTCTAAACTAAAAAATATTTAAAGTATAACAGTATGGCAAAATATAGACTTGCATGCCAGCTATACACCTATTTACGTATCTATGTAATACCATAAAATGATATTATCCAGTGAAATTAGTATTTATTTCATCCTCATCCAACACTATATCTGAGGAGCGCCAACGGGCGGTGGAGGCGTCGTAATTGCGGTATGGGAATACATACGCCTGTAAGTCTTCATCGTAGGGCTTGCCGGTAAAGCGTGCGGAACGGTCTTTTTGGATGCTTCCTTCGCCAAATATTGTTGTGTCTTGGTAATCCTTTACAAGATTTCCCTTGGTGTCCATACTCCATAGCGTCGTTCCCAAAAAGTCGTGCTCATGGTAGCGAACGCCTTCGTCGGTTTTGCTTAATATCGGTACTCCGCCGGATATATGAGGCTCATTCACATATATGTCGCTTCCACGGCGGATTAACGCCAATCCGTCCCACACCCACACTTCAGTGCTCCCGTCGTGAAACGTCTTTTGCGCCAACATCCCAAACCCATCGTACGCAAATTTTGTTATCTTCCCCCTGCGGTTTACCTCTATTACCTTATCCAAGTATCCGTATTTGTATTCTACGTCTATTTCACCGTTAAGTTCCTCCATTAGAAGATGTCCTGCCATGTAGTAAAAGTATTCGCGCTTTTCTTCGGGCGATTCCATCTCCATTAACTGGTTTGCGGTATCGTATATATATATTTATATATACTATTGCCTATGCGCTTTTCAAGTATATTTCCTTGTTTATCGTAGGTGTAATATTCATTCTTTTCAGGGCTTGCAGCATATTCTACGCTATCAACTTGCCGGATTTATCGTAGCTGTAATACTATGAATTGTTCTACCTCGCTGCCGGGCACGCACACCGCAAATAGATTTAATAATATTACATTCTGTAGCGATGTTTTCATAATGTATCGCTACCAATAAACTTCTTTTAATCCATATCTGATTTCAAGTATGTTTATTGAATCTGATATAAATCCGTTTTTAAGAGAATATGAATTTAACGCATTTGCATATTCTTTTGAACTAGAATATCTATATAATTGATGTGTAGCTGTATTTAGTATGAAATATCTCGATTCCCCTTCTTTTTTGGGGTGAAAACAGCCATAAACAAATTGATTTTGTACATAAAAATCTAATATATTTTTTACACTTTCATTTCTATTAGGAGATATTATAGAGGAAATGTCGGAATCGTCTCCAAAATCAAAATATTTTCCCTCCAATATATATCCGTTAGGTAGCGGAATTCTTATTTTGGCAAAATAAGCAAATCCAGTAAGTAATATAAAAAATAATACAACATATTTCATTGCATTAATTACTTTTCCAATATGCCGGAATAAGACCATGAATAGTTTCCTTGTATTTTAAACGGGGTTCCTCCTAAATTTGCTACGGTAGCAAGCCAATCTGCTACTTGTTCTGAAGTTGAACTACCATACATAATTTCTATAACAGAAAGAGGATCTGTAAAAGTATCCGAGAATTTGATCTTCGCCTTCCATGAATAGGAATAGATTGTTTTCCCATCATCAAATGTTTCTCCTGTAGTTAAAGTTCCGTCAAAATTTCCACTCATTCTTGCATTACCAATAGAAAAATATACATCTCCAAATCTGTATGAATTATTAAAAGACTTTGAAATCTCTCCTATTCTTGGAGCTTGTTTTACAGCTTCTTGGTTTATCTGATCAGCAAAACGAGATTGAATTCCCTGATTTATTGCGGAATTTTCTATAACACTTAATAATCCGATCTCAGAAAGGGAAACAGATTTCCCTTTCCCAAAATAAAAATGGTACACAAAGTCTAAATTTCTCCATGTAGTTCCTAAAATAACTAGACCTAACGTAGGAACCCCCGCATAGAAATACTGGTTCATACCATCAGGGTATCCAGCGGGGTCGGAGGAGCGCCAGCGAGCGGTGGAGGCGTCGTAATTACGGTACGGGAATACATACGCCTGCAAGTCTTCGTCGTAGGGCTTACCGGTAAAACGCGCGGAACGGTCTTTTGGAATGCTCCCTTCGCCAAATACCGCTGTGCCATGGTAGCATTTATTGTACATTTATTTAGAGAGTATATATGTTTTCATTAAATTTAAAAATCCTTCAGAGATTTTGTTAGGGCTATCTGCATTTGCGAGTTTCAAGTAAACAAACAGCGGAATATCATTCACAGAAATATTTTCTAAAAAATATCCGTGTTTAACTGAATATAATAAAGAAATCTGAGTTGATTTATTTAGATTGGGCCTTATCAAAATTGAAACCATTTCTTCCCCGAAATATGTAATTGTATTGCTTTCATTTACGTAATACTTATTTTCTACAGAAAAGAGAGGCTTAGAATCTTCATCTATAAAAATATTTCTGTATATTCGCAATATTTCTCCAAAAAACGACAATGACGGAAGATCTTTTTTTATAACAACCTCAGCTGGGCCGTCTTTACTCTCGGTTTTTATATCAACTAGGCCGTTCATGCAGTAAAAAGATAGCGTGTGCCCATAAAAATTTCCGGTATCTCCAAAGAACTTTTTCCCTTCTTCTCTTGAAAAGGGCGTATTGGCAGATAATTTTTCAATTAGTTCTATTGCAAGATTAAGAGCCTTAGTTTCGTTTTGATTTAGTTTTGGTATCGGTGCTGCATTCTCAGACGAATAACACGCAAGTGCAAAATATACAAATGAAAGTATAACAAATAACGTTTTTTTCATGCAATCACCTTTCACTACCAGAACTTTTACCCAATCTATAATTAAATTCTCTATGAATTTTTTATTCTTTGGTGCGTTTTCTATCCCTAAGTCGCACTCCTACTACATATAAATAAGCGTTGAACCCCTCCTAAAACCACTGATTAACTTTAAAGCTTTTTGTAGTTTATTTATCAGTTAGTGTTTATCAATCTTTTTCTTATGGATAAGTGCTAAGTATGGCTCATTGTAAGTGTTATCTTTATTTTTAGTAATTTCAAAATATCTAATCAATGTGAACCCATCCTTTACTTCAGTTGGGAGATTATAGACTGTATCCGTAGCAATTTTAAATTCTTCAGATCCCAATTCGATTGCAGTATCAAGTTTTAATTTTACGTTTTCATACATTCCTATAAACCCGAAAACAAAAGGCGGATTTATAATACTTATGCCAAGATCTATTTTCTTGCCTCTTGTTAGTTTGTAAAAGAAACCCAAATTAATATCCGGCTTAGGTATAGTCTTTGACATCATAGCTAAGACCAATATAGGGTTACCTTCATCTAAAAGCCCCTTATACAAGCCGGTTGAGAAAAAATCGTTTATCGATTTTTCAGATATTCCAAACTTTTCCAATTTAACGGCATCTTCTACATTATTGTCGCTTGCGCCGCACACTGAAAAAATCATGCATGAATATGCAATAAATCCAATTATAATTTTTCGCAAGCACTTCATGGTAGTTTTCATTTTATAGTTAATTGCTAACAAATAATTGAAAACTAATCAATATATTTTATTTCAGATCCAAAAATTGAAATAACTTAATATTTTAGATTTTTTAATAACTAAAAAAAGTACAAAATTTTTATCACTTAACATAGCGAAGACTTTGCCAAATTCTTCTATATTTTCTATTGGGATATTATTTGTTTGCTTGCTTATATAACTCTCCATTGAAAGGAAATTTGTCGCTTTAATATGGGAGGATCTTTCGAGATTACTTTGTCTGTTTGTTTGCTTGATAGCTTTTTTTTACTTTCCCATTATATATTACCACTAATTGGCAACTTTCTTCCCGTAATATTTTCTTTTATAATATCGCTTTTTTAGTATATTTTCCTTATTAAGTTCAAAAATTTCTTCCCATTGCTTTATAAGAGCTAATCTTTCCGTATCATTGAAATTATTTTCCGCAAGATATTGCATCGTATAACCGGGGTTGTTCCCAACAATGCGATCAAGTAAATCTATTATTATTACGTCTCCCGTTAACATCACTGAACCTATTCTCAATGCTCTAAATAGAGTAGGTACACATTTTAATGGAATTTTATCGGAATCTACACTATCCAAAAATGCATGTATTTTTGACATTTTAAATTGATAGCCTAAACTCAACTTTTGAGGGTTATCCAACAGCCTGTCAAGCGAAGTTATCGCGAACTCAATTTCCTGTTCTGGACTAAGTTTTATATGTTTATGATATGCCTCCAAGGTATCGTATTTATCTGTAGTTTTACAGAAATTTGCAACAAGCATGTCTATGTCATTATTCTCTTTTGCAAAAGAAGCATAAAAAAATATAAATATTATTAATAATATTCTCATTTCCGCGTTGTTAGATATATTAATATATCCCATTCAACTTTGTCAATTGCTTACTATATGCCACATATGCAATTAACAAACACAATAAGCGCCATAAAAGTAAAAAAAGTTGCAACTATGATAATGCATAGTGCAACTTATTATGGATTTTAGCTTTCGCTAACTACTGTTTTAAATAATCGCTTTCTTTTTTATGGGCAATTTGCGCTTCATGCGGCGGTCCCGCTATTTGGATTAAACCCAAAAAGTTTAAACGCCGCGGGAGTTACTATCACGCTCAATATCGTAGATGACACCAACCCTCCAACTATCATCACCGACACCGGATACAGCAGCTCCTTGCCGGGGCTTTCGGGGTTGAACATCAATGGCAGAAGCGCAAATGCCGCCGTAAGCGCCGTCATTAGAATCGGATTTATCCTTTCAACAGTTCCGCGCTCTATCATATTATCGCCAAAATTTTCGCCCTCAAACTCCATCAAGTGCATATAATGCGAGACCATCATTATCGTATTGCGCGCGGCAATCCCCGACAGGGCTATCATGCCTATTAGCGAAGCTACCGACATTGTCCCTATAAAGTACCACGTCGCAAAAATCCCGCCTGCGAAGGCTGTCGGGATACCAAGCATTATCTGTAGCACCAATGCGGAGCTTTTAAAGTGCGTATATAATATCGCGTATATTGCAAGCATCGCAAATATAAACAGCAAACCTATGCGCCTTCCCGCGTCTATGCGGTTCTGGAACTGGCCCTCTATATTCGCGTAATATCCGTGCGGAAGGTCCAAGGATTCGTCTATTATCTTTCTTATTTCCCCGGCCAAGCGCACGGAATCTCCGTCGCTCGTATTTAAGCCAACTACCACCCTGCGTTTTAGCCCTTCCCTATTTATGTGGTTTGCGCCGGTGGAATCCTCAACCCTCGCAAAGGACGATAAAGGATATTTCTCTCCGGATATATTTTCTATCAAAAGCCCCTCTATATTCTTTTTCGACGCGATAAAATCTTCGTCCATTCTCAAAAATACATCGAAAACCGCTTCGCCGTCGACAACCTGCGCGAGTACTTCGCCTCCGAGAACTTTTTGGAGGATATCGTTTATCTCGCCTACACGCACACCGTAGAGCCGCGCCTTTTGCCTATCGACTTCGATTTTTATCTGCGACGTCTGCGCCTGCCTTTCGACGCTCACGTCCCGCGCGCCGGCAAGCCCGCCAATTTTATCTGCGAGCTCCGAGGCCTTGCGCCTGAGCACTGAAAGGTCGCCGCCGAATATTTTCACCGCTATCTGCGACTGCGTTCCGCTGAGCATGTAATCGATTCTGTGCGCCATCGGCTGCCCTATTGAATACGTTATTCCGGCTACGCGGTCGAGCTGCTTTCGCAAGTCCTTTATTATTTCCGACTGCGGCCTTTTGGACGTATCAAATTCAATATTAAATTTCACTATGTTTACAGGCTCGGCGTGGTCGTCCTTCTCCGCCCTTCCGATTTTCATGCCGCTCCTTTTTATTTCCGGATTTTTTGAAAGTATTTTTTGGACTATCGCACCGATTTCCTTTGAGCGGTCTATCGAACTTTCGGGGGACAGCTGCAATATCAGAAGCGAGCTTCCCTCGTTGAGCGCCGGGATAAAGTCCCTGCCCATTATCGGGAAAAACGCGAATGCGAATGCGGAAACCGCCACCGCGAGCGCGAGCGCCGCATGAGGGAACTTTATTGAGGGCTCTATCGCGATTTTCGATATAATGCGCTTAATCGTCCGCGATATAAGCGGCTCACGGCGTGTTTTACCTGTCTTACCAAGCATTATTGAGCATAACGCGGGCACCACCGTAAGCGCCACGAGAAACGATGCCGCCATCGAAACTATCACGGCCTCCGCTAGCGGCCTAAACATTTTCCCCTCTATACCTCCAAGTCCGAATGTCGGGATAAAAACTATCATAATCAAAACAGTCGCGTAAAATATCGACGCCCTGATTTCCACGCACGCGTCCAATATTATTTTTAGCGAGAGCTTCTTTTTCGACGGGTCACCATTTTCTCTCAGCCTTCTGTACACGTTTTCCACATCCACTATGGCATCGTCAACCAGCATGCCTATCGCCACTGCAAGCCCGCCGAGAGTCATCGTATTTATGGACGACCCTGTAAGTTTAAAATATATTATCGAGATTGCGAGCGACAGCGGTATTGCGGTTATCGTTATGAAAGTCGTGCGGACGTTGAATAGGAATATAAACAAAATCACAAACACCATTATTGCGCCGTCTATAATTGCGTCATTTACGTTGTCGACAGCCGTCTTTATGAATTGGTCCTGACGGTAAATTACGCGGATTTCCGTCTTTTCGGGAAGGCTTTTTTGTATCTCATCAACTGCGGCTTCCAGCGCCTTTGTAAGTTTTAGCGTGTCAACGCCGGGCTGTTTTGAGACTGTTATCATAATGCCCGGCTTGCCGTCTATTGCGGCGTCTCCGCGCAGCTGCGCCTTGTCTATGCGCACGTCCGCAACGTCTCCTACGAGTATGTTGCCGTCGACGCCGCTCTTGACCACCGAGTTTTTAATATCCTCAACCGACGCGCTCCTGCCGACATTGCGCACGCTCACTTCAACGCCCCCGCGGTTTATTATACCGCCGCCTGTGTTAGACTGCGCCTTCGACACAGCCTTTTCGAGTTCTTCAAGCGTAATTCCGTAAGACGCCATTTTCGCGGAGTCGGGAACAACCCTGTACTGCTTCAGGCCTCCGCCTGTTGAAAGCACTTGCGAAACGCCAGGGATATTTGTCAGGCGGCGCGCGATTGTGTAGTCCGCCATTGTGCGCAAGTCTATCGGAGAGACTTCAGGATTGTCGGTTGAAAGCCCCAATATCATAATCTCTCCCATCACGGACGAGATCGGCGCTATGAGAGGGCGCACCCCGTCCGGCAGCGTCGAAGAAACAGATTGGAGCCTCTCCTGAATCAGCTGGCGCACCTTGTATGGATCGGTATTCCAATCGAATTCCAAGTTTATCATGCACAGCGACGGAGTGTTTGCCGCGCGCACCCGCGTGACCCCGCTTAGGCCGCTGAGAGCCGTTTCAAGGGGTACGCTTATGAGCGTCTCTATTTCTTCGGGCGCCATTCCGGGCGCCTCGGTTACGATTGTCGCTATTGTCTTGTCAAGGTCTGGAAGGATATCGACGGGCAGCTTCATTGAGCAATATACGCCGTAGCACGCCACTATCGCCGCCGTAACAATAACCAAGAACCTGTTTGCCAGCGAATAACTTATTATTGCGGAAAATATTTTCATGGCGATGCTTATTTTTTTGATTTACGCGCGTATGCCGCGGCAAAAATTATGTTTAGCAAAATAGAGCCGCCCAAAACAGCCCATAGCAGGTAACCAAAATACCCCGACTTTTCCAATCTTTCAAAAAGCGGCAACCCCGCCGCCGCGCCTCCGGTAGTATTTTCAGACGCGGCGGACGCATGCCCCTCCGCAACAATATCCGCGGAGGGCATAAATTGCAGCTGGTAAACGCCGCTCGTCGCGACAGCCTCTCCCGCCTTCAAACCGTGCAGGATTTCCGCATTCAAATCGTCACTACGGCCGACTATTACCTGCCGTTTTTCAAATATCCCGTCTTCACCGCAATTTTCAACATACACAAATTTCTGGCCCTCGCCGCCTATGATTGCGGTCTTGGGGACTGACACCACCGGTTTGCCTTCGCCCGCCGATATATAAACAATTCCGCGCATTCCGCTCTTGATTTCTCCGCCGGGATTTTCAATCAGGAAATATACCGGCAGCGTGCTGGTGCCGGGAGAGAGCTTTGAGCCGAATTTTACGAGCTTTGCCCGGAATATTTTATCCCCAAAAGCTTCGAGCCTGACGTGCGCGCCCAATCCGAGCCTAAGTTTTCCGATATCGTTTTCAAACACGTTCGCGACTGCGTAAAGCGACGACGTATCCGCAATCCGCGCTATTTCCGCGTTTGGCTCCACCGGGCTGCCTTCAAAAGCGTTTAAAACCTCAACAATTCCACTCTGGGGCGATTTTATCACGACCGACGGCGGGGGATTGCCAGGCAACAGGCTCTCTATTTTGCAAATAGGCTGGCCTTTTTTTACGTACGAATCGGGCGTTATATAAAGCTCCGCAATTCTTCCAGCTATGCGCGCGGAAACGGCGGAAACTTTGGAGGGAATATTTTCGATTTTGCCAATGGCGGCCACAATATCGTCGATTTTTCTCGGCTCTGCCGCCGCAGTTTTTAGGTTTATTGCCTCCATCGACATTTTGTCAACGCGGACAAAATTTGAAATCCCGTAATTCGCCGACGCGTCGGGCGCGTCGCCGTGGTCGCAATTCTCGTGCTGTGCCGCTGCTTGTGAAGCCAACGCAATACTAAACAAAATATAAATAAAAGTCTTATTTTTCATTTTTATCCTCCAACGCCAATGCGTATTTTAAAGCTATTGAATTTCTCGCTTGCTCTGCGAGAATCGAAACTCCGGTAAGTTTCATCTGCAAATGTGTCTGCCATGCGCCGAATACATCGGCTATGACGGCGCGCGCCTCGCGCCTGGCGGTTAAGTATTCGCCGTATATTTCCCAGGAGACCTCCTCCACTTCCGCCCTATGTTTTTTTAGAATTTGGGCATATTTGTTTGCGCGAAGCCTATAC
>OJLA01002458.1_pt1 | contig 10940 bp, 6 predicted proteins | sample 1596611 | NCBI WGS metagenome assembly OJLA01 (sample SAMEA4350168, study PRJEB24818) | metagenome | biome: human; feature: gut; material: faeces | place: Denmark | collected 2013-09
CTGCTCCGATGTTGAGCAATGTCCGATGAGTGCATGACAGAGCGAGACTTCAGAATCGGAATCCTAGTCCGAGGGCTCTGAATCGTTCAGTCGGCAATTTATAAAAAGATGAAAAGTAAGACAGGAAAGGCTATAATGGATTTTATAAACGAAGACCGCGTCTACAAGGTGGTGCAGCTGTTTAAAGACGGCAACACCAACGTACAGGCTGTCGCTGAAATGTGTGGATTTCATGATGTAAAAACCTTCCGCGAAACATTCAAGCGCAAAATGCAGATGCCTCCGAAGCAATACATGATAAAACTTCAGGAAAAATAAGATTATGTGCCTCCTTATTTGTAATAGATTTTAAAATAAGAAAAGAGGGTGCATCAGAATTTTGATACACCCTCCTGCACAATCTTTTTTATCTTTACCTATGGAAACTATTTGCGTAGGATTACTTTTTCAGTTTTTGAACCTTTCTTACAGATGAATATGCCGTTGACCGGATTTTCAACTTTAACGCCGGTAAGCGTGTAGTATTCAGCCTCGCAATCATCATTTGACATCACTGACTCAATTCCTACGGTGCCTTTCTTTGTTATTGAAATCGTATTATCTTTTACATCTACGGTGACGGTGTAAGTTCCTGCCTCCTCAATAGCCCACTGGAGGTCACCTTCCTGATTCAAAGCGATTTTACCGCTATTGTCGGCATCGCGGAAATACCAGTATTCAGGATTCCAGCTGCAGGCTCCTTTGAGAGCAGTGGCTATTTTAAACGTGCCCTTCACCAGGTCAATCCCCGAGGCTGTAAGCACACATGGATTATCTTTCTCCTGATATAGCGGAGTGCCGTTCATCACGTCCCATCCGCCGGGAGTAGCGTCACCGACAAGGAACAAAGAGCAGAGTGTCACAGGTGATTCTTGATATGCCGACTTTTCTATCGTGGCGAGGAGAGATTCCGTGTCGACGGTTATGTAATAATTGGCGTCTTCCGCTACCTGGATTTTACCGTAGCCGGTGTCGTCAGTACCTTTTGCAAGAGTGATTTTACCATCGTTCAAAGCAGCATCGGGAGCGGCGCCATATTCCTCATTGCCCCACTCGGGAACTGTCATAAACTTGAAATCCTGTCCACCCTTGAGAAAAACCGTACCGGTGAAAAGCGTGTTGTCATCGGGGAGCGACAACAAAGCGGTAGCCTTGTCGGTATCCCAACCATAAGGGAGAGCCTCACCAATGAGCCATAGCCTGTCGGCATTAGCGGCGTTGCCACACACTGCGGCGAGCGCGCATAACATTGCGAATTGTTTAAACTGTTGCATGATTTTAATGAAAAATGAGAATTATAACTGTTTGATTGAAATTGCGTAACCTCCTCCGGGAGCAGCCTTCATCTTAAGGCGTGTCTTGGCATCGACCTTCTTCTGTGTGATGGTGTAAGCCTGGGGATTGGTTGAATAATGAGCATCAGCCGCATCGGCATAGATTGTTGCCTCATATTTCTTGCCCGGTTCGAGGAAGTCGAGTGCAAGAGTCGACTCATAGCCGTCTTCATTGGCGGTACAGCCTACATACCAGTCATTGCCGCCCTTCTCCTTGCGCGCAGCCACGATATAGCGACCCGGCTCAGCCGCGAGATAACGACTTTCGTCCCAATCTACGGGCACATCTTTTATAAACCGGAAAGCATCCATGAAACGGTCGTACACCTCCGGCACGTCTGCCGCCATCTGAAGCGGGCTGTACATTGTCACATAAAGGGCGAGCTGGCGGGCAAGAGTACTGTTGACATGCCCCTCGCTGTTAGGATTCACCTTCTTCATATCCATCTCGAAAATACCGGGGGTATAATCCATCGGACCACCCTGAAGGCGTGTAAACGGCAGCACGGTCGTATGAGAGGGTTTGTTGCCGGCAAACGACTCGTATTCGGTGCCTCTGGCACTCTCGTTACCAATCAGGTTGGGATATGTGCGGCACAGACCTGTCGGGCGTACAGCCTCGTGGGCGTTGACCATGATGTGATGTTTCGCCGCCTCAGTCACGGCATATAGATAATGGTTGTTGAGCCACTGTCCGTAATGATGTTCGCCACGGGGAATCATATTGCCGACATAACCGCTCTTCACGGCATTGTAGCCATACTTGTCCATCAGCCTGTAAGCCTCGTCCATGTGACGTTCGTAATTTCTTACCGAACCGGAGGTCTCGTGGTGCATCATCAGCCTGACACCCTTTGAATGGGCATACTCGTTTAGCATCGCTATATCAAAGTCGGGATAAGGGGTCACGAAGTCAAATACATAATCCTTAGAGTGTCCGAACCAGTCCTCCCAGCCGACATTCCATCCCTCGACAAGCACCTGGTCAAAACCATGTTGCGCGGCAAAGTCTATATATCGCTTCACATTGTCGTTGTTGGCGGGATGCTGTCCGTGAGGTTTTGTCTTGGAGTAATCCAACTGATTCAGCTTGACAGATGGAAGATCATAGGTATATGACCATTGCTTTCCACCGCCTATCATCTCCCACCAGACTCCGACATACTTCACCGGCTTAATCCATGACGTGTCATCATAAGCACACGGGTCGTTTAGATTCAGTATGAGATTTGACGAAAGCATGTCGCGGGCATCGTCACTGACCATCACCGTGCGCCAAGGCGAATGACAGGGTGACTGCAGGTGACCTTTGTTGCCCTGCGCATCGGGAGTGAGCCATGACGTGAACACCATGTTCTTGTCATCAAGTTCAAGGTGCATACATGAGTAATCGACCAGTGCCGCCTCATGGATATTGATATACAATCCGTCATCGGTCTTCATCTGCAGTGATGTCTGGACACCTGTCGGTGAAAACTGTGTCTGGGACGCATTGCTGCTGATTGCGCCCGCCATCTTGTCGCGGATTTCCGACAGACGGCACTCCGTATAGTCATATTCCTGAGTGTCATAGTCGCCGGCAATCCACCATGCCACATGATCGCCCGCCATCGCAAACTGTGTCTTCTCCTCTTTGATGATAAAATAGGTCAACACTCCCTCCTGCGGAAATTCGTAGCGGAATCCTACCCCGTCGTCATAGACGCGGAAACGCAGATTCATCTTGCGATAATGCTCCGGTTGGTCGAGATTAAGAAGCAGCTCATTGTAATGATTGCGTATGCTGCTGTTTTCACCCCATACCGGATGCCAGGTCTCGTCAAAAGAAGATGTCGATGCCGACACCAATTTAAAACCGTCGGTCATATCCGGACCATCGGCGAGCTGCAATCCAAGCTTCGAAGGCTTTATCACCGGCTTACCCTTATAGGCAACACTATACATCGGCACCCCGTCAATCACATCGGCAGAGACAGTCACCGCACCGGAGGGAGAGCTGATTTCAGCCCCCTCCGCCTGCAACGAGACAAGGCTCGCGCTTGCCACGGCGAATGCCGCAGCCCACAAATACTTATATCCCATCGTTTTATATACTTATTTTGACAATCTTACTATCTTACATCCATGAGCTGCAACAGTAGCCGATATTGAAGTTACGCTTCCCTCATCGGCATGACGCCACAGGTCACGCATTTTCCATTCACCGCTTATCCCCAGGTCGGAGAGCGCGAGCGAGTAAGAACGGGAACTATCATCGCGGTTGAACAATCCTACAACATAATCGCCGTTTGACATCTGTCCATACCATACCTCATTGTTCTTGTCGCCAAGCTTGTCGCTCAACGGACGACCGACAAACCTGTCCTTATTGAGTTCAAGGAGTTCGGTATTGGTGTAGAACTTGACATTATCACCGATTGTATTGTACTGGTCGGCAACTGTCACGGGACCGCCCGCCATAAGCTGAAGTGACACTACTGTCTCGCGCTCGGCATCGGTCTCAAATGTGTTCAGGCGTATAAAATCACCGTCAAGAATCACCTTTTCACGACCGGAGATATGTGACCAGTAAGTAAAGCCGTCAAACATGTTCATGCAGTTGGGCCAGGTGGTGTATGACTTTCCCTTGTCCTGCGCAGAGCAATGCCACCATCCTCCACCGGCGGTATCACACACGATTCTCACCATGTTGCCGTATTTTGCCTCGACCTCGGCATCATTGTAAAGATGCGGCATCACAAGAGAAGTGAATATGCCGTACTTTTTTGCCGACTCGGCGATATAAGAAAGCGCCCTTGCGTAAGACTCTCTCCCATATCCGTGACCTACGATACCGATATTGCGGTCTTTACCATCCTCATACCATGAAAGGAAGTCCATGCGTATGTAATCTATACCGAGGTCATGATAATGCTTGAAAAAGCCGTCGATAAACTCCTTGGTGCCGGGATTCTCGGCGACAGCCCAGTTAAACCACATGTTTTCAGCGGTAGGATTCATGATGTTGCCGCTATGGTCGTAATACAGCTGGCCGAAAGTATAGTCGGTACCTTCGATTTTTGTCTCGTTCGGGCCATGAATCCACAGAGGGTTGTCATACACGCCCACCTTCAATCCTTTCGCCTTGCACTTTGCGACAAGGTCCTTAAGCGACATAGAGCCGTAATGGGTCATATAGCCCGTGGCATCGTTGGCAAGCATGGGGATAAAACCGTCGGTACACACCATGTCGTAGCCGTAAGGCTTCAGGTCGGTGGCAACCCAGTCGATTATCTTATCCCATTCCTCGGGGGTTATATCCATATCCTCGTTTGCCACACCATTTTGGTTCTGCTCATAGCAATATTCATACACGCTCCAGTATAAGGGAGCCTTATAGGAATGTATGCCCTCAACCACCGGCAACTCCGGAAGCTCGAACTTAGGGGGATAACGCATCTCTATCTCATCGCTACATGAGCCTAAAAGCATAGAGGCTGTCAAAGCAACTGATAATATTGTCATTTTATTCATTTTATCGAGATATTAGTCGAGACATTCAGCCTCGATGGTCCATTTTTTAAGGTTGAAAGTAATACGGTAACGACCCGCACTGGTAATTTTCCATTTAGGGTCGGAGGAATCCTTGTCATACCCAAACTCCGGTGATGCAACGCCGTTTGCGTCAATGACACATCCGGCGGAAAGCGGATGCAAGAACGGGCAGGAGAATGTGCCGTCGGGCTGCAGGCAAGCTTTCATCTCACCGGTATTGAGATTTCCTTCCCATGTAAATACGTATGGATCGGATGCATCGGGAGTAAGCGCAGTAAGATTATCCATGCTCCAGCCGCCGGGAGTTGCGTCGCCAATCATGTAAAGTGTCTCGGTCTCAAGCGGGGCTTTCTCATCATCGCCCGGGGTGTCACCGCCCGGATTCTCCGTCAGTGACTTTACTGAAATCGTCCAGTTTTCGAGGTCAAATGTAATACTGTATCTTCCTGCCTCAGTCACTTTCCACTGGTCGTCGGGAGAAGTGGTATATACGAAATCGGATGAAGCTACGCCACGTGACGATATCTCGCATCCAGCTGATGCAGGGCGCAGGAAGGGGCAGGAGAATGTGCCGTCAGGTTCAAGACACGCCTTCATGTTGCCCTCGACAAGCTCGCCTTCCCAAGAGAAGATATAGCGGTTGTCGGGTGACACGGTGAAAGCCGTGGCATCATCCATGCTCCAGCCGCCGGGAGTGGCGTCACCTATCATATAAAGCGTAGGTGTTTCGATAGGATTTTTCTCGTTGACAATCTCTTCCTTAAAGACAGCCTCGATAGTGTAGTGTTCAAGGTCAAAAGTCAGGTGATAGATACCTGCGTCAGCTACATGCCATTTGTAATCGGGAGCGGCGCAATACATGAAATCAGCACTCTCGACACCGTTCTTACCTATTACACAACCGTCGGCGAGCGGGCGTACAAACGCTACATCCCAGCTGCCCGAAGCGGTGCAAGCCTTGAAATCGCCTGCAGTCAGCGCGCCTTCCCATTCATATATGTAATCAGATTTCTTATCAAGGGCGACCGGCGCATCAATGTTCCAGCCCGCCGGTGTGGCATCGCCGACAATATAAAGGGCTTCGGCAAGAATAGGCTCAATCACAGGGGCATCCTGACCGCGGAGATAACTGGTGCTCATGGTCCAGTCGCGCAGATTGAACGAAAGATGATAGACACCCGCCTCGCTCACGCGCCATTTCTCGTCAGGGTCGCCGGCGTGCATCTGAAATGTTGCATTGACAATATCAGCCTTGCCTATCTCCTCTCCGTTGTTGATCGGGCGTATGAAAGCGGCATCCCAGCTGCCGGGGGCGAGACAAAGTTTCATCTCGCCGGCATTGAGACTTCCCTCCCAGACAAATACAAGCGGGTCATCTTCAGTCGCTTCCAGCTGAGTGGGAGCATCGATGCTCCATCCGTTAGGAGTGGCATCGCCCACCATATAGAGCGTGGAGGTCTTGATGGGCAGGTTGCCTTCGATTATTATGAGGTCTTTTTCACCCTCACAGCCCGTGACAGCTGCACCAAGAGCCAGTCCGGTCAATGTATATATGACATTTCTATATTTCATTTTAATCGATATTAGTGGTTAACTTTAATTGCTGTAACCGGGATTCTGCACGAGTTTGGGATTGGCGTTCAGAATAGGTCGCATAATCGGGAAAATACATGTATGGTCATCGGCATCGGGAGTCTTGTCCCACCATGTCCCCTTACAGAACTTGCCAAAACGGATGAGATCAATCCTACGGCGACCCTCGGCAAAAAACTCACGTCCCCACTCGGCAAGCATCTCGCGCTCGTCAAGCTGCGCCTTTCCTTCGGGAGAGTAAAGCACATCATTCAGGTTTTCAGCCGGATAATTGCGTTTGCGCACACTGTTAAGCAATTTTGCTGCCTCGCTCTTTTTTCCTGAGCGGAGTTTACATTCGGCAAGCGAATAGATTATCTCGGGGAGACGTATCTCCGTGTAATCGCTTTCCATCTGATGAGCATCATCATCGCTGTAGAAAGGATATTTGGCAAAATGCCATCCTGAATTATGGTCGCCGTTCTTAAGGTTACTGTCTTTGTTAGAGGGCCATTTGTCGGGAGCCATTCCCTGAAAATTGCCCACGGCATCGCGGATATAAAGGTCGTAAGGCTGCTCCGGTGCTCTCACACGCGCCGTCTTTCCGTTTTCATCGACATATTCAAGATAACCGAACAGGAACATGCCCTCACGGCGGCTTCCACCGAGATTACGATACAATTTCATGCGTTCGTCGCCGGGATACTTGCGGAAATTCTGTACAGGCATACCAAGCTCATAGGTGTACAGGTTACCGTTGAGGTCATAAGATGGGGAGGCGGCATACTTTGTGTTATGGTCACCGCCCTTCGACTTGGCATCATTGAAATAATATCTGGCACGTGCCGGTGTAGTCCACCAATAGGTATCGCCCTGATACAGCCAGTAGGAATAGCCCTGCGAACTGGGGAATCCGAAAATCACCTCATCGCAAAGGTCATTGTCCCAGTCAAACGCCGCATCCCAGCGACCGGCAATCTCATAGGCTCCATATACACCGTCAAGTATATCCTGCGCCACTTTCTCGCAGTCATTGTAACGGTTTTCGCCGATATATACCTCCGCATTCAGATACAAGCGCACCAGAAGAGCGGCAGCACCTCCCTGAGTCCACTGACCCTGAAGATTGGCACCGGTACCGAGCGCATCCTTCTTCGCAAGAAGCTTAGTGCAGTCAATCAGCTCTTTCTCGATAAACTCAAATATCACCTTAGGCTCTACCTGTGTCTCGGTATTAAGGGATACATCGTTGTAACTCACAGCAAAAGGCACATTGCGGAAAGCATCGAGAAGACGCAGATAAAACCATGCACGGAGGGCGCGGCACTGCGCGTTAAGGTTGTCAAACTCTGTCTGTGAGAACCCGAATTTCGCGGGGTCGAGGCGGGCAAGGTCCTCGATGACATAATTGCACTGCATTATACCCTGGAAACATCCGTTCCACTCGGTCTGTGCGTCGCCACCATCCTCAACATTCCATTCATGGTAGTGCAGACGGCGCCACTTTCCACCATCATCCCACCAACCGTCGCGTGTAGGGGTGATGAGCTGGTCGGCGGTAAGCTCGTTCAATACATGGCGGCTGCAGATGCTCCAGTAAGCATGCTCGAACGGACGGAAAGCCGCACGGATTACGTCGCTCTTCGTATTATAGTAGTTTTGCGTTCCGACCTGGTCGTAGAGCGTCTCGTCAAGATCGGTGCAGCCTGTGAGGGCAAATGTGCATAAGGCTGCCGACGCTATATATTTCAAAAATTTCATTGTTAAAAGATTTGCCGGTTATTAGAAATCAAGCTGCAGACCGACGATAAACTGTCGGGTCGAGGGATAATACTGGCGCGAGCCTTGTGCACCGGGGGTAAGACCGTTCACCTGATATGTCGAGGGGTCCACTCCGCTGAATTTTGTGATTGTAAACACATTTTTAACGGTTCCCGACACTCTTATCCTATTAAGGAAGCGGCAATTAGGCAACGGAAGCGTATAGCCCAGGGTGAGCATGTCAAGCTTGAAGTAATCACCTCTTTCAAGGAAGTAGTCGCTTACCACAGGGTTGGCGTCGGGGCTGATGTCAAAGTTCTTTCCGTAAGCCTTCTTCAATACGTTACCGGTGAAATTGCGTGTGCCGTAATAGAAATCATGGATATTAAAGATGTCATAATCAAATGCACCACGGAAGAAAAGCGCGAGGTCAAAATTGCGGTAACGGAAATTATGGCTTGTCGACATGGTGAACTTAGGCATGCCGTTGCCGACTACCTGACGGTCTTCATCAGATGCCTGGGTGGCACGGATGATATCTCCGTCTTTGTCATATACGAGCCATTCGCCCGAGCTGGTTATGCCGGCATATTTCCACATATAGAAATTACCGAGCGACTTACCTTTCTCGATACGCTGCAGGCTGTAGAAGGGATAGGGATCAGAGGTATCACATACATTGTAGAAATCCTGCCCTACATATTCAGAGTTGCTGAAATCGACAAACTTGTTGCTCATCACCGTACCGATGACGTTGAAGCTATAAGAGAAATCCTTTGTGTTTACCACGTTGAAATTCAAGTCAAACTCGAAACCGGTATTTTTCATCGTACCTACATTGACGAATGTCTCGTCGAAGAGATACGGGGGTACCGAAACCTTATAGTTGCCAAGCAAATCCTGCTGACGGCGGCTGAAATAGTTGAGTGAGCCGTAGAAACGGTTGTCAAACAGAGAGAAGTCCACGCCGACATTCCAGTTTTTACCTTTCTCCCATTTCAGGTCGGGATTCACATTTTTGGATGGACCCCACACCTGATAATACTTCCCGTTGTAGAAATAATATCCGAAGCCTGTCATTGTGTTCAACGAAATGTAGCTGCCGAAATCCTGATTACCCGTAACACCGTAGTCGGCACGGATTTTTAAGTCATTAATCCATTCAGCACCTTTCATGAATGATTCTTCCGAGATACGCCAGCCGGCGGATACAGCCGGGAAGTTACCCCATTTATGATTGGCTCCAAACTTTGACGACCCCTCGTGACGCAAAGAAGCGGTGACAAGATACTTGCCCATGAAGTCATAGCTTACACGACCGAAGAATGATATGAGCTTTGAGTCATTCTTACAGCTGCTCATAAGCACCTCACCCTCTTCCTTGGCAAGAGCGCCTGAACCGAGATTGTCGGCTCCGAGACCGTCGTTGGGGAAATCCTTGTTTTCAGCATAAAAATCGGAATATTGCGTGTATTGATAGGAATATCCTACCATAGCCTTGATATTATGCTTGTCAGCGATATGTGTGCTGTAGTTTGTGAGCCACTCAACTACATACTGGCGGTCTTTTGAATATTTCCTGCTTGCCTCGCCCTCATAACCGTTATTGATAGCGAGAGTGCTTGTCGACGGACGGAACCATGAATCGTTGTTGCTGTACTGGTGGTCGGCAAACATCACCTGAGTCGAAAGGTTATGTATGCTCGTGCCGCCTTTCGCAAGAAGCGGGAGGAGATTCAGCTTGATTGTGCCGTCCCAATCAAGGAGCTTCGTGTCGGAATGGTTTTTCTCCAGTTTCTGAAGTTCGACCGGATTGCTTCCTACAACCTGTCCCTGAAAATTATAGTAACGGCTCGGATTTTCCGGGTCCATCAGCGGAGTGGTAGGATTTGCCTCTATGGCGTTGCAGAACACACTCCAGTCGGCATTGTCACGGTATATTATACGCGGAGCCACGTTAAGGTTAATGGTAAACAACCCTCCTTTAGTGGTGTGCATCACCGATGCGCGTGCACCGTATTCCTCACGGTTAGAACGGAGATCAATACCGTTGGCATCGCGGTAATCGGCACTCACGCGATAATTGCTGCGCTCATTGCCGCCGCTTACAGTCAGAGTGTGCTGCATCGCGAATCCCGTGCGGGTAGCTTCGTCAAGCCAGTCGATGTTGCCGCCGAGGTCAACGCCACGGTCGCCCCAGCCAAGGCGCACATCACGATATTCCTGAGCATTCATCATGTCAAGTTCTTTCACAATCTTGTCCCATGACAAGGTGGCTGAATAAGTCGTGTGGGTATTACCGTCCTTGCTGCCCTTTTTGGTCGTTACGAGAATTACACCGTTTGAACCGCGTGTTCCGTAGATTGCCGATGCCGCACCATCCTTAAGGATATCAAATGACGCGATATCGTTAGGATTTATATTGGTAAGATTTCCACCCGGCACACCGTCAACCACAATCAGCGGACCGAGACCTGCCGAACGTGACGACACGCCACGTATCTGTATGCTCGCCTGATTGTTGGGGTCTCCGGCACCGGTATTAGTGATTGAAACGCCGGGCACCTTTCCCTGAATCATCATCGAGGGGTCAAGCGAGCTTACGGTAAGGAAGTCTTTTTCGCTTACATGGGATATCGCCGAGGTAAGCTCCTTCTTATCCATTGTTCCGTAACCGATGACGACCACTTCATTAAGAAG
>OJLA01002460.1_pt1 | contig 10936 bp, 8 predicted proteins | sample 1596611 | NCBI WGS metagenome assembly OJLA01 (sample SAMEA4350168, study PRJEB24818) | metagenome | biome: human; feature: gut; material: faeces | place: Denmark | collected 2013-09
TGACAGGGGGAAATACTGCATCCGGGGGTCGTTTTTGGCCGAAAGCGGCGTGAGGTTTTTGCCCGACTGCGTTTGGGCCGAGGACTGGCCTTTTGATTTGGAATTGCTGACAAAGTGCGAACGGCTGTACTTTTTGGATGTGGTGTTCACCCATTACCGCGTGGGGCGGCAGGGCAGCCTGCTGACTGACGCGAAAAACCTGCCCAAGCGGTTCAAGGGGCTGGCGGCGGCCCAGCGGCGGCTGGCGAAACTCTCGGCCAGCGGCGCGGTGGATGCCGAGACCTATGCCGTCATGGAGAACGCGGCGGCCGATGTGTTCTGGCCGCAGGCCCGCACAGCGGCGGTGAAGGATGCCGCCATCCGCAAGGCTTGCCTGCCCTACATCCAGCAGCTGCGGCCATTGTATGCCTGCGGCACCGAGGTAAAGACCCGCCGGGATTGGCGGGTGTTCCAAAAGCTGATGCAGACCTTCGGGCCGAAATTTACCCTGTGGGCGGCGAGCCGCCGCTAAAGGCTTCCCCCAAGGGGCTGCGCCCGCAGGCGCGTGTCGAAGCGCAACCGCCGTAGGCGGCTCTTAGCGCGGAGACCGAAGCTGTCTGCGAAGCAGACGGATGAGGGGCAGGTGTGCCGTTATCGCCCTTTTACCGGGCAGCCACCGGAAGGCCGCCCCTCATCCGGCCTGCGGCCACCTTCTCCCAAGGGAGAAGGCTTTACAGGTTGATATCCAGCTCCACCGGACAATGGTCGCTGCCCATCACATCCATCAGGATCTCTGCTTTCTCGATCTTATCGGCCAGGCGGCTGCTGACGAGGAAATAGTCGATCCGCCAGCCTGCGTTCCGCTCACGGGCGCGGAAGCGCATGCTCCACCAGCTGTACATGCCGGTGGCGTCGGGGTGCAGGTGGCGGAAGGAATCCGTAAAGCCCGCGGCCAGCAGCTCACCCAGCTTGCCGCGCTCCTGGTCAGAGAAGCCCGCCGCGCCGCGATTGGGGCCGGGGTTCTTTAAGTCGATGTCCTCATGCGCCACGTTCAAGTCGCCGCAGAGGATGACAGGCTTTTCGGCGTCCAGCTTTTGCAGATAGCGGCGCAGGTCGTCCTCCCACTGCATACGGTAGTCAATGCGCGCCAGCTCGTTCTGGGAGTTGGGCACGTAGAGATTGACCAGATAAAAATCCGGGTATTCCAGCGTGATGGCGCGGCCCTCGTGGTTGTGGATGTCCTCGTCGAGGCCATAGCGCACCGACAGCGCAGGCGTTTTGGCCCAGATGGCTGTGCCGGAGTAGCCCTTTTTGTCGGCGCTGTAGATGTACTCGGTGTAGCCCGCGGGCGCAAAATCCGCCTGTCCGGGCTGCATTTTGGTCTCCTGAATGCAGAAGAAGTCCGCGTCCAGCGCGTTGAACACGTCCTCAAAGCCTTTTTTCAGGCAGGCGCGCAGACCGTTGACGTTCCAGCTGATGAATTTCATGGGTTGGTACTCCTTTATGTATGATTTTCCGCGAGTATTTTGTCAGCCACGCAGTAGAGGCCGCACATGTGCGGCCCAGCACTTACCGGCAAATGAGCGCTTATGGGAAAAGCCGCGGGCCGGGCACGCCAGGCCCCCGCCTCTCGGCAAGGTTTTTCTACGCCGCCTGCTTCACCGCGTTCTTTTTCCAGGCACCGCTGACGAACCGGGCCACAAAGCATATAATGCGGCAGATCCAGTCAACGACCATGGCGTACCAGACGCCGACGGCACCCATGCCCATCTGCACGCAGAGCACCCAGCTCAGGCCCATGCGCCATACCAGCATGGAAATCGTGGCGACCACCATCGTGTACCGCACATCGTTGGCGGCACGCAGGGCGTTGGGCAGCACAAAGCTGGCCGGCCACAGCAAAATTGAAAAGCCGTTGTGGATCATGACCAGCGTGAACGCCAGCGCCCACCAAAAACCCGTATCACAAAAGTTCAAGCGGCAGCACAACCAGATCGTAGCGTACATCAAAACCAAAGCCACGATCATGCCGGGAATCCAAAGGCTTAACGGAACAATGCCGATCAACCACTGCACCAAGCCGAATAAGGGCAGCGCTGCTGCCAGGATCCCGGCCGTTTTTGCTGCATTATAACGCTGGGGCAGCAGCCTTACAAACAGCACACATGCCAACCACTCCGCCAGCGCAGTATACAATTTCGGAATATCCTGTATCACGCCTGTTATTCGCCTCCCATATATGCAGCAAGGGCTTCCATAAAGCTTTTCTTCCGTGCGCGGCTAATTTGCAGAGCCTGCCCTTTTACGGTTACGACCAGCTGATTCACACGCTCCACATGCGCCAGATTTACCAAATAGCAGTTGTTGCACTTATAGTAATGCCTCTGCGCGAGCTTTTCCTCGGCGCTTTTCAGTGATCCTCTCTCTGCATACTCACCGATCTCGGTATGGTAGATAATTGTATGCCCGCGGCTTTCAATATACAGTATCTGGTCTGCATCCAGCCGGATCATCTTGCTCTCCTGTATCAGATGTATATAGAACTTGGATTTTCCATGTACTTTTTTAACCGCATTATGCAGCACCTGGGAGAAGGCAAAGTATTGAATGGGCTTCAATACATAGTCTAATGCCTCGACCTTATATCCCTGCACAGCAAATTGCGCAGAATTTGTAATAAATATAATGATGACATTTTTATCCATATCCCGTATGCGCATGGCCGCCTGCATACCGTCCATATGCTTCATTTGGATATCCATCAGGATTATGTCATATTCGGATTTGTATTTTTCGACAATTTCCAATCCGTCTGAAAATTCAGATACACTGACCGTTTCCGAAAAATCGCTTTGATACTGATCAATGTACTTTCCGAGTTGACTGCGATACCCTGTATCATCCTCTACGATTGCGATGCGTATCATGGTAAATCCCCGTTTCGTGATCCGATGCAGCTTACCCGCCAAATATGGCAATCGCCTTGCATCAACTGATATTGTGCGTTTCTGTCTTGCCTTACCGTATATTTCCTATGCCGATTGTTCAGATTATACTCTTTTTCTCTTCCTTTTGTAAAGCTACAGAACGGTGCAGACATATTGCTCTTTTTTCCTGCGGGCAGGTTTATTTGCCTTATTGCAGCCCACCCCGCCAATACATTTTCTGAATTAACGCTCAGGTTGTTTGGGGTCGTTCCACCACAAAACGGGGGCCTTCCTCCCCTGTTTTCCCATTTGGCACAAAGCCGCATTTTTCCAATGCCCGGCAACAAGGGTGATTATGACAACCTGCTGCAGGGCATCGACAGCGGCGCAGTGACGCTGGAGCAGGTAAAAATCAATGCCTCCCGCGTGGTCAGAACGTTCCGGGCGCTGACACAAGAATAAAACACAAAAACCTCTGCCAGACTTGATGTTTGCCTGGCAGAGGTTTTTTGGATAAGCATTTACTTTTCGCGGTACTCCATCGGGGTTTGGCCTGTGACCTCCTGAAAAATCCGGCTGAAATAGTTGCGTGTGCTGAAAGAAAGTGCAGTGGCAATGTCCTGCACGGTCTGGTCAGTGCTTTTCAGCAAAACCTTGGCGCGCTCGATCTTGACAAATTTGATGTAATCTGTCACGCTTAACCCTGTCTCCTCTTTGAATTTGTGGGTCAGATAATATTCCGTATAGCCCACCAGCGCTGCCATATCCGCCGCGCGTATTTTTTTATCGAGGTTCATCTCAATGTAGTCCACGCACTTTTGCACCTGCTGGCTGAGGTGCGGGTTGGTGCGGCATTTATGCACGCGCCGGACAAAGTCGTCATACATCATAAGGCCGAGCGGTTCAAGATCATCCAATGTTTTTGCATTTTCAGCGGATTGGATGTAGCTGTCCCCCAGCGCGTAGGCTTCCTCCGGCGAAAGCCCGCCCTCGATGGCGGCACGGCATACCAGCGAGGTAAACACGATGATGTTGGTCTTGCTCTGGCGCAAAGCGTCATCGCTGCGCACCGGCACACCCGCGCTGATTCCCATACTGGCGGAAAGGGCCTGCCTGTAGTTCAAGTCACCGGTGCGCACCATCTGCAGAAGTCCCTGCTCTGCCATCCAGACCTTGTGGCGATCATGGGCAGGCTGCTGCGCTGCATTGCGTACCTGCGTCAAATCCTCGCTGTTAATGTCACTGATCGTAAGATGGTTACCGGTCAGACAATAATGCATCATCAGGGCGTAGCGGTGCAAGACTGTGCATTGCAGCACCGGTACGGTTTTCAACGCCTCGTACAGCTGCATGGTCCATGCCACGCTCGTCTCCAGACGGTTATAGTATTGCAGCCCCTGCTCGATCCCGCGCAGCGAAACATCCTGATAAAACACCGGCCCGATGACCCAGGCGCGTTTCAGCGCACTGCCATCCTTTTCAAAGGCCGCCGCCCATGTCATGCCAATGGCCGTGCCAAGCGTGACCGGCGTAGTGTGCCGGCTGCCGTAGTCCAGCATTTTTTTCTTGCAGCCGAATAAGTCAAATGCGCCGGAGAGGAACCCCGCTTCCGGGCAGTTGCTCTGCAGCAGGCTGCCATCGGCATTATAGCACCATGTATAAATGTTGCCGCCGCACTGGATCAGCTCAGAAAACAGCTCCATATTTTGAAAAACATCCATCGAATCACCCGCTTTTTATACCAGTATACCACAAAAAAGTGGCTGCCGTACAGACAACCACTGATATTCTTATGGCAATACCGCATAATTCTAAGTGCCGATACGGCGAGCGAGGTGCGGCAGCTGCTAAGCCAAAAGCGCAGATAATACTTTGTGTATTATCGAGCATTTTGGCAACGCAGATGCCGTGCCGCAGCCGCCGGAGCGGTGCTTAAGCCGTCAGGCGGGAATTGTGCGGTGTTGCCAAAACTGCCCTTTGGAAAATAAAGCAGCAGGAAGCCTTAATCGGTTTCCTGCTACTTTTTTATTGGTTTTCAACTTCCCAATGCCCGCTGAAGCCGCGGCCAATGTAGTGAACATTATCCAGTTTCTTTATACGCCGCAGAACGGTTCGGGTGCTTACGCCCAGCATCATGCCCATTTTTTCGGTGCTGATTTTATTGTTCCGCTTGATGAGCGCGATGATTTTTGCATCCAAATCGTCTTGAGCGACATCTTGACTGACATCTTGGGTGACATCTTGACTGACACCTTGAGGGACACTGTAATTCAAGTTCGGCATAACGACCGTAAACTGGTATCGGTCAGAACGGAATGTAGGGCGCTTATCTTCAGTGTAGTTGATTTGTGCCTTGTAGCCGTTCAGAATTTTACCGAAGCCGCTGCCCTTGCGCTCCATATAGCCCAGACGGTTGAACACATCGGCCAACACCGGGTTGCGCCGGGTAGACGGCACGGTAAGCGGGTCGCGGTCTTGGATCATCGACCCATCCGGCATTCCGCCCGGCGAGTAGATCTCCAGACGGTCATCGTAGATGTCAATGTGGACCTCGCTGCCGTAGACGAGATAATCGCGGTGCGCCAGCGCGTTGACAAGCGCCTCGTGGTAGCTGCGCTCAACGTATTCGGGCAGTTCCTCCCGAGAGTTGGGCGTTTTGCGCCACATCATGCGGGCGTTGCGCTTGATGAACGCCTCTCCGTTCTCAATCAACGAAAGCACACTGCCGGAATACTCGGCGTCGTCCAGCGCGTCCATCGTGCCGCCGCTTTTGTCCAGCCCGTTCCAGCGTGTGCAGAACAACCGTGACCAGCGGATCGGGCTTTCATCAGCAATCAGGGCGCCGGCATTTGTCAAAAAGCCGCCCTCGTCTGCCAGACCGAAAGAAACAAGGTCTTTGTTGTCAAAACTGTTTCCCGTCCACTTCTTATAGCGCTCCCGCAGCTTGGAAAAGGCGTAGTCCTCCACCCTGTAAAGCGTCATCTGAGAGTCGTAGGAGGTGTTTCTGCCGCGCAGGACAAGGCGCTTCAGCTCGATGGCGGATGCCTTGACGCTCTCATTTCCGATGCGTACAAACGCCTCTAAGGTGCCGTCGCCGGAGTAATAGTAGGGCGTTTCCTCGCCTTTGAACACGTCAAGAATCAGCAGCACTTTGCCATCTTCGGTCTTGTGAAACCGCAGCCGAAACTCCGGGATTGGCTCCATGCGCGTCTTGAGTATCTCGCTGATTTTCTCAGCATCGCTGTGAGGTTCGGTCAGCCCAACGATCTGCCCGTCATCCGCCATGCCGAAAATCAGCGCACCGCCCAGCGTGTTCGCAAAAGCGCTTACGCTCTTGCACCAGCTTTTGGGCTTTCGTACTTCAAGCGCCGCTTTCTTGTCATATTCGGTTGTTTCACCGATCAGGTTCTCCATATTCATCTGTTCCGACCACCTTTTGCGCGAAATATCGGTGCTTTTATTATACAGCCTGGCGGGGGCAGTTTGCAATCGTAAGTTGTACTCTCTGGTGTTAAGTTGTACGCATCACGGCAAGACCAGAGTGGGAAAAATTCGACTCTTTGTGGTTTTACGGATGGGATACGATAGTATCTTAGTATTTTATTTATTTAGTTATTTATTTGTGCAGGATTTGCCTGTACAGGGAAATCCCGTCTAGGTAAATGCCGTTGTGGTAAAACAAAAATCCCCGGAAAGCGGGGAATTTAGGGTGGTATTAGGCTGGACGAGTACCACGCCGATGCCCCGCGAATGCGCCCAAACAGGGGCGTTTCTCGCGGCGACGGGGGCGGTGTGCGGGGATGGTGTAGAGTTGGTTTGCGTACAACTTCTTGCTGAAGGCTAAAACTTATATACTGATTCTTTGAGCTTTTCACTTGCGAGAACCCAGTGATATTGGTATCCGCATTTCTCAATGGAACCAAAGCTGCGCATTTATTTGAGCGTTGCGAGTCAGAATCCGTCTCACCGATTTGCCCCCAAAACTGCCCCCAAAAGGGTTTGGAACGGGTCAGCACCGTATGGCACTCTTTTGTACACATGGGACAAAACCCATTCTGAGCCTTGGTACGCAATACCACAAAACCCAACAAAACAGCACCCTAACGCACAAATTTTTGATTTCTCATAACCCGGAGGTCGCAGGTTCAAGTCCTGTCCCCGCAACCATATGAAGAACGGTAGAACGTCAGGTTTTACCGTTCTTTTTCTTTTTTCGTGGTAACAAGTCAATTTTTTATTCAGTTTTTATTCAGCCGGTATTTCCGTGGCGGCAAAGCCAATGATGGAATTCATTGCGTTTGCTGCCTGTACCCTCCCATCATTGATAAGATGGGCATAGTAACGGTCAAGGGTTGCAGGGTCATCACCAACAAAGTCCGCCACGGAAATTTTATCAACCCCGTTATGCAACAGCAAAGAAACAACCGTATGCCGGAATTCACATCATGCAGAAGTAAACGAAAACCATAAAACCGGAGGCCGCCGCAAAGCCCCTGGTTTTATGCGTAAACAGCAGCGATTTTCGTTGCATTGCCTGCCTGGCTGCGGTACAATAGCAGTGCTGCGGCAAGGAAGTACAACGATGAAAACAACAGCTATGACGGCGGAAGAGCGCGTGCGCTATATGACACAAGCACCGGTGCGCCGCCTGATTTTGGAAATGTCTGCGCCCACGGTTATCTCGATGTTCGCAAACTCGGCGCTTATTGGCTTTGGGCAGGGCTTCCAGCCAGTGTGCGGCACAAACTACGGCGCAGGCAAACGCATCCGCGTGCGGCAGGCGTTCTACTTCTGCATCCGCCTGGGCTGCGTGCGCAGTGCCTGACGCTGGTGCTGACGGTCTGGATTATCCTGTGTACGATGCTGCTGCAAACCATCGGTATGGCGTGGCAAGCGTCGGTGGTGGCCGCCGCGCGGCAGGGATTGTTTTTGATCCCGGTCGTCTTTATCCTGCCAAATCTTTTAGGGCAATACCGCATAATTCTAAGTGCCGATACGGCGAGCGAGGTGCGGCATCTGCCGGAGCGGTGCTTAAGCCGCAAGGCGGGAATTGTGCGGTGTTGCCTTAGGGCTTGCAGGCGTGGAGTACGCTCAGCCCGCCGCGGATCTGCTGGCCTTTGCGCTGGCGCTGCCTATGGGGCTGTCCGTGCTGAAGACGTTTCGCAGTGATGCGCCGACACCGGCGCACACTTTACGCGAAGAATAGAAACATGGAGGAAAAGTATGTTAGTACCTGTTTTACTTTTTATCGTCGGTCTGCTGTTCCTGATTAAGGGCGGCGACTGGTTCGTCGACGGCGCATCTGCGCTGGCGCGGCGCTTCCATCTGCCGGAGCTGCTGATTGGCGCGACGGTCGTTTCCATCGGCACAACGCTGCCGGAGGTCATGGTTTCCACAATGTCGGCGGTTTCCGGCCACGGCGAGATTGCCTACGGCAATGCCATCGGCTCGGTTATCTGCAACTCGGCGCTGATCGCAGCCATCACGATTGCCGTGCGCCCTGGCAAGGTTGACCCCAAGACGCTGAAAACGCCGGTTATCTTCTTCTTTATCGCCGCCGCCATCTACTGCGTGGCTGCCTACGGCTTCGGTGAATTTACCCGCCCGATGGGCTTTATCATGCTGGCAATGTTCGTGGCCTACATGGTCGCCAACGTCCGGCAGATGAAGAACGCCCCCGCTGAGGAACACGCCGAAGAAGAAGAGCTGATCCCCTTGTCCAAGACGCTGATCCTGCTGGTCGCCGGTGCGGCGGTCATCGCCGTTGGCGCAAATCTGCTCGTTGATAATGGTACGCTGATCGCCCAAGCGCTGGGCGTGCCCGAAAGCGTCATCGCCCTGACCTTTGTCGCGCTGGGTACTTCTTTGCCGGAGCTGGTCACGGCCATTACTTCGCTGATTAAAGGTCACAGTGATTTGTCCGTTGGCAACGTCGTCGGTGCAAACGTCTTCAACCTCGTGCTGGTCAGCGGTGTTTCCGTTACGCTGGCTCCGTTCACCATCCCGCAGAGCTCGACGCTGTTCGGAGTAAACTCCAGCCTGGTGTTAGACCTGCCGGTCATGTTGGCCGTCATGCTGATCATGACAGTACCTGCCCTCGTCAAAGGTAAGATGAACCGCGCACAGGGTATTATTTTGCTGGCCATTTACGCAGCTTTCTGTGCAATCCAGTTTACGATGTAAACGCTAATTACAATAATCACTGGGGCGCTGCCGGGAAACGGCAGTGCCTTTTTTTGTGGGGAGAGCCGTCTTGCGCGGTGCTGCCAGGTAGTTTGCCGGGCACGCTGCTGGGTAAAGTCCTGCCCAAAACGCGGAAAGAACCGCTGCCCACGATGTTCTGGCTATGTTCCATCGGCGTCAACTCAGTCATCAAGGCGTCGGGCATGACGGCGGTTGTGCTGGCACTTTTGGTGGGCTTATATTTTTTGATATCTGGTCTGCAACACAAGTCGGCGACAATACATTGTCAAAAGATTGCACAAACGCCCCCGCCCAAACAAGACTTTGTTGGGCGGGGGCGCTCATTTTACTCTTTTATTTATCTCTTGCCCAATCGGTACTTGAAATCTTCGTAGCCGAAGGACACGATGCTGCGGGTGGTGCCGCTGGCGGCGCGGGCAAAGATAGCGGGCAGAGGCATGCCGTTGAAGGTATTATTTTTGCAGGTGGTATAGATTGCCATATCGCCGAACACCAGCAGATCTCCCACGTTGGGAACGGCGTCCACGCCGTAATCCCCGATGACATCCCCGGCCAGGCAGGTCGGCCCGGCAAGGCGCACGGTGCAGGGCTTTTCTCCCGGTTCGGCTGCGGCAAACAGCGGCGGGCGGTAGGGCATTTCGATCACATCCGGCATATGGCAGGCGGCGCTGGCATCCAGAATGGCGATGGTTGTATCGCCGTTCTGCACCACATCCAGCACGCGGCTGAGCAGGAAGCCCGCGTTCAAGGCGCAGGCTTCGCCAGGTTCCAGATAGACCGTCACGCCCCAGTCCTGCTGGGCGCGGGTGATGCAGCGTTCCAGCATGGCAATATCGTAACCGGGGCGGGTGATATGGTGCCCACCGCCAAAGTTGAGCCACTGCATCCGAGGCAGCAGGTCACCGAATTTTTGGGCCACAGCGTCCAGCGTCGTGGCCAGCGCATCGGAGTCCTGCTCGCACAGGGTGTGGAAGTGCAGGCCATCCAGCAAATTGGGCAGCGCGGGGTTCGCCGCTACTGCGGCGTTCCACTGGGCGCGGGTGGTGCCAAGGCGGCTGCCGGGGGCGCAGGGGTCATAAATAGCGTGGCCGTCCTGGGTGGAGCATTCCGGGTTGATGCGCAGCCCCACGCTTTTGCCTGCCGCTTTTGCGGCAGGGCCGAACTTTGCCAGCTGGGCGGGGGAGTTAAAGACGATATGGTCCGCGTATTGCACCAGTTCATCCATTTCGTCCGCACGGTAAGCCGCGCAGAACACATGGACTTCCTTGCCGGGCATCTCTTCCGCACCCAGGCGGGCTTCAAACAGGCCGCTGGCTTCGGTACCGGCCAGGTGTGGCGCCAGCAGGGGGTAGCAGTCATAATTGCTGAATGCCTTTTGGGCCAGCAGCACCTTGCAGCCGGTGCGCTGGGCCAGGCCGCCCAGAATTTTCGCGTTGCGGGTCAGGGCGTCTTCATCCAGCAGGTAGCAGGGGGTAGGCAGTTTTTCCAGTTCCGGCGGGATGGTTCCGCCGAGTGCCGCAAAAGGCGGCCGCATATCCCGCTGGTTCATCAATCCACCAGCACGGGGTTATGGTTTTCGCTGCGGGGCAGGCCGTACTTGTCCAGCGCATCCAGGAACGGATCGGAGTTGAACTCCTCAACGGTATATACGCCGGGCTTGGTCCATTCGCCGGTCAGCATCATCAAGGCGCCGCACATGGCAGGCACACCGGTGGTGTAGCTGATGGCCTGACTGCCGACTTCGCGGTAGCATTCCTGATGGTCGCAGACGTTATAGATATAGTAGGTTTTATCCTTGACGTCCTTTTTGCCGGTAAAGATGCAGC
>OJLA01002461.1_pt1 | contig 10931 bp, 12 predicted proteins | sample 1596611 | NCBI WGS metagenome assembly OJLA01 (sample SAMEA4350168, study PRJEB24818) | metagenome | biome: human; feature: gut; material: faeces | place: Denmark | collected 2013-09
ATATTTAAATATTTGTTTAAATGTCTTATTTATTAGGCTCGATATTGTATCATTTACTCTTGTTACATTGTTTTGATAGTCTTTATCTTTTACTACATAGTCATTAATATCAATGTTTACACCATTTTTTACATCTTCTTCAAATTTTTTTATTTGTTCTTCAGTTAATATTGTCTTTGTTGTTAATCTGTTTTTATATATAATGTCTCCAACAAAGAAGAAAAAGAAAAAAAGAAGAACTAGACCGATACATCCATATTTAAATGTTTTCTCTATCATTTATTTTCTCCTACCCAGTAATTCATCATTTCTGCTATTACATCAATTGTATTTTCTACTTCTTCATATGTGTTTTCTTCTCCACCTACTTCTATTAAGATGCAGTTAGTTGAAAAATCTTGGTTATATACGCCATTTACACCTTTCCCTTCTTTTTTATATATTCCCCTACTTATTCCTTTATAGTTAGTGTTTAGCCAATCATTTAGTTTTGTAATTACTTTTTCATTTTCTTTATAATTTTTATTCTCAAGACCTAAAAGAAGCATTACTTTGGCATATTTTTTACCTTTTATTTCTACAGTACTTATACTTTTATTTACAGAATCTCTATGAAGATCAATAAAATAAGTTAAACTTTCGGTCTTTTTCTTAGCTTGTTCTAGAAACATTCTTGATACTCGATAAGAACTTGCATACTTCCAGTTATTTGCATTTAAAACATCTTGAATACTACCTTTTTCTACAATCGAATTGATATTATATGACTTTAAACGTTCTTTTAAGTAATTACTTGCATCTAGTACACTGTAATTTAGATTTATTTCTTTTGTACTACTATATTTTTCACCTTGATGAGTGTTATAAATATAGACAACTGGAGGACCATCTTTGTTTTCATATTTATCCTTATCCTCTTGTATTACAGGTTTAGTTATTATTGGTTCTTTTGTTTTTTCTTTGCTACCGCCATAATAAGTAACAATTAAAGAAACGGGATTTACTATTTCAGTATTTTCAATTGTCGATACAATTTTATTAACTAGTTTTCTTTTTATTGTTTTATCATTATTACTTTCAAGAAGTATAGAAAGTGTCTCTTCGTCCAAATCTAATTTTATTTTTGATACATATTTTGCAGAGTAATAAAACGACACTATAGAAATTAATAGAAGGACAAATATTTTTATAATTCTTCTTTTCATATTATCACCAAAAGAATTATATAAAAATAAAGAGTATTATTTTGTCATATTATGGACTACTTCATTTATTGATGAAGATAAAAGTAAAGATAATTTTTCTATTTCAAAATCTATTTCTTTAGGAGTTACCATATAATTATTTCCTTTTTCTTTTAGTAAGTCATCTACATCATATTCATTTAAGAATTCTTTTACTATTGTATGAAGACTTACTACAGTAGGTATTCCTATTGCTATTACATCTTTTTTTAAAGTGGTTTTAGATAGCTCTTTTCTTTGATTACCTATTCCACTTCCTGGCTCTATTCCAGAATCAGTTATTTGTACTACTTTATTTACTTTTTTTATACTAGTAGAAGATAAAGCATCAATTATGATGATATAATCTGGTTTTATTTTTTCTACTATTCCTTTTACTATATCAAATGTTTCAATTCCACTTATTCCATATACACCTGGAGATATTTTAGAAACTTTTGAATAATTTTCGTCAACTGAACCTAAATCAAAAAGATGTCTTGTTGCTATTATGTTATCAATTACTTTAGGTCCTAGTGAATCAGGTGTTGATAAGTTATTTCCTAGTCCAATAATTAAGCAGGATTTCCCTAGTAATTTTTTTTCTTGTAGTAATCTTTTTATTTCTTTTTTTACAATTTCTTTAACTTTTTTATAGTTATCTTTATCTGTTATATCTTCAAATAGAATAGATATGTATGATCCTTTTCTTTTATTAATTTTATTTGCATCACTTTTATTTAGATTTATACTTTCTATTCTAATGTTTGAAATACTTCTTACTTTCTTATTTAGTTTTATATTTACATCTGTTATTAAGTCACATCTTAAATCATATTTTGAAAGATCTATTTTATGCATTATTATCACCATTAATATATTTTCTCTTCTTTTTAAAGTTTTATTTGCAATTTATTATTTTTTTTGCTAATATAGATATAGTCAAAAAAGAGAGGTGATACTATGCCAAATATTAAAAGCGCTAAGAAAAGAGTTTTAACAAGTGCTAAGAAGAAAGAAAACAACAATATTATTGAAGCTAGAACTAAAACTTCAATTAAGAAATTTGTAAAGGAAGTTGAAGCTGGTAATAAAGAAGAAGCTGCACAAAAATTAGATGTAGCTATTAAAAATATCGATAAAGCTGCTAGTTCTGGATTAATGCATAAAAATAAAGCTGCTAGACAAAAATCTAGATTAATGAAAATGAATAATAAAATTGAAGAAACAAAATAGTTTCTTTTTTTTTATCTTATGGTAAAATAATATTGGTGATTATATGAAGAAAATTAGCAATACTTGTTTTACCCTTTCGATGTTTCTAATTGCTATAGGTATATTTTTAAATAGAGAAATGATTGTTAAAACTATAGTTCAAACATTATTAGAACGCGAAGAAGTTAGTTTTGAATATAAAAATAGTTATTTTTTACAATATAAATTTGACTACATCAATAATATGGATAAATTTAAACTTGAAAATAAAGATGATTTAATGGATTTATATTATAGTGTCATAAATAATGGAAGCGATACGTTTGATTTCTATTGCCCTGATGATTACAAAAAATGTTTGAATGATGTTACTGCTATTGCATACGATTCTCAGGTCCTTTCAACAATAAATGGTTTTGTCCATCCTTACAATAGTTTTGATACTGTTGAAACATATTATTACTCTTCAGGAAGAGTTAGTCTAAAGATTAATAAAACTTATTCTACTGAAAAAATTAATTTACTTAATACTAAAGTTGAAGAAATAGTTAAAAATGAAGTAAAAAATGAAAAAGATGAAAAAAAGATTATTAAAATCATACATGACTATATAGTTGGACATACTAAGTATGATAGTGATAGAACGGATAACAATGTTATTAATTATGAATCTAATACAGCATATGGGGTTTTATATCAAGGATATGGAATTTGCAGCGGCTATGCTGATGCAATGGCAATTTTCTTAAACTATTATGGAATTCCAAATTATAAAGTATCAAGTGAGAATCATGTATGGAATGCAGTGTTGTTAACTAATGAAAAAGGTGAAAAACAGTGGTATCATTTAGATCTTACTTGGGATGATCCCATTACTTCAAATGGCCAGGATATTATTGATGATACATACTTTTTAAAAACTACAGAAGAATTAAAAAAATTAAAAGATAATCAACATAATTTTGATTATAAAATTTATTCTGAACTTGCTATATAAATAATTTAAGCATACATATTGATGTATGCTTTTTTACATATTAAAAACACTTCGCTGAAGTGTTTTACTTTTTTATTTTTTATCTTTGATCTTTAATACTTGATACTGTGTCATATATATCTTCTTTAAAGAAATTATAAGTACAGTTTAGTACGATGTAGACTGGAAGTGAAATCATAATTCCTACTATTCCAAATAATGTTCCACCTGCTACTACTGCAAATATTGTCCACATTGTGCTTATGTTATTTGTTCTTCCATATACTCTAGGTGAAATAATATAACCATCGATATTTGGGAAAATCAAACATATTACTAGAGTTGCAATAAATAATTTTGTAGATACAACACTTGCTAATATAACAGCAATAATGTTAGTTATTAGTCCTCCAAAATATGGAACAACTGTTGTTAATGATGCAAGAACACCTAAAAGTAACCAGTTTGGATGTCCAATTATTAAGAATAGTAATGTATATTCTACAAATTGGATACCTATAAATATGGCAAGTCCTGTTAGATATTGACCTAATTCTTTATCTACTAACTTAACATATTGATATGCTCTTTTTCTTTTTGGGTTTCTTCCTAATATTCTTTTTATTTCTTTTCTTATTTTTTCCATATCAGCTAAGAAATAGATAGATAAGATTAATATTATTACTGAGTTTGTTAATAAATCAACTGCAGTACCAACAAAGTTAAATGTACCATCAGAGATGTATTTTCCAGCTGACTCAATTATGTTATTCATTATGTTATTGATAGTTTTTTGGAAATCTCCAAGATCAATTTCAAATTTACTTGATAAATCATTTAATACTTCTCCAATTGATTTAGATAAGGTAATTAACTGATCATACACTTGTGTTCCAGTAATAATTATGAGGGCAATGATTATAAATATAACCGTTCCAGATACAATTGTTACTGCTAACGAGTTTGAAAGGCCCTTCTCTTTTAATTTTCTTACTATTGGGTATAATGCAAAAGCAATTGCAAAAGCTATTATAAATGGAATTATTATTGCTATAGCTTTTTTTATTATAGAGCCCCAAACGTCAAATGTTAAAAATCCAATGTAGCACAATGTTGCAAGCATCAAAATATTTAACAATTTGTAATTTAATTTGTCCTTTAACATATTCTCTCCTTTACTTTTCTAAAATTATAGTTACAGGTCCATCATTTAAAAGTGATACTTTCATATCTGCTCCAAATATTCCTGTTTCTACCTTAATGTATTTTTTTAATTTTTCATTAAATAGATCATAAAGCTTTACCGCTTCTTTTCCATTTAATGCATTTATATAACTAGGTCTATTTCCTTTTGTTGCATCCCCATATAGTGTAAACTGAGAAATTGATAAAATACTTCCCTTTATATCTTGTACACTCAAATTCATTATACCATTAGAATCATCGAATATTCTAAGATTTAACACTTTTTTTACCATCCAATCGATATTTTCTTCTTTATCAGTGTTTGTAAACGATACTAATAACATTAAGCCATTATCAATTTTTCCAACTATCTTTTTACCCACTTCGACTTTTGCTTCTTTTACTCTTTGTGCTACAATTTTCATCGCATTGTCCTTTCTATGTTTTGAACATAAGATAACTGATTTAAAGATCTTATAAAATTATTTAATTTTTCTAGTGTTTCTATCCATAAATCTATTTCATATGTTACTATATCAGTTCTACTTAATGTCTTGATATTATCAATTGAAATATTACTTACACTTGCTTTTTGCATTATTTCAAGCATTGCTTTTTCGTTTCTTTGACACGTTACAAGAATTGATGATAAATATTTATATTTAGGGTTATCACTCCATTTGACACTAACCATTCTATCTTCTAGCATTTCAATATTAGGGCAAGTGATTCTATGAACTGTTATTCCATTAGCCTTACTAATATATCCTATTATCTCATCTCCTGGAAGTGGATTACAGCAATTAGCAATATTTACTTTAATCTTATCTATTCCATCAACTATTATGTCTTTATCTTTTTGTTTTGGAATAGCAACTTGTTTAACTTCTTGAGGTTCAGTCTGTTTAGTTATAAGTCCTACTATGTAAGAAGCACTAAACTTACTGTTACCAATTGTTAAATAAACTTCATCGATATCACTACATCTTGTTTCTTTAAGTATCAAATTTATATTTTCATCAGTATAAAAATCTTGGAAAGTAATTTTTTTCTTTCTTAGTTCTTTTTCAAGAGTATCCTTTCCTCTTTCGATATAGATTTCTTTTTCTGATTTTGTGAAATAATTTTTAATTTTATTTTTAGCTTGTGTTGTTTTAGCAATAGATAGCCACTCTTTTGATGGAGATGAGTTTCTGTTGGTAATTATTTTAACTATATCATTGTTTTTTAGTTCATAGTCTAGTGGTACAATATTATTGTTTACTATTGCTCCAACCATTGTATCTCCTACTGCAGTATGTATTTTATAAGCAAAGTCTATTGGAGTTGAACCTTGAGGTAGTTCGAAGATATCTCCTTTTGGAGTAAATAAGTAAATGTTATCATTTAGTATTTCATCTTTAACACTGTTAACGAACTCTTCACTACTCATTTTTTCTACATCAAGTTCCATTATAGATTTGAAAAACTGTAATTTTGCTTCTGTTGAGTTTTGAGCTTTTTCATTTAGGTTTTTCTTTTCTTTATAAGCCCAGTGAGCTGCTACTCCATTTTCTGCAACTTCATCCATGTGATGTGTTCTTATTTGAACTTCGAATATCTGTCCATCTATTCCAAATATTGTAGTATGAAGTGACTGATATCCATTTACTTTAGGCATAGCAATATAGTCTTTAAATCTTTTTGGAATTGGTTTAAATTTAGAATGAATTATTCCAAGGGATGTGTAACACTCTTGTTCTGTATCTACTAGTATTCTAAGTGCTAGAAGGTCATATAGTTCACTAAATTTCTTCCCTTTTTCCATTTTCTTATAGATACTATAGATACTTTTACTACGACCTTTTATATCAAACTTGATATTGTGTTCTTTTAATAACTCACTTACTTCAGTTATCATTTCATTAACAGCATTATCACGTTCTAACTTAGTAGTGTTTAACTTTTCTGCAATATCATAGAAGACATCTGGTTTAATGTATCTTAAAGACAAATCTTCTAGTTCACTTTTAATTTTATGGATTCCTAAGTGATGAGCAATTGGAGCTAAAATTTCTAGAACTTCTTTTGCTTTAATTTTCTGTCTATCTTTTGGAAGAGCCCAAAGTGTTCTCATATTATGAAGACGATCAGCTAGTTTAATTATTATTACTCTAACATCTTCACTCATTCCAACTATTATTTTTTTATAATACTCTACAAGAGCTTCATTTTCTGTCGAAAAATGCATTTTGCTAATTTTTGATACCCCATCAACTAGTCGTGCAATGTCTTTGTTAAATGTTTCTTCAAGTTCTTTTTTTGTTACGTCACAGTCTTCAATAACATCATGCAAAAGTCCTGCACATAAAGTATCAGCATCAGCATAGACAGTTGTTAAAATAATGGCAGTACATAATGGGTGAAAAATATAAGCTTCCCCACTTTTTCTAAATTGTCCTTCATGTTTTTCTTCTGCAAACTTATAGGCTTTTCTTATTTTATTTAAACTTTCTTCATCTCTTATATATGTTTTTGCTTTATCTATTAAGTCATCTATTGTATATTTTGTATAATCTTTTGTCATGCTCTCACTCCTTACAATAGCTCTATTTCATTTTGGACTAAATTATCTGATTCTTTTACATCATTTTCTCTACTTAAAAACTGTACTAAAGAATCATTATCTAAATTTAATATATCATCTACCATTTGGGATAGTTCTAATCCTTTAACATTTTCCCATCTTGTTTTAACAAGATAGTTCCATATATCTTGTTGTTTAACGTTTATTTTTATTTTTTTTAATTCACGAACTTTGCAATTTAAAGCAGGTGTGATTCTTTTATATAAATCCACTTTGCTATTAATTCCTAGATTATTTTCGATAGCCATTTTATCACCTACTTACTACTTTATATGTATTATAACATAATTATTTAGACATATATTTATTTTTGTAATTATCTTTTAGATGAGCAATTGATGCACATGACATAAAGCACATGACAGCATTATTGTGTTCTACTAATTTATCTATATTTTCTTCACTAATCATTTCACCATTTTTTAACAAATCTAGAATTACTTTAGATGAAACGTTTCCATACTCTTCAGGTTTTTCTCTATTACAATCGATTTCAGTTAAGTAAACTTTATCGGCAATATTTAAAGAATCTGCAAACTCTTTGTAAAACTTTTGTGTTCTTGAATAAGTATTTGGTTTAAAGATTGCTACTAATTCTTTACTTGGATATTTTTGTCTTGCTGCTTCAAGTGTTACTTTTATTTCTGTTGGATGATGTGCATAGTCATCTATTATTACGTTATCTTTTACATTTTCTATTGCAAAACGACGCTTAGCATTTTTAAAATTAGAAAGAATTTTTTCTATTGTTTCAAAAGATACTCCTTCTAAGTGACATATAGTTATTGCTGCAAGAGCATTTAATATCATATGCTTTCCAAATAATGGAAGAAGAAAATGTCCTTTTAATTCATTATTATAGATTAAATCAAATTCGCTTCCTCTTTCTGTTAATTGGATGTTTTTAGCATAGACATCGTTATTTTCATTAAATCCATAATAGATTGTCTTTGGGTTAATATTAAGCATTCTTACATTTTCATTATCACCACATACTACTACAACGTTTTTTGTTTTGTTAGCAAATTTTTCAAATGTAGCCCTAATATCTTCTATATCCTTATATATTTCTGTGTGTTCAAGTTCGATGTTTGTTATTACTGTATAAGTTGGATGATATGCTAAAAAATGTCTATTAAACTCATCACTTTCGATTACAAATATCTTGTTATCTTTACTAGCATATCCAGTACCATCTCCAATAAAATAGTTAACTTTATAAACTTCATCTAAAATTTCACTTATCATTGTAGAAGTTGTTGTTTTACCATGAGTTCCTGATACACAAATAGACTCAAACATAGCGGTTATATCACCTAGAATTTCATTATATTTTTTTATTTGTAATCCAGCGTTTTTTGCTCTTACTATTTCTTTATGATCTTCTTTTAGTGCTACAGAGTGAGTTAAAATCATATCTTTATCAAGCTCGTGAGTATTATCGTGATAAATTTTAATTCCTCTTTTATCTAGTCCTTCTTCTGTAAACTTATGATCTACTACATCGTCATAACCTTCTACTGTGTTTCCCAAATCATACAATATATTTGCTAAAGTAGCCATTCCAGCACCTTTAATTCCTAAACAGTAATATTTCATTATAAAACACCTCTTTTCATATATTATACATTATTTTCATATCTGTTAACACATTAATGTGAAATAAGTTGACACAAAATTCTATAACCATTAAAATTAAATTGTATATTAGGGAGGACATATGAAACTTGAAGATAGTTGTAAGCCTATTATAAATTTAACACTAGTGTTACTACTTTTTTATTGCTCTAATTTATTTGTACTTATACCAATTAATTTGTTTAATATAGATGTAAATAATTGTGGAAACTTAATTTATTCTCTTTTAGTTTTTTTTCCAAATATAGTTTTATCCACTTTTTTATTTTTCTTTTACAGAAAAGATTTAAAAGAGGAGTTTAAGGTTTTTAAAAGCAAAATTGGAGAGTTTACAGATATTGGATTTAAAAACTGGCTACTTGGATATATACTGATGATTGTAAGCAATTTTTTAATTATCTCTTTTTCTCCACTTCAGACTCCAGAAAACGAGCAAAATGTCAGAACTTTAATTAGTATGAGTCCTTTTATTAGTTTTATTTTTGCTGTTTTTGTAGGTCCATTTGTGGAGGAAATGATATTTAGAAAATCATTTAAAGAAGCAATTAAATCAAAATGGTTATTTATTTTAGTATCAGGAATTGTTTTTGGATCTTTACATGTTATTGATTCTATTACTTCTTTATATGAGCTACTTTACATTATTCCATATTCGTGTCTTGGTATAGCTTTTTCTAAAACACATTATGATACTAATAATATATTTTCAAGCATTTTAATCCATATTTTTCATAACTTCACTTCTATAATTATGGTTTTTTTAAGTTCTGGAGGGATATAAAATGGATGAATCAAGAGTTACCAAGAATAAGGAAATGGTAAAAGGAATTGAAAGAGAAAATAGAAAAGACAAAAACAAAATTGTATTTAAGGTTTTGTTTTGGTTTTTTATGCCAACTTTTATCTTCTTTGCTTTTTCTTATACTATGCTAAGATTTGTTGGTAATATGGGTCTTGTTGTTAAGGAATATCCAATGTACTATGATAACCTTCCTATAAACTTAGATGGACTTAAAATAGTTCAGTTTAGCGATATACATTATAATCAATATAGTTCTTTAACTAAGATACAAGATATGGTTGATTTAATTAATAAAGCTAATCCTGATTTAGTTGTTTTTACAGGTGACTTGATTGATAAGGATTATATTCCTAGTTCTAGCGAGATAGACACTCTTATTAAAGAATTAAATAGAATAAGAGCTAAAGTTGGAAAATATGCAATTAAAGGTGAAGAAGATGATACCTACTTCAAAAATACTTTTGATAATACAGATTTCATTGTTTTAGATAATACGATTGAAAAGATTTACATCGACTCTTCTATTGTTGATTTAATTGCAGTAGATGAGTTGTATGACGCTAGTTCAATAAGTGGAAGAAATATAGATAATTTTGGTATTACTTTAGTACATAAACCTGATTTAACAGATAGAATAATTGATGATTTTAGTCCTAATGTTATTATGGCAGGACACTCTCATAATGGACAAGTTATGCTTCCTTTAATTGGTAGTGTTATGCATAAGGAAGGAGCTAAGAAATACTACTCTTCTTATTATAAGGTAAGAAATACCGATTTATTTATATCTAGTGGTATTGGAAACTCATACTATCAATTTAGGCTATTTAATCACCCTAGTATAAACTTTTATAGAATGAGAGTTAGCAAATAAAAAGAGTTGCATAAAATACTTTAGGAGGTATTTATGAACCCTAATTTTAATAATTATGGAAGGGATAGTAGATTTTTGGGTGGACCTGTATTTCCTTTTATATTAGGTGGAATTGCTGGTAGTCTATGGTCAAATAATAATAACAATAACAATAATGGATATTACCCATACCCTATTTATGTGCCATCTCCTCCAGTATATTATCCTTATCCTTACCCTTATCCATATAGACAAAGAAGATTCTAAAAAAAAATCCTATTCAAATTGATATGAACCCCGTTTCTTGGACAAAAGGAAACGAGGTTTTTATATGAGCAAATTAAGCTATGAAGAAAAAATGAATTTGTACAATGATAAAAAGAAAGGTACACCTCTAAGTCAACTTATAATAA
>OJLA01002464.1_pt1 | contig 10915 bp, 10 predicted proteins | sample 1596611 | NCBI WGS metagenome assembly OJLA01 (sample SAMEA4350168, study PRJEB24818) | metagenome | biome: human; feature: gut; material: faeces | place: Denmark | collected 2013-09
TCAAAAATACATTCGCCTCAAGCGCATCAAGTGCAACGGCGCCCGGGCCCAGCGGGATCAGCGCCTGCAGGAGGGCGACGTGCTGCAATTATACATCAACGACGAGTTCTTTGACAAGCCCCGCGAGGACAACATGTTCCTGACCCTCTTCAAGCCCAGCCTTACCATCGTGTATGAGGACGAGAACCTGATGCTGCTGGACAAGCGGCCGGGGCTGGTGGTCCACGCCGACGAGACGGAGAAGGTCAACACCCTCATCAACCACATCCAGGCGTACCTCTATCAGAAGCGGGAGTGGAACCCCAAGTGGGAGAACGCCTTTACCCCCGCCCTGTGCAACCGCATCGACCGCAACACCGGCGGCATCGTCATCGCCGCCAAGAACGCCGAGACACTGCGGATCATCAACGAAAAGATCCGTGACCGGGAGATGGACAAGCGCTATCTCTGCGTCACGGTGGGCGCGCCCCAGCCGCCCAAGGGCCGGGTGGAGGTCTTTCTGGTGAAGGACGAGAAGAAGAAAGAGGTGTCCGTCCGCACCAAGCCCGTCCCCGGCGGCAAGACCGCCGTCACCACCTACGAGACGCTGGAGCGCCGGGGCGAGCTGGCCCTGGTGGAGGTGGGGCTGGAGACCGGCCGCACCCACCAGATCCGCGCCACCTTCGCCCACATGGGCTGCCCCCTGCTGGGGGACGGCAAGTACGGCCGTGGCGACGTGAATCGCCGCTACGGCGAAACGCGGCAAGCGCTGTACTCCTATAAGCTGACCTTCGACTTCCCCACCGACGCGGGGATCCTGAACTATCTCCGGGGCCGCAGCTTCCAGGTGGAGCGGGTCCCCTTCCGGGAGAAGTATTTCGGCTGAGGCACGTTTACGCTGCGCCGCTGCCTGAACAGATCGAATAAAACAGGGCTGCTTCCCACGGGAAGCAACCCTGTTTTCATGTCCTTACACCAGCAGCAGGATCGCCGCCGCGACGGCGATGACCGCGCCCACGGCGCTGATGACGCCGTAGATCTTCTTGGATTCCGGATCGTGCTTTTCCTTGGACAGGTAGTAAAGACCCGCGCCCAGAATCAGCACACCGATGACGATGGCGATGATTTTGATGATCATTTGATTTTCCTCCCGTTTGTTTATTTCTTTTTCCAGTTCAGCAGAAACGCCGAGTTGGTGATGACCAGCACGGAACCGGCGTTATGTACCAGCGCGCCCACCACCGGGTTCAGCGTGCCGATGATGGCCAGGATGATGGCTGCGAAGTTCAGCGCCATGGAGAAGGTCATGTTCAGCTTGATGGTGGTCATCATCCGGTGGGAAAGGGCGATCAGGTGGGGCAGCTCCTTTACCTCGTCGTCCACCAGGGCAATGTCCGCCGCGTCCACGGCGATGTCGCTGCCCACGCCGCCCATGGCGATGCCCACCTCCGCCCGCTTCAGGGCCGGGGCGTCGTTGACGCCGTCGCCCATCATGCACACACTGCGGCCCTGGGCCTGATAGCCGTCGATGGCGGTCATCTTGTCCTCCGGCAGGCAGTTGGCCCGCACCTCCTGAATGTGCAGCCGCTGGGCGATGGCCCGTGCGGCATTTTCGTGGTCGCCGGTCAGCAGCACCGGCTGCACGCCCAGCGCCGTCAGGGCGTCCACCATCTCCGCGCTCTCCTGCCGGATGGTGTCGGACAGGGCGATGTATCCGGCGTAGGTGCCGTCCACCGCCAGATAGGTGACGGTGCAGCCCTGGGCCAGATAGTCCCCGGCCTCCTCCGGCAGGGTCACCCCCTGCTCCCGCAGCAGCTCCGGATTGCCCGCCAGCAGGCCGCGGCCCTCCACGCAGGCGCTGACGCCGCGGCCGGGGATCATACGGAATTCCCCGGCGTCGGCCAGTGCCGCGCCGGACCTTTTGCAGCCGCGGACGATGGCCTTGCCCAGGGGATGCTCGGACATCTGCTCGGCAGAGGCCGCCAGCCGGTACAGTTCATCGTGAGAAAGCCCCTCCTGTACGCTGACGTCGTCCACCACCTCCGGGGTGCCGTAGGTCAGCGTGCCGGTCTTGTCAAAGGCCACCACCTTTACCTTGGCCAGCCGCTCCAGCGCGTCGCCCTCACGGACGAGGAAGCCGTGCTTGGTGGCGTTGCCGATGGCGGCCATAATGGCCGTGGGCGTGGCCAGCACCAGGGCGCAGGGGCAGAACACCACCAGAATGGTGACGGCCCGGATGATCTGGCCGGAAATGAGCCACGTCAGGGCCGCGGCCGTCAGGGCGATCACCACGATCCAGGTGGCCCACCGGTCGGCGATGCCCACGATCTTGGCCTTGCCCGCGTCGGCGGACTGCACCAGGCGGATCATCCGCTGGATGGAGCTGTCCGCGCCCACACGGGTGGCCCGCATCTCGAAGGCACCGAACTGGTTCATGGTGCCGCTGGACACCTCGTCCCCGGCGGACTTGTCCACCGGCAGGGATTCGCCGGTCATGACCGCCTGGTTGATGGAGGTCTGTCCCGACAGGATCACGCCGTCCACCGGCACGCACTCGCCGGGCAGCACCCGCAGGGTGTCGCCCACCTGCACCTGCTCGGCGGGGATCACGCTCTCCGCGCCGCCGCGCAGCACGCGGGCCGTCCGGGGCGTCAGGTGCACCAGCTTTTCGATGCCGGCCCGGGCCTTGGCCACCGTCAGCTCCTCCAGCAGGCCGCCCAGCTGCATGATGAAGGCCACCTCACCGGCGGCGAAGTCCTGGCCGATGCACACCGAGGCGATCAGCGCCAGGGACACCAGCACGTCCGCCTTGATGTCAAAAGCCGTCACCAGGCCGATGATGGCCTCCAGCACAATGGGCACGCCGCACAGGATGATGGCGATCCACGCCATATCAAAGGAGAAGGGCTGCCATTTCGCCAGGCTGCAGATCACCGCGATGCCGGAGATCACCAGCAGCGTCACGTCCTTTTTGATGCCGCCCCACTCCAGCAGCCCCTCCAGTTTTTCCATTAGTGCTTGCATGTTGTCTCGTCTCCTTTATACCGTACAGGGTAGGGGTATAATATACCCCTATAGGTATCACTTGTCAAGTGGGAAGGAGAGAAATATTTCCGCGTTTAAGGCGCCCGGTCGAAAGCGGTGCGGAAGGGAAGGGGGGCAAGGTCCCGCGCATTTTTACAAAAAAATTTTAATAACCCTCTTGACACACAATACTACGTGTTGTATAGTATAACGCGAAAGGGGGCATGACATATGCTTGACCCACAGATGAAGCGGGGATTGCTGGAAGCCTGCGTGCTGTCGGCGCTGGCCAGGGGGGACTCCTATGGCTATAAGATCGTGAAGGATCTGTCCGTGTGCGTGCAGGTGTCGGAATCCACACTGTATCCCATCCTGCGGCGGCTGGAGAGCGGCGGCGCGCTGACGGTGTACAGTGTGGAGCACAACAGCCGCCTGCGGAAGTTTTATCATCTGACAGAACAGGGGCGGCAGCAGCTGGCCGCCGCTGTGGAGGATTGGAAGGAGCTGGAATCGATGTATGAATTTATCAGGGGAGGGCTGCAGCATGAGCAAGGCTGATTTTCTGCGTCTGCTGGAGCGGGCGCTGGCGCAGCTGTCGGAAGAGGAACGCCAAAAGAATCTGGAGTATTACAGCGAGCTGCTGGACGATATGATGGAGGCGGGTATGACCGAGGCGGAGGCTACCGCCAAGCTGGGCAGCCCTGGCCAGATCGCCCAGAGCATCCTGCAGGAGATGCCCTTGGGCAAGCTGGTCAGCACCCGCATGAAGCCCAAGAGCGGCTGGACGCCGCTGGCCATCGTGCTGGCGGTGGTGGGCAGCCCTGTGTGGGTGCCGCTGCTGCTGGCGGGCGTCGCCGTCGTGCTGGCGCTGTTCGTGTCCATCTGGGCGCTGGGCTTTGCGGCGATCGCCGTGGTGATCGCTCTGGCCGTGGCCGTGGTGGCCGCGCCCATTATCGCTATCCGGGCCGCGATGCTGACGCTGCCGGTGGGCCTGATGCTGCTGGGCGCGGGACTGGTGCTGCTGGGCCTGTGCGTGCTGGGCGGACTGATGGCAGTGGAGCTGTGCAGGCTGCTGTGGCAGCTGACGGTGTGGCTGGCCCATAAGATCAAGGGCCTGTTCATCCGGAAGGAGGAAAATGTATGAAGAAATCGGTAAAGATCACGCTGATCGTGGCGGCGGCGTTGGTAGGACTGGGCCTGTGCCTGTCGGCGGCGGGCTTTGCCATGGGTGGACGGTTCAGCGAATTGAAAGATCTGCATCTTGATCCCGCCACGGGGAAGTGGGAGCAGCAGTCTACACGGGAGCCGACGGAGAATCTGTATGCCGGCGGCGACTACATCTCCGACAAGACGGACATCACCATTCTGGATATCGACTGGATCACCGGCGACGTCAAGGTGCGGCTGACCAATAACGACACCATCACAGTAGAGGAAATGGTCAGCGACAACGGTTACGATGCCCATCCTATGGTGGTGACAGATGACAGCGGCATCCTGAAGATCCGCTATGCCGATAAGGCGTGGATGAACGCGATAGATCCGCCGCAGAAGGCGCTGACGGTGTACCTGCCCCGCGAGGTGGCGGAGAACCTGACGGAGGTGAGCTTCAACAGCGTGTCCGCCGATTTCGATGTGGATCCGCTGACGGTGCGGGAGAAGTTCGCGTTCAGCAGTGTCTCCGGCGACCTGAAAACCGACGCCATCACGGCGGAGAACGTAAATGCGGAGGTAAGCACTGTGTCCGGCAAGATCGAGCTGGACGGCAGCTTCCTTCGTGTGACCGGCGAGAGCACCAGCGGCAAGATCGAAGTGAAGCTGCGCAACTGCCCCGAAAAGCTCAACATTGTCACCGTCAGCGGTGATGTGGAGCTGGAGCTGCCGGACAGCACGAATTTCTGGCTGGGCTACGATACGGTGTCCGGCGAGATAGACTGTGAGGTTCCCGTCCAGCGAGACGGCGAGCACTACTACCGTGGGCTGAGCATGGGGTGCGATATATCCATCAGCACTACCAGCGGCGATCTGAAGATCGAAAGGCTGGACTGATACGCAAAAAAGAGACCTGTGCACAGCACAGGTCTCTTTTTTATATGTTAGTTTTTGGCGCTCAGCTCCACGGCGTGACGCAGGAAGCTGAGGGGCGGCACCGGCCCGGGCAGCTGCATGGTGAATACCATCTGGGGCGTTTTCGGCTCCCGGAGGGACAGACCGTCGCAGTCGGTCATCACCGGGGCGGTGATGGTAAAGGGGCGGGTATCGGGGCCCACCACCTCCAGTTCGTCACCGGCGGCGAACTTGTTCCGCAGACTCAGCGTGGCCAGGCCGTTTGCGTCGCAGCCGGTCACCACGGCGCAGATCTGCCAGTCCCGTATGTACCGGGCATTGTCGTAATACTGCCCGGGCTGGCCGTAGAAAAAGCCGGTGGAGTAGTGCCGGTGGCTGACGTGCTCTACCTCGTCACGCCAGACCGGGTCAATGGGGCGGCCTGCCGCGATGTCGTCCAGCACATGGCGGTAGGCCCCGGTGACGATGGCGGCGTAGTAGCCAGATTTGGCCCGGCCCTCGATCTTCAGGCAGTCCACCCCCGCGTCCATGAGGTCGTCCAGATGGTCGATCATGCACATGTCGCGGCTGTTCATAATATAGGTGCCCTTTTCATCCTCAAACACGGGGAAGTATTCGCCGGGGCGCTTTTCCTCCATCAGGGCGTACTGATAGCGGCAGGGCTGGGCGCACTGTCCCCGGTTGGCGTCCCGGCCCGTCATATAGTTGCTGAGCAGACACCGTCCCGAGTAGCTGACGCACATGGCCCCGTGACAGAAGGTCTCGATCTCCAGCTCTCTGGGCACCTTGGCCCGGATGGTGCGGATCTCGTCCAGACTCAGCTCACGGGCCAGCACCACGCGGGTGGCCCCCAGATCGTACCATGCGGCGGCGGAGGCGTAGTTGGCGATGGACTGCTGGGTGGAGATATGCCGCTGACAGTGGGGGGCGTATTTGCCCGCCAGCGTAAAGGCGCCCAGGTCGGCCACGATCAGGGCGTCCACCCCGGCGTCGTCCAGCCGCTCCAGATGGGCGGGCAGCCGCTCCACCTCACCGCTGCGGGGCATGGTGTTGACGGTGACGTGCACCTTCACGCCGTGGCCATGGGCGTATTGTACGGCGCGGGGCAGCTCCTCGTCGGTAAAGTTACCGGCGAAGGAGCGCATGCCGAAGGCGGTGCCCGCCAGGTACACCGCGTCGGCGCCGTAGGCCACGGCCATCTGCAATTTTTCCCAGTCCCCGGCAGGGGACAGCAATTCAGGCTTTTTTCGCTCCATCAGTCAGGCTGGTACATGTCGCTGTTGATAAAGGCGAGATGCTCGTTGTAGGTCTTGAAGAAGTGGTTCACGCCGTCCTTACCGGCGGCGAAGTAGTAATACTCGGTGTCGTTGGGATAGATGGCCGCCATGATGGAGTCAAGGCCGGGGCAGCAGATGGGGCCGGCGGGCAGTCCGGGATACTTATAGGTGTTGTAGGGACTGTCCAAGTCCTTGTCAAAGGCGGTCTTGTCCTTGCCCTCCAGAGACAGGGCGTAGTAGATGGTGGTGTCCAGCTGCAGATAGCCGTAGGTCTCCCGGTCAGTGGTGTTCAGACGGTTATAGAGGACGGAGGCGATGTTCTTCCGCTCGGTCTCATCGCCGATACCCTCCTTCTCGATGATGGAGGCGATGGTGACGATGTCGTGCAGGGAGTAGCCGCTGGCATTGATGTCGGCCATCATGTCGTCGTCAAACTGGGCGACGAAGTTGGTCAGCATGGTGTCGATGTCGTACACGGCGGTCTTTTCCGGATCAAAGGCCTGGGTGGTGGGGAACAGGAAGCCCTCCATGCGGTTCACCTTGCCCAGCATGTCCTCCTTCAGGAAGCTGTAGCTCTGGAACTCGAAGTTGGCGCAGGCATCCTCCAGCTCCTCGCGGGTGGAGACGCCCTTCTTCACCATCTCGTCGATGATCTCGTTGACTGTCAGTCCCTCGGGGATGACCACCTCGATCCAGCCGTCCTTGTTGACCTTGTCGGCCTCATAGTCGTGCATGTTCAGGATCAGGCTGCGGTAGTCCATGTCGCTGTTCAGCTTATACTCGCCGGGGTCGATGTTCTTGCTGGCGTGGAAGAAGATGCCGCAGAACTTGAAAAAGCCCCGGTAGTTGATGAGGCCCGCGTCCTTCAGCTTCTTGGCCACGTCGCCCACGCTGTCCCCCTCGTCCACGGTGATCTTGACCTCTACGTAGTCCTTGTTCAGGGAGCACAGGTCGTTGAACAGCAGCCAGCCGATCCCGGCCAGCAGGCAGGAGCCCAGCACCACACAGGCCAGGTAGATGGCGGTGCGCTGGGAGGCGCGCTTGCTCTTTTTCTTCTTCTTTTTGGGGGCATGACCGCTGCCCGCGCTCTGGCGGCGCACCTCTTCGGCGTTATAATAGGCGGTCTCGAAATTGTTGTTCTGATCTTTGGGCATAGTCGTATATTCCTTTCTTGTGAAAGCTCGGCATTACAGCAGGTCACGAAGCTTGTCCAGCACCTCGGCATGGATCTCCTCGCGGCTGCGCATCACGCCGTCTCTGGCACAGTCGATCCTTGTCCAGCCGCAGTAGTCCGTCACAAAGGCGGCGTTTTCCCGGCAGCGGCGCAGGTAGTCCTCATCCTGCTCGTGGACGTCGGCGGTGGTGTGGGTGGCCTGCTCCCGCAGGCGCATCATCTGCTCGCTCAGCTCCGTGGGCAGATCCAGGTACAGCACCCTTGTGGGGCGGGGCAGCTCCAGCAGGTCGTACTCGAAGTGGAACAGCCAGTCCAGGAAGGGTCTGCGCTGCTCCGGCGGCAGCTTGGAGGTCTGGTGCACCGCGTTGGAGGTGGTGTACCGGTCGGCGATCAGCAGGCCGCCTTGGCGGTAGTATTCGCCCCAGTCCTGCTTGTAGGAGGCGTAGCGGTCCACCGCGTAGAAGGTGGAGGCGGCATAGGCGTTCACATCGTCGGGGTGGCTGCCGAAGGCACCGCCCAGATACAGGCGGATCAGCGCCGACGATTCCTCGCCGTACCGGGGGAAGGCCAGGCGGCGGAAGGGGATGCCCTGCTTTTCCAGGGCCTGGCACAGCAGCTCTGTCTGCGTGGCCTTGCCGGAACCGTCGGTCCCCTCAAATACGATCAGCTTTCCCATAACGCGTGTCTCCTTTGCATGGTCATACGCATATCATTATACCACCATTTTACCCGTTTGTAAAGAAAACATGATATTTCTGCCGCTGCCGTCGGAAAACAGCGCCACTTGCCAACCGGTTCGGTATGTGGTACAATACTGCGTAGTTTTGCGAACAAACAAGGAGGCGTGTGCCATGACGGAGACGGTAAAGCCCCAGCTGGCGGCCCATGACCGCTGCACCGGCTGCGGCGCCTGTGCCAGCGGCTGCCCCAAGGGCGCCATCCATATGGTGCGGGATAAGGAGGGCTTTCTCTATCCCCAGATCACCGACGGCTGCGTCAGCTGCGGGCACTGTGCCCATGTGTGTCCCGTGCTGAAGCAGCGGGAGGTGCGGGGCCAGAGCGCGGTGTTCGCCGTGTGGAACGAGGACAGCGCCGTGTGCGCCCACTCTACGGCGGGCGGCGTTTTCACGGCGCTGGCGGACTATGCCCTGGAGTGCGGCGGCGTGGTGTTCGGCGCGGCGCTGGATGAGAAGCTCCAGGTACGGCACATGGCCGTGAAGAATAAAGAGGACCTGCGGCTGCTGCGGGGTGCGAAGCCCATTCAAAGCGAGCTGGGCGAGACGTTCCAGCAGGTGCAGCTCTATCTGGAGCAGGGGCGGTTCGTGCTGTTTTCCGGCACGCCGTGCCAGGTGGACGGGCTGTACCGCTTTCTGGGTGAGCATCCGGAGAAGCTGCTGACCTGCGATTTCGCCTGCAGCGGCGTGGGTTCCCCCGGCGTGTGGGCCAGATTCGTGGAGTCCATGGTCTACGTCAAGCGCCGCCAGGCGGTGGACGTGCGGTTCTGCGACAAGCTGAAGGGGGAGAAGGATCGCCGGTTCCGGGTATGGTTCGAGGGTGGCGGCACCTTCGACGCGCCCTTGGGCAAGTGCCAGCCGGGGCGAGGCATCCTGCGGCGGCTGTTCCTGCGGCCCGCCTGCTATCACTGCGCCTATGCCAATGTGAACCGGCCCGGCGACCTGACCATGGCCCTGTTCCGCAATGCCCCCAAGGATTTCCATCGCCAACAGCAGAAGGAGGGCATGTCCCTGCTGTTGATCAACACCGTCAAGGGCGCCCATATCTTCGACCAGCTCTCCCTGAAGCGGGAGCTTCGGACGCTGGAGGAAGCCGTGGCGGGTGACGCGGCCCTGCGCTGCGCGGCAGCCGCGCCGCCGGATCGGCAGAAGTTCTTTGAGGAGCTGGAGCGGGCGCCCTTCCGCAAGGTGTGTGACCGCTTCTTCTCCGTGCGGCCCTATCAGGCCAGGAAGAGCGGCGGACTGACGGCTCTGAAGGAGAAGCTATGGAAAAAACGCTGATGCATACCTGCTGCGCCCCCTGCTCGGTGGCCTGCATCCACCAGCTGCGCAGCGAGGGGATCGAGCCGGTGTCCTATTGGTTCAACCCCAATATCCACCCCTATCAGGAGTACAAGGCCCGGCGGGATACGCTGATGGCCTATGCGCCTACCATCAACATGGAGCTGATCGTGCAGGAGGACTACGGCCTGCGGGATTTCTGCCGGGCGGTGGCGGAGGATATCGACCACCGCTGCGGCCACTGCTACACGGTGCGGCTGGAGCAGACGGCCCGGTTCGCCGCCGAGCACGGCTTTGACAGCTTTACCTCCACGCTGTTCGTCAGCCCCTATCAGAACCACGAGCTGCTGCGGCAGACGGCTCAGGCGGCGGCAGAGGCATACGGGGTAGAGTTCCTGTACCGGGATTTCCGTCCCGGATTCCGGGCAGGCCAGCAGGAGGCCCGGGAGCGTGGCTTTTACATGCAGAAATACTGCGGCTGCGTGTTCAGCGAGGAGGACCGCTACCGCAAGCAGCTCGACCGGGATCTGAAAAATCCGGAAAAGATCATTGGATAACAGCAGCCCCGCCGGTCACCCGGCGGGGCTGTTGTTAGTCATTTTACAGGTGAAGCAGCTCCTTGTAATAGGGCCACAGGCCGGTTTTCTCCGGGCAGAAGGGGGCCAGCTGGCACAGGTCCGTGCCGGGGAAGTCATTGCCCTCGATGATGGCCGGGCCGTCGGGGCCGATGGCCATATCCCAGCCCACATGGCCCACCTCCGGGATTTCCCGGGCGGCCTCACAGGCCATGGCCTTGGCCTCCTCGATCATGGGCAGCTGATAGCCCACCAGGGGGATGCCGGTGTCGGGGTGCCGGTCATAGACGTTGAAATAGTCGTCGGTGGCGGGGGAGCAGATCTTACCGGTGTCGATATCCACCCGGCAGAGGATGCCGCCCTGGCCGGAGTTGTCGCACACGCCGCCGCCCCGTCCCATTTTCAGGGTGATATAGGCGATGTGCACCTGGCCGTCCACCAGGTCGGTGCAGATGCGCATGGTGTTCACGGACTGGGGATGCAGCCGCGCCATATCGGGATGCTGGGCCTGGACATGCTCCAGCACCACCAGCTTCTTCTCCCGGATATAGTCCAGCATGGCCGCCGGGGATTCAAAATCCTTCACATACAGCTTTTCCACGCCGTTGCCGCAGGAGCCGTGGTTGATCTTGGCAAAAATGGCCTCCTGGCCCTCCAGGAACCCAGCCATTTGCTCCACCGTAGCGGTCTCGCCGTTGAGGGTGGGCCGGCGGAGGTACTTGGCGAAGCGGACGTTAAAGAGCAGCTTATCGTCAAAATCGTCGTCGTGGGCCATATCATTCATGAGATTGCTGACCTTCTTGT
>OJLA01002466.1_pt1 | contig 10907 bp, 11 predicted proteins | sample 1596611 | NCBI WGS metagenome assembly OJLA01 (sample SAMEA4350168, study PRJEB24818) | metagenome | biome: human; feature: gut; material: faeces | place: Denmark | collected 2013-09
AGCTGCTGAATATGATGGAATATCGTCCCGTATCCATAGCAAAAGCTTCCTGCCTTATCAAAGCGGCAGTGGTGTCCGGGCGATCAGAATGACCGCCAGACTCGCGCCCACAAACGCCGCAGCCCCTATGACTGCCAACACCTTTTTGCCGAGTTTCTTCTTTGCTGCTTTGCAGATCAGAGCGGCGCAAGCCATGCAGACAGCCGCCGCCACAAGTGCAATGCCCAGCGTTTCCCATAGCCAAGATAGTTCATATAGGATTTTCATGCGATCATCATCTCCTGTTCGTTAAACTGGAATTTATATAATTGGTGTGCCTATATGCTTATCTATTCTCCATTGTGGGGGAGTCCCATCATCAGCCCAGTATTCATCTATTGACACAATTTTATCATTTGCTGTTCTTATGAATGACACCACATGGAAATATGCACTTCTATCCTGGGGATAAACTTTTGTTACTGTAATGAATAAATCGCCTATCACTTCAACTCGTTCAACTGTTCCATCCCAATCGCCTGGATATTCACAGTTTGCGATAATGAACTCATCGACCGTAAAGTGCTCGTTGGAACAATGCCAATTCACATACGCATCTTTGTGAAAGAAGGTTCTGATTGTGCTCTCATCTTGAGCCAACACAGCCTTAATAAAACGGTATACATCCATCGTTATTTACCTCCTCAAACACCGATTTGTCAGCATCAAAGTTTCAGAATTTCATCTGCAATTTCACGAACAGTCTTATTGCTCGTATCAATTTTTACGGTATCAAGCAACCGATACATACGAATCCTTCCGACACTTCTGTCAATGACATCGGAAGTGCGGATTCCGCGGGCAATATCAGATGACAACCGATTCCTCAGATTTGCTTCGTCCGTCATCAAAGATATTTTTATGACTCTGCAAGCACTTATGTCCAATTCCTTGATTATACGATTGATGATGGATTGTTCATGCATAACCCAGCAAAAAACAATGTTATCGTAAGCGGTACAACGAAGAAAGCTGTTCAGCAAATAACAGATATTGCATATGATGATAGGAATTTTGCAGATGTAATAACAGGACCGCTAACAAAAATAAAATTTAAAATTAAAGATATGATAGAAAATGCTAGAAGAGCAAAATTGCAAACTTCTTCAGAAAAAATGGAAAGTCAAGTTTCAGATAACAATGCTACAAAATCCCAAGCCAATGAACAGTTTAAAAAATCTTTAAAATTTAAAATTCCACAAAGTGAAAAATCAAATAAAAATAATTTTAGTAAAGCTGTTAATAAGTCAGCTAAAGCAAAATCACAAACTCAAGAAGATAATAATTCACAAGGAAGATAATATATGAAAAGAAGCACTTTAAAAAGTGTTTCTTTTTTTATAAAACTATTGCAATTTTACGAAAACAATAATAAAATAGAAACATCATGAATAAGAATGAATAAAACGCAAGGAATTAAACAGGAAAGGAAATGAGACAATGAATATATTACTAGATGCAATGGGAGGAGATAATGCACCAGATGCCAATATAAAAGGTGCATTAAAGGCAATAAATCAAATACAAGCTGATATAACATTAATAGGTAAAGAAGAAGTAATAAGACAAAAAATCAAAGAATTTACTGGAAAAGAAATGGAAGAAGTATCTCCAAGATTTAAAATAAAAAATGCAACAGAAACAATAGAAATGGAAGATCAACCAACAATGGCAATAAAACATAAAAAAGATTCTTCTATGGTAGTTGGATTCAAAATGCTAAAAGAAGGAGAAGGAGATGTATTTATATCTGCTGGAAATTCTGGAGCATTGCTTGCAGGAGCAACACTATTAGTAGGAAGAATAAAAGGAATAGATAGACCAGCATTAGCAGGAATATTGCCAGCATATAAAAGCCAATTGCTATTAATAGATTCAGGTTCAAATACAAATTGCAAGCCAATAAATTTATTACAATTTGCGCAAATGTCTACAATTTATTTAAGAAATACATTTGGAATAGAACATCCAGCAATAGGTTTGTTGAATATAGGAACAGAAGAGACGAAGGGAAATGAATTAGTAAAAGAAAGCTATCAATTACTAAAAGAAAAATCTAAAGAATTAGATATAAACTTTGTTGGAAATGTAGAAGGAAGAGATGCATTTTCTGGAAAAATTGATGCTATTGTAACAGATGGATTTACTGGAAATGTATTTTTGAAAGCAGTAGAAGGTTTAGGAAAATTTGTAAAAAGAACATTATCAGAAAGTTTAACACAGAATTTATTATCAAAAATAGCTGCTGTACCATGTTTGCCAGCAATAAATAGATTTAAGAAAACAATGGATTACAAATCATATGGGGGAGCTTTATTCTTAGGAGTAAAGAAACCAGTTGTAAAAGCTCATGGAAGTAGTGATGAAAAATTATTTGAATTTACAATTAAACAAGCAGAAAAATTTGTTGAAAATAAAGCTGTTGAGCGTATGATAGAAGAGTTTGAAAAATAAAACCTGAATGGGTAGTACAAAAAATAAAAAATATTTTAAATATGCTTGACAAAAATGATAACATATAATATAAATGTTACAGATAATATTTGAATTAATAAATGAAAGATATCATTTAGCACATGAGAGGAGGTGAACTTGTAATGAGTTCAGAAGAAGTTTTTGAAAAAGTAAAAGGTATAATTGTAGAACAATTAGGTGTTGCTGATACAGCTGTTACAATGGAAGCATCTTTTATAGATGATTTAGGAGCTGATTCATTAGATATAGTAGAATTAGTTATGGCATTAGAAGAAGAATTTGATATCGAAATTCCAGATGCTGATGCAGAAAAAGTTGTTACAGTAGGAGATGTAGTAGACTACATAAAAGAAAATGTATAAAATAAAAGGAGAACGAATATATTCGTTCTTTTATTATGCCTTTAAACGGAAAGATTTTATTAAAAAAACTTGAAAAAATCTTAAAATAGTATATAATATAGCTATATAAAAATCGGAGGCAAAAATGGAAAAATTAGAGGAAAATATTGGATACACATTTAAAAACAAAGAACTACTAAAAAAAGCATTAACACATACATCTTATGCTTATGAACATAATTTAGAAAGTAATGAAAAATTAGAATTTTTAGGAGACAGTATTTTAGAGTTTATTTCAAGCTCATATTTATATAACAATTATTTGAACTTAAAAGAAGGAGAAATGACTAAAGTTAGAGCAACAGTAGTATGTGAAAAGAGTTTGTATAAAGTTGCACAAATGCATAATTTTAGTGATTTTTTATATCTTGGAAAATCAGAGAAAGCATCAAACCATGAAGTAAGACCAGCAATTATGGCAGATAGTGTAGAAGCAGTAATTGCAGCAATGTTTTTAGATGGAGGATTAGAACCAGCAAAGAAATTTATTATAGAAAATCTAAAAGATGAAATAGAAATTGCAAGTAAACATGTGGGTCAAAAAGATTATAAAACAGTGTTACAAGAGAAATTACAAATCCATGGAGATGTAGAAATAAAATATACAATTTTAAAAGAAATGGGCCCAGATCACGATAAAACTTTTGAAGCGCAAGTTGAATGTAATAATAAAAAATTAGCAATAGGAGTAGGAAAATCAAAAAAACAGGCAGAGATGGAAGCAGCAAGAAAAGCTTTAGAAAATATAAAATAAACGGAGGTGAATGTTGTGAAAAAACAATATGTAATTCCAGTGTTTGTACCACATTTGGGATGTCCAAATGATTGTATTTTCTGTAATCAAAGATCAATAAGTGGACAACAAAAAATGATAACAGGAGAAGATGTAAGAAAAACAATAGATTTTTACCTAGATAATATAAAAGATAAAGAAGCCAAAAAAGAAGTTGCATTTTTTGGAGGAAGCTTTACAGGAATAGAAGAAGAAAAGCAAGAAGAATTTTTGAAAATTGCATATGAATATATTAAACAAGGAAAAATAAATAGTATTAGAATATCAACTAGACCTGATTATATTGATAAGAAAATTTTAAAGAGATTAAAAAAATATAAAGTAGAAACAATAGAATTAGGTGTTCAATCTGCAAATGATTACATTTTAAAGAGATGTAATAGAGGTCATACATTTGAAGATGTAAAAAAAGCATCTAAATTAATAAGATGGTATGGATTTAAATTAGGACATCAAATGATGGTTGGTTTGCCAGAAAGTACAAGAATAGATGAGATAAATACAGCTAAAGAGCTTATAAAATTAAAACCTAAAATGGTTAGAATATATCCAGTATTAGTTATAAAAAATACTAAATTAGAAAAAGAATTTTTAGAAGAAAAATATACCCCTTTAACAGTTGTACAAGCAGTAGAAACTTGTAAAGAATTAGTAAGTATGTTTAATAAAAAAGGTATAGAAGTTATTAGAGTTGGATTGCAAAATACAGATGAGATAACAGATCCTAATATAGAAGGAAGTGAAGTTGTAGCAGGACCATATCATCCAGCATTTAGACAATTAGTTGAATCTGGATTATGGTATGATGCAATAGTAGCAAAAATTAAACAATTGAATGTAAAGGTAAAAAAAGTAGAAGTAATTGTAAATCCACAAGATGTAAATAATGTAGTAGGACATAAAAGAGAAAATGTTGAAAAACTAAAAGATATGTATACATTAGATATGATAGTTAAACAAGATGAAAAAGTAAAACCTGGAAAATTAGAATTAGAAGTTTTAGAAAAATATCCGGAATTTTTAGAAGATTATAAATAAAGGGGAGAAATTTATGGAAAAAAACAAAAGAATAACCAATATATTATTGGTAGTAATAGTAATTTTAGTAGTTGCAGGATGTGTTTTAGCATATTTTTATTTTACTAAAGATAAAACAAAGCCAATTATAAATCCAGAAGAAAGAAGCACAATTCAGAATCAAGAGAAGATATTTACAGTAGAAAATTATCCTAAAATAGATGGTTCAACAGCAACATTGCCTCTTGCAGAAGCATTTAAAGCTAATTTTACAGGAATAGATATAAAAGATGTAGATGTAACACATTCAAAAACTCATAATGCATATGTTAATTTAATAAATGGAAATACTGATTTAATATTAGTTACATATCCATCAGAAGATGAACAAAAATTAGCAAAAGAAAAAAATGTTGAATTAGAAATCGTACCAATAGTAAAGGAGGCATTTGTATTTTTTGTTAATAAAAATAACCCAATAGATAACTTGACATTAACACAAGTTCAAAATATTTATACTGGACAAATTAAAAATTGGAGAGATTTAGGTGGAGATAACCAAAGAATAATTGCTTTTCAAAGACCAGAAAATTCAGGAAGTCAATCAGGAATGCTATCTCTTGTAATGAAAGGAAAAAAGATGATGACTCCTGTAACAGAAACCTTGGCACAGACGATGTCAGATATTATTGATGTTATTTCAGACTACGATAATGGAAAATATGCAATAGGATATTCATATTATTATTATGCTAATACTATGTATTCTAAAGATTCAATAAAATTGTTATCAATAGATGGAGTTGTTCCAACATATGAAAATATTAGAACAGGATTATATGGAATTCAAACAGCGTATTATGCAGTTATAAGAAAAGATGAACCAAGCGATAGTTCTGCACGTAAATTATTGGATGCAATGAAATCTGAGAGAGGACAAAGTGTAGCAAAGGAGGCTGGATATGTTCAAAACTACTAAAGCCAAAGTGATAGCTGTAGTAATCTTTTGTATGATTTGTATTTCAATAACAGTAGGGTTGATTTTATATAAAAATATAGAAATAGATGACGATAAAGAAGTTGAACCAAAAGACGAACCAACAAATATTATCACTAAAGATGTTTCTGGTATAGATAAAAAAGGAACATATAATCAAAATGATTTAAAACTAGAAGAAAAAAGGATAACAAGAGAAAAGGCAGAAATTACATATTTTGAAATATATGGATTAAAAAATAAAATAATACAAGATTCTATTAATGATGAAATAAGAGAAACAGCCTTAAATTATTATAAAGAAGATATCAAGGATTTAAATGAAGTTATTAATGTGTCTGTACGAATGAATAAAATGGCCAATTATTCGAATGTACTATCAATAGAATTATATTATGTAGCTAAAAAGGATGACAATGGAGATGGTTTATATGATGGATTCAAGGGTTTAAATTATGATTTAACAACAGGTGAGAAAATATCATTTGAAAAAATATTTACATCAGATGCACCAATGCAAGATATATTAAGGCAATCAGCATATTACAGTTTTGTTGAAAATGGTGAATTGGAAATGAATTTAGCTGGAGACTTAATTGTAAATGATTATAATGATATTGAGGATAAGATTATTGAATTTTTGGATCTTTATAAAAATAAAAAGATAAAAGAATTTAGTTTTTCACCAAGTAAGATATATGTTTATTTAAAAGATTCAAAAATACTTGAAATAGATATGGAAAAATATGCAGATTATATAGCTATTTATAATCGATATCTAACAAAAGAATCTATATTTGAAGAAAGCGGAATAGGTCTTAAAAATTTATTTACATTAACAGATAGATACCCTGAAATCAATACTTATACCAATTATCAAAAAGGAAGTAACTATTTTATAGATGTTTCAATACAAGATTATACTGAAAACGATGAAATTAGTAAAAAAATTATTCAAGATAAAATTGAGGGGATAGAAGCAGAGATAAATAAGGCAAAAACAAATGTGGCTAAAGATCCAAATAGTTTTTATGTAGTAAATTATCATATTAGTTTATTTGATAGAACTGACTTAATAGATGGAGTAAAAATGATAAGTTGTTCAGAAACAGGAAATTCATATGAAATGACAGTACATGATTTTGAAGAAATAATAGAACAAGAAATTAGAGATTATATAAAGCGTGAATCAAATAGTGGTGCTGTTCCAGACTATGTATATGATTTTTCTAAAACATTAAAAATCGAACCTCAAACCATATTAGAATATTATAATACACAAACTGGTGAAAAAGTTGTGATTTAAATAGTATAAAAAGCCTTTATATTACAAATAATTGTAATATGGAGGCTTTTTATGAGCAGAGAAAAAATAAAGAAGATAATTATTGAATTTCTTGGTACAATTGTTGGCTCTGCAGTAATGGCATTTGGTGTATCATCATTTTTATTACCAAATCAATTATCTTCTGGTGGATTTTCGGGTGTTGCAACAATTACGTATTATTTATTAAACATTCCTATGGGATTAATGATTATGATATTGAATGTGCCTTTATTTATATTGGCTGGATATAAGATAGGAAGAGAATTTTTTATAAAGTCATTAATAGGAACAGTAAGTTTATCAGTATTTATTGATATATTTGATAGATATCCAGCGGTTACTACAGACAGATTTTTGGCATGCATATATGGTGGTGCTATAATTGGAATTGGAACAGCAATAATATTAAGAGTTGGAGCTTCTACTGGTGGTACTGAACTGATTGCTAATATTATAAAAGTGTATAACCCTTATATCTCTATGAGTAGTTATTTAGCGTTAATAGATATTATTATTATAGCATTAAATGTAATATTCTTTAAACATATAGAAATTGGTTTATATTCAGCAATAGCAATATATTTATATGGACAGATGATTGATATTATATTTGAAGGAGTTTATTATACTAAATTGATGTTTATTATTTCTGACAGAAATGAAGAGATTGCTAAAGAGATAACGACTGATGTAAAAAGAGGTGTTACTGGATTGTATGGAAAGGGTATGTTTAAAGAAAAAGATAAATTAGTTTTAATATGTGCTGCATCGAGAGGGGATATATCCAAAATTAAAGATATAGCTAAAAAGATTGATGGAAAATGTTTTATAATTATTGCAAATGCAAGGGAAGTTCTAGGAAAGGGATTTAAAGAAGGATAAAAAACGGAAAATTAAATTTTCCGCTTTTTGTTTAGGTTCTAGTAATAAGAATACTAGAAGTTACATTTATATTGGGATTTACTTCAATAACAGCTGATTTAAGTTTTTCCGACCAATTAAATTTTTCCCATTCTTGATTTGTAGAAAAATGAGAGAGAGCTTTATTTGAAAAACAGTCAATATCTATTCCATAATTTTTTAACTTAGCAAAATAGTCTTTATATGAATTTTTTAAATAATCTGTAGCAGTATAAGAAAATGTTTTTAAAACTTCATTATTATCGTAATCAAGATTATCTTCTAATGTTATTATAGATGCTTTTAAATTAAGATCTATATAAATGTAGGGAATATCATCTTTGATTTCAACATAAATTTTTGATTTTCTGGTTGGAACTAAAGATAATTCTATTTTTTCTTTATTCATGCTTGGATATGGATTATTAATTGAAATTATGCAAGTTTTTATTTCATTTTTTAATAATAAATGACACATTGTTTCAAGTGCATTTAATTTTCCACACATTTTATCGTCATCAAATACTGCAATACCAATATTTTCAGTGCCACGTTTTCCTTGTATTGAACTTGTTCCGGCAGTAAGTTCTTCTGAATTTGTTATGGTATTAGAAACATTTACATTTTCAGATTGAGAAGAGGTTTCGGAAGAACCTGAACTACTAGAGTCATTAGAACTATTAGAGTTTTCTGAATCTCCTTCATTAGAGCTTTCACTTGAAGTTTTTTCAGTTCTATTATTAGCATTAAGTCCGCCTAAAATAGCTGTTCCATCACAATTTGATTTTGATAAATTATTAAAAAATTCTCCTACTGTAATATTAGAAAAGTAACCAGTGAACTTATTTGTAAGTGAAAAAGTATCATAATAATTTGTAGTTAATTTTTCAAGATTTGGTTTAATACTTTTTAAATATTCATAAGCATTACAGTTACTAATTATTAAATTTGTTGTTGGTCTAAATTCTTCATTGTTTAAGAGACTGTAAATTTGAGATGATATTCCATTTTTTGCAAATTCTTCTGAAAAAACTACAAGATTACAATGTGAAAGATTAATTTCTTTACCAATATAGCTATTTAAAAGGTTTATTCCGCTAAAAATCGAATCAGCTTCTCCAGAAACTAATACAATATTGCTAGAGTCTTCGGAAGAACTATTTTGTGATGAAAAGGCACTAGATTTTGTAAATTGAAGTGAAATTTTCATTTTTGCTTTTTCGCCTTTATCAATTCCTATGGCAAGAACATAAGCTAAATTAGACATATTTTGATATGAGTAAGAACTTGAAAAAGCACCTATAAAAATGATTAAAGTAATTACAAATGCAATTATTGCTATAGTATTTTTACTTATTTTAGCCACCTCCTCATAGTTATTTTTAGTGATTTCTTAATTATAGAAAGGAGCAAAACTAAAAAGCTGATACCAATTACTAAAATAAAGAAAACATATTTATACATGATATTTAAATAGTGTATTGAAATTGTGTAATTCTTAGGTAACATACCAATAATTAAAACAGCAATTCCTAAAATTAAAATAAATAATGTATCTTTTTTTGCACTTATCAGTTTTCTTAAGATATTTCCTGAAAATTTTAAATTGATACTTAAAAAACTCACAAAGGCTATAATCCATATAAGAAAATATAATGAATCTAGTTTTCTAAAAAAAGAACCAAATTCAATATATTTTGTAACTGTATATAAAGGCATTAATTCATCTGTCCTAGATAAGCTGCTAAACATGAAAAGTATCATTGCAAGACTTATTAATAAAAATATACAGGAGAAAACAATAGCATTAATTGATATTTTTTTAATTTGTTTTGAATCTTTTAACAATGGTGGCATAAAGTATATATATGCGATTGCTTGAAAGGCAAACATATTGCATAAGCCAGAAACAAATGTTGTAAATAATCCATTTCCCCAGATTGGATATACTCTTTCAATATCATAATATGGAGTATCTGCAAAAAATAAAAATAATATACTTATTATAATAATTGGAAAAAATATAGAAACGCTTCTATAAATAGCGTTATGCTTCATACAAGAAGAAACAACAGCACCAATAATAAGTAATAACATTATATAGAATATTTTGGTTAAAGGGTAATATATGATTTGCAGATATGAAGCAAAAAGATATAATAATAGTCCACTAAAAATCAAAAAATATGCAACATAAGCAACTCCTATAATCCATTTTAGAATACGTCCACCAAGGTAATTTGATATATCTAATAAATCGAATGTGGGAAACTTGTTTAGAAAATAGCAAATAACACAAGTAAATATAATTGTAATAATTCCAAGATAAAGTATATTAATTAAAGAAGCAGAAGATGCTGTTTCTATTATAGATTTAGTTATATTTAAAATTATATGAGTGAAAGTGATTGTTACTAATAAAGCCACAGCTTCTTTGTTGCCGATTTTTGTATTATCCATATAAGCTCCTCCTTACTAAGAAAAAAATATTCCTACATATTATTTACAAATATGTAGGAAATATACAAATTAGCTATATATTAAATTTAAAAATAGTAAATGCAAAAAATATATATGCATATCTAAGAAATTTCTTTTGACATAAGTGAGAACTGCAATATTCATGAAAAGATTTTAAAGCACTCATTTTATCAGTAATTGTAATAACAAAACTTTCTTTATATTTAGGAAATTGAAAGAATGTTACAGGCCACATATGTTTTAAAATTATATCTTGTTCTTTTTCAGTTAAATCACAAATTTTTTTGGCATTTTTTAAAGCAATTTTTGGATGGTCAAATGCATGCCAACCATTTAAATCTTTATAAGAATGTCGCCAAACATATAAAAAGAAATCTTGTAAAATTTCTGCTCTAGCAGCTGTTTTATACTCTAAGTTAAATTTCTTGCAAAATAGGTAGGACCAATATGCAACTTCTATACAGTGATCATAACATG
>OJLA01002470.1_pt1 | contig 10902 bp, 10 predicted proteins | sample 1596611 | NCBI WGS metagenome assembly OJLA01 (sample SAMEA4350168, study PRJEB24818) | metagenome | biome: human; feature: gut; material: faeces | place: Denmark | collected 2013-09
CCATTCGTACATACCATCGTTAAAAAACAGGCATGACCTAACGATTTGTTAGGGTACTATTGGAGGAAAAATACTATGAATAATCGTGTACCTGAAGTCTTTTTGTCCGAGATGTTCGGCGAGCTGCGTATTATGGAAGATGACAACAAATTTTATTTTTGTGCCGCAGATGTTTGCTCGGCCTTAGGCTACTCCAACCCGAGTCATGAGCTGAACATACATTGCCGACATGACGGCATCAAGGCGGGCAGAGCGGATGTGAACGGCGTTCCCCGCATCATCAAGTTCATCTCGGAAGGCAACGTGTATCGTCTAATCTGCCGCTCTAACAAGCCCGAGGCAGAGCAGTTTGAGACCTGGGTCTTCGACGAACTCTTGCCCAGAATTCGCCAGACCGGTGGATATGTGAATGACCCTGTGGTCTTTGTCGATAATTGGCTCCCGAACACGGACGCCAAAACCAAGGCTTTGCTTGTCACTTCGCTGGAAGCTGTCAAGAATCAGGACAACATTATCGGCGTGCAGCAGGAGAGTGTTGAGTTCCATCGCGCAGTGAGTGCATCCGTGAACAGCGTCGATTTCGGCGAGTTTGCAAAGTGTCTTGCAAACGACCGTATCAACATCGGCCGCAACCGTCTGATGGCGTGGCTGCGCAAAGAAAAGTATATTGACTCTGCAAATGTTGCTTACCAGCGCTACATCGACCAGGGAATCTTCGAGGTTAAGGAAACGGTGTACTATGTCGGCACCACTTACCATACATCGCGTAAGACGCTGATTACTCCTAAGGGGCAGGTATATTTGGCAAAGAAGGTTTCTAAAGAATACAAAGGCTGATTTTGCTTGACCGCGCTTGCGGATTGGATAAAATCAGTCTTGTACGATGGATACCAGCAAATCCATAGTTATTCACAACCTGTAGCAGAAAGCAGACTCATCTTCGGATGGGCCTGCTTTTTTGTTTACACGAAAAAGAAAGGAACGATTTCATGAATTTTAGTCCTAATAACCAGAACACTCTTCTCACAAAGAAAGTCACAGCACTATACGAAGCAATGCAGAAGGCTGGTGATAGCGACCTTGCCTTTATGGTCGTTGACAGTCTCAATAGTCTTGCAAATTATGCCAAGTTTTTGGCTGAACAAGAAATCTTGATTCAGCAAGCTCGTATCACAATGGATGCTGCAAGTTACCGTATTTTTTATCGCAGCGTCGATTCTGCCCGCATCAATCTGCTTGAAAACGCAGTTGCCAACGTCGCTTCTCTCAACCGGCTGTGCAAAAAATATAACACGGAACCGATTGCTGGAGATGTGGCAAACGCAATTGAAACCGAAATGAACTCCGGCAACATGTATTCCCTTGCCAATTCCCCGGCCTACGCTGCGTTTGCCAAAGAGGTTCTCAACACCTATTATACGACCGGTTCAGCCGGAAGCATCTGTAACAAGTAAATCAATCCAAACCCTTTACGGGGTCCACATTGCGGTGGAGGCAAAAGCCAAGAGCCGCACGATGACCCCGCGTTAAGGGGAGAAGTATGAGTATCAATCTGAATAGCCGCAGCAACACCCTCTGCTGCAAGGTCAACGACCTGTACACCGCCCTTATGGCCTCTGAACTGCTGAACGACTGCGTTGAAGACGTTGTCGAGATGCTCAAAACCTGTGTTGACTACGTCAACATAGTGACGAGCCAGGAAGTCCAGATACAACACGCACGCTTCACGATGGATGGTGAGGAGTTCCGACAGTACGTCATGGGACTCGACCGTCACCGCCGTGCGTTGCACGAAGGGCTGATGGCACGGGTGAACTTTGCCAATCGTCTGTGCGTGAAGCTGAACACACCTGTTCTTGCTGAACAGGTCACGGAAGAGAACCGCGAAACCTACTTTGCGTTCGCCAAAGAGGTGGTCGATTCCTATTTCGGTGAGGCTGCGCAGAACGGACGAATGTCTTAGGGCACCGTTGTTCTTATCCGTTTTAACACCACAACTATGGAGGAATTTATTATGTCTGATAACAAAGAAGCTATCTGCAAACTCATCAAAGGCAAGAACCAGGAGGCCAACAGCTACGCAGACCGAACCTGCTATAACGCCGCTTACTGCTACGGCTATGTGGACGGCGCAACTATGGCACTAAACACCTTGAGCGGCGTACCCGAACGCCATAAGTGCTATGCTATCCTGTCCCATTATTCCAATGAAGATACCGGCACGTTTGATTCCGTTGCAATTTGTGGCGGAGTACATATGAGCTTTGAATCTGCCAAAAAAGCTGCAGATGAAATGCTTTCATTCGATAAGGAAAATGGGTGTCACGATGACGCCGTTCCGTACACTCTCGATGATTGCAAAGAGTTCGATGACCTTCCTCTGTACATTGCAGGTGAGTGGGTCAAGGACGAATTTGAACGCTATCACAACTTTTACGCTGTATTTGAACAGGATGCAGCACTGTAGAAAACAGAACACTGGAGGTGCTCTTATGTTCAAGGTTTTAGGCGGCATTGGCCGTTCCGTTCCCCTTTACAATGGCAAGGCCAGAATCCTTGTCAAGGCAATTATCCCGGCTGCGCCAAAGTGTCTTGATGAAATGCAAAGCATCTGTGAGGCAAACGGCTGGAAATCCGTTCTGGATGAACGCGGCAACCTGGTTGTTTTGTCCGTTGTTTCCATCGACGCTTACCGGCTGTCCGACAGTACCTTGATGACCGCATATCTGCACTTTGCGGAAACTGTGGCTCAGAAACTTACTGGAAGCAAAAACCGGTATCTCGTCGCCGGTGTCGTGTCCTACGATGCGGCTGCATAAGGAGGTAAGTAACATGAAATACCATGGATTTGATTCGCCCCTGGATTGGTCTCAGTATCTTATTCAGAAAGCAGACAAACACGAATATGAACCGTCTGAGCCGGGGAAGAGAGTCGAGGCTTTGCTCGAAAAGCTCTACCTGCCGCAGAATTCCTATTCCTACGCAAAATTCCCGCAATGGTTTGCGGATGCTGCTGACAAGGGGACAGAAGAGGAACAGGTGCGGTACGTGATGAATCATCTCTGCCCGAACCTATACCACTTCTACGAAAACCCGACGCAGAAGGACTTCCGTCTGGGACCTGATGCCGTGAACCTCATGGTTCGCCAGCACATGTGTGAGAATACACAAGCAACCATTCTGAACGAGGACGGTTCTCTTTATCAGGATGGGGTTCACTGCACCCATGAGGAATTTCTTTTACTGACGCTGTTCTTTGAACACGAATTCAACGAGATGGATATTCGGTGCGCCCGCGTGTCGTATACTTCATCGGACGCTGAAATCAAAGCCTGCTTCCTGCACGCGGTTCACAAGCGCTTTGGCTTGATGGACCCGGCAGCGGAAAGGCTCTGGCTCAGTAACAAGTCAAACAAAGTATATCTTATTAAGACGATTCACGGAATCGCATAAACACAAAACAAAGGAGTGTAAAACTATGAAATCTAATACTATTCGCAACGACTACGCTGCGGCACGAATTTCCGCCATATCCGCTATCATTGCAGCAGAAGCAATCGGAGTCACCCTGCTTCTCATTCTGATTCAGTCTCTGCTGAAAGCTGTAACTCCGCTGACGTCGGAATCCATTTTGGTGCTGGTCCTGAGTTCTTTTGTCAGGACCGGAACCACCGCATTCTGCATCTTCGGCGTGGCCTCTGCGCTGGCTGCCTTGTATGTATCGGCTTGTGCGACAAGGGAACGGTATTTCTACATCGAGAAAGACGAGCTCAAGTTCATAGCCAAAACCAAAGAAATGTTCGGCTGGCTGAAGAATTCTAAGCCCGCAATTGGCTGCTTTGCAGCTGCAGGAGCGTTCGTAATAATGGCAATATCCCTTATCGCTGATATCGGCATTTTCAATTCCGGTCTCAGCCACGAAACACTCGGTGCTCTCATCAATGTTGCGGTTCTGATGCTCCACATCGCCGGTGGCTGTATCGTCGCTTCGGTGGCTTGTGCGGTTTGGAGCTGCAATAAAATATAAAAATTCAAAATTTCATTATACTTTTTATTGCAAAACAGGTATAATGAAGGAAAGGAGGCAATGATGTCCACAAAGGACATTGCCGAGAAACACTTGTTCAACCATGCTGAGATTTTTGCAGACATTATCAACGTTCTTCTCTTTCAAGGAAAACAAATTGTCAATAAAGATGACTTGAAAGACAGCAAAGCGAGAACGCAGCTCAAAATTGATGGTGGTCTGCATGAACAGGAACGAGATGTTGTCAAGTACTGGGAAAAGTGCGGCGTCAAAATTGCACTGCTTGGCCTTGAGAATCAGACCTATGTTGATGACGATATGCCCTTGCGTGTTCTGTCTTATGACGGCGCAACGTACAAGGAGCAGGTCAATCAACATCGCGGGGCAAAGCAAACTGCCAATAAAGAACCCGTATATCCATGTATCACCTTGGTGCTATATTTTGGAACCACGCACTGGAATGGCCATAAGAATCTTCTATCGTGTTTTGATTCAGTATCGGAAGATTTGCAGCCGTTTCTAAACGACTATCACATCAATCTGTTTGAGCTGGCATTTCTCGATGATGAAACGCGTTCGCTCTTTACGAGTGATTTTCGCTATGTCGTCGATTATTTGCACCAGGTGCGTGTGAGCAAGTCGTACAAAGCACCAAAAGGTGATGTACAGTACGCTGATGAACTTATCAAATTTCTTGCAGCATTTTCTCACGACCGAGTTTTTCTCGATGCCGCAAATCATCACTACGAGGCAGGGAGGCCGATAGCAATGACGGATTTGATTGGCAATCTGATGCAGGACGAGCGAATCTCTGTGACTGTTGACCACGCAGTGAATGTGATTCGTGCAACTAAAACATCCGTTGACGACGCGCTTGATTTACTGGGCGTGCCCAAAGACATGCGCGCATCAGTCGCCAAAAAAGTAGCCGAAAGGCTCGCCACAAAATAACGAATAACATGTTTACCGCCGCTTGCCTTTTCAGGTGAGCGGCCTTTTGCTTAACAGAAGAAAACCATGAAAATAAAAGTAATGTACCGTACACAGTGCTTGGCAGCAGTAGAAGAATGTGGTCCTGAATATGATACCGATAATATCTCGGAGCCAACCCTCATCGTCTCGATTTCCAGCACGGACGACACCATCCCTGAAATGTTGGAACAAGCGCAGAATAATATGGTTCGCCATGTGGAATTTCTGCAATTCGACGATATCGATATTTCTGAACCTATTGGCGGGTTAATTCCTATGAGTGAGGACGATGCAAACCAAATCATCAATGCTTTTCTGCGATACAAAGACACGGTTTCGCAAATTATTGTGCATTGCGATGCGGGATATTCCCGCAGTCCGGCTGTCGCGGCTGCACTATGTATTGCATTTGGCATGAGCGATGCTGAATTTTTTGGACCCAGCTATTGCCCCAACATGCACGTATATCGGACTATGCTCCGAGCACTCGAAAAGCGCAACATCATCTGATTTGCGTTCTCTTGCGAATCGCGTACTCTAAAAGTAAGACTCACTATAACGGACAGACCTCCATGGGTCTGCCCGTTTTTTTGCTTTTTAGGAGGAATCATTATGCTTGCACTCAAAGCCAAAAGGTCGAATAAGACACTCTATCTATTTGCGGCTATCATCGTAACTGCTATCGCTGTTATTATGGCAGAAAGGCAAGGCGTCGTTGACAGCGATTATTTCTGGCATCTTACCCTAGGGAAAAGTATCTGGCAGAATAAAGCTATCCCCACTCAGGATACTTTCTCCTGGCTTGGTCCGGAACTTAATTTGCAGGAAACCGCTCATTCATGGCTCAGCAGCCTGATTCTTTACGCGTTTTCCTGCATTTCCACAAATCCCGTCTACGGAATGCTTGCGTTCATCGCAGTGACAGTCTTTGCCTACTGTCTGTTCATTGAATATATCTGGGGCAGACAAGTCAAAGACCCTTTCATGAATGCCCTGGCTTTGGCCCTTGTCACGCTGCCGCTCGACTGGGCAGGAAGACCGCAGAACATCGGCTTAACACTCTTTACTGTCGGATTTTATCTGCTGAACATAGTCTACGAGGAGCCTGACACAAAGCTCCGCTGGCTGCTTCCTGTCGTGAGCGTTCTTTGGGCAAACCTGCACGGAGGGGCACTGCCGATTCTATTCGCGTTCAATCTGCTGTTTCTGGTCTTATGCTTTGCTCCCGATATCAACGCCTTCGACATCTATAACGAAAAGGGCGATTCAAAGAAACGGTTTCGTGCTTTGTTCCAGGTCTTTGTTTCCGATATTCTGGCTGGACTTCTGAACCCATACGGCATCAAGCTCTATATCTATTTCTTTGTGACGAACAACGTAACGACCAAGAAATATGTTTCCGAGTGGATGCCGAGCCACCTTGCCAATGAAGTCGTGTTTCTGTGCCTTGCCTTCTTGTTTCTGATTGTAGCCTACAAAATGAAGGTAAAGCTCACAGAATTTGCCCCGTATCTCTGCTGCCTGTTCATGACCGCAATGTATGTCCGAATCCGCAGCTATTGGGTTATCGTCATGACTCCCCTCATTTACCGGTTCCTCACTTCTCTTATCTCCGCACAGGAAAACCGGATGTGGAAAGCTGGCGGCAGACCCAACAGTTCCTGGACGGGAAACACTAAGAAATACACCATCGCGGCAGCCGCTGTGCTCGTTCTCGTATCTGCTGTCTATGCGCCTTCCATGGCCAACGACCCCGATAAGACAGGGGATTACATCACAGCTGACCTTGTCACATACATCCAGGACCTCAACCCGCAGCGGCTCTATACCTCCTACAATGATGGCGGGTATTGCATCTATCATGGCATCAAAAGCTTTGCGGATTCCAGAGCAGACCTATTCCCGGACGATGTCATCGAAGCAAGTGTGAATTTTGCATTCATGAGCTATTCCACCGACACCGGCATGGAAGACTGCATGAACCAGTTCAACTTTGATGCCATCCTTTTAAGGCGTTCCCAAAGTGGTCCCTGTATTGAATTTATGAACCAGCTTCCCGGCTGGACGCAAGGATATAAAGACGATTATTTCGTTGTGTTTGTGCCTTCAGAAACCTAAAAAACCTGCCCTTGACCGATATTTCCGGACAGGGGCATTTTTTGTACATGTGTTCAGCTGAATCTAAAGTGCTGACTGCTTTATAGACAAAGTTTTCGAATGCGTCAATCGACTCTGAATTTTGTTCCAGACCTGTTTTGTGTATTGTCCACAGAATATTCTTTTATATTGGCGTTATGTTTGTAGGGTTGCCATCTAGCGAGGCTGTGCGGATTGCAGACAATGGAAGTATGGGTCAAAATCCCAATACCCGAATACATCATCAGAAGGGCACATCAATGTTGAATACCAGCTTTACAAAAACGAATATCATCTTCGGACAGGCACTTGGCTGCACTGCCCTTGATGACGCATTTGTAAAGCTGCTGAGCAATGTGAACGCTGATGGCGTGACTCAGCTTTTGGTTCGGACAAACGGCAAAGAGAAAATGAAAACCGTTGCCCAAGTCAATTCCAAGTCTTTGGAAGCGGGTGTTCGTGAGCGCATCTTCGATAAAGTCAGCCCCAAATACGGGACCCCAACTTATTGGGATACATCCACCAACATCTACTTCTCCATCAATACATTCCATCCTCAGAAATCTCTGCGCGGTAAAGGTATCCGTCGTAAAGCGGATGTCGAAAAGCTGCGCATTCTGTTCTTTGACATTGATTGCCACGATGAAAACGCACCAGCTGACATCAGCGACCGCATCAGTGAACTTGTACTGGATGCCGTGAATCGTCATGAGATTCCGGACTGTGCAGTTTCTAACAGCGGCCGTGGTGTTGGCTTGTTTGTGTTTCTTGAACCCTGCAACCCGAACAATCTCTCTAACGGCCTGGCCTACAGTGGCGTACATAGAGCAATTTCTCTCAAGCTGAATGAGTTGATTGAAAAGGCCCAGTTCACGGAGAATGTTGAGCTGGATAAGGCAGTGCATGAAACCAATCGCGTTGCTCGTCTGCCTGGTACTTATAATACCAAGGCAAAACGCTGCTGCCATTGTATTCGGGTTCCTGAAGGAAATCCCTTCAACTTGCTGAAACTTGCAGACCAGTATGAAGTCCCTTATCGGTTTGCCGATGAGAAAGTTGCTCCGTCTGACGCGAATTTCAACAAGACTGATGACAAAATCCTCGACTGGGCTAAAAAGCGCTTTGCGGCAATGTGCATGCGCTATCCGCATCTTCTTGACGCTCTGAACAATCACAAGGAGAAAGAAGCACGGAAAGCAAACTTCGTCTGCCGCTTTGAGCTGGCTCTTCGTTACCTTCAGGCAAATCCGTGTGGCGAAGGAAACCGCCACAACACCCTCTTGGCTGTACTTTCCACCTGCTATGACCGGGGTGGTCATCCGGATATGGATAAGGCGCAGCTCATCAACCGCACCTTTTCTCAGCCCCTCTCTGACAAGGAAGTTGCACATCTCGTTTCCACCTGCAAATATCCTTGCAAGAACTCGACAATTGAAGCACTCTCCGGTATTCCCGCGAGTGCTCTCAAGAATCCTACGGCAGATGGGAAAAAGAACGAATCCAAGCCGAAGCGTTACGAAAAAGGTGAAATCCCGCCTCCGATTGCAAGCTCCAAGGCTGACCGTTACATGCTCGGTGTTCTCATCAACCACGGTCTCATTCCCGACCTCCGCATCCGGAACCATCGTCAGAAGTACGAGGCTCAGGAACGCCGGAAACAGCGCATGGTCATCTATGACCGCATCCCGGAACTCTATGCTTCCGGGCTGTCCGCCCACGCCATTGCAAAGGAACTGAAAATCTCGGTTCCAACTGTCTATAAGCAGGCGAAAGTGCGCGGTCTTGATATCGTGGAGAAGGAACAGCAGGCATTCCGTGTCAAGAACCTGACGGCTCAGCGGCTCGTTGAGATGGGATACCAGAAGCAGAAGGTTGCTGAATTGATGGGCGTCAACCGGAACACGGTGTTCAACGCTCTGAACCGGTCTTTCGACTACGTGTCTGAGGAAGACCTCATGCTCGTTGACAAGGCGGTCAATAAGCTCGTTGGTCACGTCGAGGTTATCGTGGAGACGCCCGAACCGCAGACGGCTGACGAACTGGAAACGGCAAAGCCGCAGGAAGCTAATGAAGCTACTGTGACTGCTGAATCCGCTGAAACTGCTGAGACGGTTGCGACCGCCAAGGCTGCTGACAGTACCGAGACCGTCACTACTGAGAAGAAGGACTCTTCTAAGGATGACAACAAGCCGGACGACAATGTGCCTTTTGCTCCATTCAGTGATGCGTACAATCAGCTGTGCTTTGAACCTCAATCTCACAAAGGTTGGCATTCAGTCAAGGATGCTCTGAACAACTACGCCACCAGCTGCTGCTCTGCGATAAGTCAGCTCTGGGACGGCGTTGGCAAGGTTCAAAGGCATTTTGATTACGGCCGAACGCAGCAAGTCGCAACCTGAACCTTTTAGTACCTTCACAATTCTATACTTTTTCTTTTGCGCGAATAGAACCTATAAAGGCTAAATGCTGGAAGTCATTACAAATTGAACCTGTATCTCTGGTCGGCAAACGGACACACCCTTTTAAGAGCGAGAACACAAGTTTTCCGGGTTGATGTGCAGGATTTGAAGCGAATCTCTTCCTTTTGTGCAATGCTAAATCTAATATTAACAGTCCCGGTGAGGCAAAATTTAGACTCACACGTTCGAGAAGGACACGCCCATTTATGAGTGAGAACAAAATTCCCGAACAGGCTGCGGCTCAGGAGTCACGCTCGCAATGCCGGGATGCTGGTCGAGGATTTGACGGACCACAAATGCTGGCAAACGCTACAATATTTTCGCGTTCATGCTGTTATTTCAAAATTACAGGATAAGTGTACCCTTTCGGAGGACACGCCCGCTTGCGAGTGAGAACGAAATCTAAAGGGACCTGACACAAATCCCGCCTTTTTGGCGCTGATAGCTGAACTGCGGACGGATGAAGTGGCCCACGTGGCGGCCATGACGGCTTTCCCGACCCGAAAAAAATGTCGGCTGGACTGGTAATAGGAGTCCAGGAGCCCGATTTCCCCTGAAAAACGGACCCTGCCTAAGAATGTCAAACGGGTTGGCAATGTTTTTCAGGCATTTGTCCGCGTCCCCTGTAGTAGAGCTCTATATATTATAAAGGGCATTGGTAAGTAAGAGAGAGTACTAGATTTGAGCAGAGTAGGATTGACTTAGAGTTAGCTTAGGATTGCTTAGGATTAGCTTTGAGTTCCTTGGGATTGGCTTTGTCATAGCTTTGCCTTAGGAAACCCACTATTCCTTAGCTGCAATTTGGCGGCCGTTGCGGCTCGTTGCGAGTTGTGTCCACTGCCGTCTGGAGCGTAGCTGCCTTGCTTTTGGGCTGGTGCTTCTTTGCTCCCTGGCATTCGCGTAGCTGCTCATCCTACATCCCGGGTCTTAGCTTGCGTAGCTGCTCCATTGGGCTTCGGCTGCCTGGATTCCTTGCTTCTTGCATTTGTGTCTAAACTAATAACAATTCGGCTTTCTCATTGAGGGCATGTTCGGCTCATGGTATAATTAAATCATACAGGAGGAGCTGGACGTGAAGCGATATCGGTACTTGTGCATCTGCAAGGTAAACAAACCTGACTGCCAATATGCCTGACTTTGCCGTATTGCTGTCTCTAATACACAACTCCGAGCCCACGAGACCGTACTAGATCTCGTATGCCGCCTTCTGCTTGAAAAAACAAACTCACGCGACCGCCATAACATAGCTTATACACTTGTCCCTTAACTTGTCTTTATCTTATAAACATATCCGAGACAACGAGACCG
>OJLA01002478.1_pt1 | contig 10871 bp, 10 predicted proteins | sample 1596611 | NCBI WGS metagenome assembly OJLA01 (sample SAMEA4350168, study PRJEB24818) | metagenome | biome: human; feature: gut; material: faeces | place: Denmark | collected 2013-09
TACTAAGGAATTACAGAAGAAACAAGACGATCTGGAAGCATACCTGAAGGAGCTCGGCAGCGTCATGCTGGCGTTCTCCGGCGGCGTGGATTCCACATACCTTATGCATGAAGCTCATAAAGTCCTCGGCGACAAAGCCATGGCTGTCACGATGAATCTCGCATCCGTTCCTGAAAGGGAAGTGGCTGACGCGATGGAATACTGCACGAAGGAAGGCATCCGCCAGAAGGTCATCAAGATGGACCAGTTCGCCATCGAAGGCTTCGCTGAAAATCCGACGAACCGCTGCTATCTCTGCAAGCACTTCCTTTTCAGCACGCTGCAGCAGATTGCCAAAGAAGAAGGCTTCGCTTACGTCATCGACGGGACAAATATGAACGATGCATCGCAGTACAGGCCTGGTCTCACAGCGCTTTCAGAGCTCGGCATCAAGAGCCCGCTCCGTCATGCCGGACTTTACAAGGCAGACATCCGTGCCCTTTCCAAAGAAGCCGGCCTTGCCACATGGAGCAAGCCGTCCTTTGCCTGCATGGCGACACGTTTCGTTTACAACGAAGGCATCACGGCCAAGAAGCTTGCGATGGTCGAAGCAGCAGAGAATTTCCTTTTTTCCAAAGGCTTCACACAGCTCCGCGTCCGCGTGCATGAAGGAAATCTGGCGCGTATCGAAGTGCTCCCGGGAGAACTCTTCAAGCTCTTCAAGCTGCACGATGAAGTCTCCCGCGTATTCAAAGCGATCGGCTTCACGTATGTGACGATGGATCTTCTGGGCTACCGTATGGGAAGCATGGATGAAGTATTGAGCAAGGATCAGTTGGAAATGTAAGAAAGCGGTGAGACGATGGATGTCAGGGAAATACTCGAAGAAGTGAAGAAGGGGACGATGGATACGGCAGCGGCCGAAGAGCTGCTCCGCGCCAACCCTGCTTCGCGTTCGTATGAGGAAATGGGATATGCAAAGCTCGACACGGACAGAAGAGAAAGGTCCGGCTTTGCCGAGGTCGTATACTGCCAGGGAAAGTCCGACAAGTTCATAGCAGACATTTTCCAGAAGCTCTATGAGCTGGACGGGGAAGTCTTCGGGACGCGTGCTTCTTCCCACCAGTATGAACTCGTGAAAGAGAGGATCCCCGACATTTCCTATGACCCCGTCTCCCATATCCTGAAGAAGGAAAAAGAAGGAAAGAAACGCATCGGCTGCGTCGCGGTCTGCACAGGCGGCACGGCGGACATTTCCGTCGCCGAAGAAGCGGCCCAGACGGCTGAATACTTCGGCACGCATGTCGAGCGCATTTACGACGTGGGCGTGAGCGGCATCCACAGGATCCTTTCCAAGGAAACCCTGGTCAGGAGCGCGAACTGCGTCGTCGCCGTCGCCGGGATGGAAGGGGCTCTTGCTTCTGTCATCGGAGGCCTCGTGAAGAATCCCGTCATCGCCGTTCCGACATCGGTCGGCTATGGCGCCAGCTTCCACGGCCTTTCGGCGCTTCTGACGATGATCAATTCCTGCGCGAACGGCATCGTCACAGTCAATATTGATAATGGATTTGGCGCCGGCTACGTGGCGACCCAAATTAACAGGCTTGCAGAAAGGGGAAAAATCAGTGAGTAAAAAATTATATCTGGAAACCGGTTCCGGCATCAGCGGAGATATGTTCGTTGCTGCCATGCTTGATTTGGGCGCTGACCAGAAAGCACTGGAAGCAGCACTCGCTTCCCTTCCGGTGAAGGGCTTCAAGACAGAAATCTCCCGCGTACAGAAATCCGGCATCGACTGTTGCGACTTCAATGTCATCCTCGATGCAGAACATGAAAACCACGACCATGACATGGCATACCTTTACGGCCCTGATCCGGTCGTTTCTTCCGATGTCCCGGAAGAACATCATCACCATCATGACGAGGAAGGGGAGCACCATTGCCACTGCCATGAAGACGGTGAACACCATCACCATTATGATGAAGAAGGCGAGCACCACTGCCATTGCCATGAAGAGGGTGAACACCACCACCATCACGACGAAGAAGGCGAACATCATCATCATCATGACGAAGAAGGCGAACACCATCATCATGACGAAGAAGGCGAACATCATTGCCACTGCCATGAAGACGGCGAACATCATCATCACCATGACGAAGAAGGCGAGCACCACTGCCACTGCCATGAAGACGGTGAAGAACATCATCATCACCACCATCATGATGAGGAAGAACACCATTGCCCGCACTTCCATGGCGAGGAAGGACACCATCATCACCATGATGAAGGACATCACTGCCCGCATTTCCATGGCGAAGAGGGCCATCATCATGATCATGACCACGTTCATGGCCATCACCACCATCATGAACACCGCAATCTGGCGGATGTCATGGCGGTCATTGACGGCGCTTCCATGACGGATCATGCCCGTGAAATCGCAAAGAAGATTTTCATGCTCATTGCGGAAGCAGAAGCGAAAGCACACAACCTTCCGATCGATGAGGTCCACTTCCACGAAGTCGGCGCTGTCGATTCCATCGTGGATATCATTTCCGCTGCCGTCTGCTTCGACAGCCTTGGCATTTCCGAAGTCATCGTGCCAAAGCTTTCCGAAGGCACAGGCACTGTCCGCTGCCAGCATGGCCGCCTGCCCGTACCGGTGCCAGCTACGCTGAACATCGTGACTGCCTGCGGCATGCCGCTTGAAATCATGGATGCCACAGGGGAATTCGTCACCCCGACTGGTGCTGCGATTGCATGCGCACTGGCTACATCCCACACGCTTCCGTCCCTTTTCCGCATCGAACGCATCGGCCTTGGCGCAGGCAAACGCGCTTACACCGAAAGAGCCGGCATTCTCCGCGCACTCCTCATTTCCGACGATCAGGGAGAAGGAGAAAGAGACGAAGTCCTGAAGATTGAAACCGACATCGACGACTGCTCGGGCGAAGTCCTGGGCTACACCCTTGAAAAGCTGATGCAGGCAGGGGCGCTCGACGTCCACTATGCGCCGGTATTCATGAAGAAGAACCGTCCTGCTTGGGAACTGACCGTTATCTGCAAGAAGGAAATCCGTGAAACACTGGAAGACATCATTTTCCGCGAAACGACGACCATCGGCGTCCGCGAATTTCCAAGCGTCATGCGCGTCATCCTGAAGCGCGAAGAAAGGGAAGTCGAAACACCTTTCGGGCAGGCACTTGTGAAGCAGGTCACATTTTCCGATACCGTCCGCAACTATCCGGAATACGAATCCGTGAAAGCACTGGCGGAAGAAAATGAAGCGTCCTTCCATGAAGTATTTGAAGCTGTCCGCAAAGCGGCAGAAGAATTAGATTGATTACGAAAGAGCGGCGGGATTGGCAGCCGCCCTTTTCATTGCAGGTCCGGAGGGATCCATCATGCTGACCATTGAGAATTTATATTTTTCCTACACGGGGAGCGCTCCCTGGCTCCTGGAAAACGTCGATTTCCATCTGGCGGGCGGAGAGTATATTTCCATCGTAGGAAATAATGGAAGCGGCAAGAGCACTCTTCTGAAAATCATACTGGGCTTCTTGAAACCGGTCTCCGGGACGGTCACGCGCCGCGCCCGCCGCATCGGCTACGTACCGCAGCGGTTCGCCTCGGATGCCTCCTTTCCCATCACCGTGGAAGAAGTCATCCATTCCTACGGGAAACTGCTGCATTTGAAGAAAATCGACGTGGATCAGGTCCTTTCCGTGACAGGCATGGAAGGGTACAAGAAACAGCTCATGGGAAGCCTCTCGGGCGGCCAGCATCAGAAAGTGCTGATCGCAAGGGCGCTCATGGGAAGCCCTGATCTCCTCATCCTCGATGAACCATCGACCGGCGTCGACCTGACCAGCCAGCGCGACATCTACAAGGAACTCGATACCCTCCATAAGGACAAGGGCGTCACCATCCTTGCCGTCGAGCACAACCTCGCTGAGGCAGGCAAAGTATCCGACCGCCTCTACCACGTCGAACACGGACACGGCCACCTCTGCAGTGTCCGCCATTATATAGAAGAATACATAGAAAAGGAGGGCGGCCATGTTTAGTTATACCTTCATGCAGAATGCGCTCATCATTTCCATCTGCATCGCCGTTCTCTGCCCATGCATCGGACTTTTCCTGGTGCTGAAACGGTACTCGATGATCGGGGATACCCTGGCGCACTCGTCTCTGGCGGGTGTCACGCTCGGGCTTCTCTTCCGGGAGAGTCCTGTCCTCGTTTCCTTCGTCTTCACCGCCTTTGCGGGGATGATGATCGAATTTCTCCGGCAGTATTTCAAGAAATATACCGACCTCATCCTGTCCGTCGTCCTTTCCGTCTCCGTGGGCATCGCCATCACGCTGATCAGCTCCGGGCGTCTCCATGCCAATGCCGACGCCTACCTCTTCGGCTCGATGCTGACGGTCAGCAATGAGGACATGGCGATCACAGGGCTCCTGAGCCTTGCCGCCGTCCTGACGGTTATCCTGAACTATCACCAGCTTCTCTACATCACCTACGATGAAGAAGCAGCGCGCGTTGCCGGCGCGCACGTCAAAGTACTGAATTATGTCTTCGCCTTCCTTGTGGCGGCTGTCATCTCCGTTTCCATCCGATCTGTCGGGATATTAGTCATTACCTCGATGATCACGCTTCCGGTGGCCTCGGCGCTGCAGCTGGGGAAAGGTTTCCGCGCAACCTTCCTCGCCGCGATGGTGTACAGTTTCCTGTCCATACTGGGGGGCTTCTTCGCATCCTATTACATAGGCGCAGCACCGGGCGGCGTCACAGCGCTCTTTGCCGCCGGACTGCTCCTTGTGACGATCCTGGCGAAAAAAGTCCTGCGCTGATGAGTCCGCATTTCCTGGGAGGAAGGGAATGCGTCTCCGGTACTCGGATCCGGCGGCCCGGCCGCCATTAGAAGAAAAAGGAGTATTTCTATCATGAAATTGTGGAAAAAATTGGCTTTAGCTGGCGCGGCAGCTTGCCTCATCATTACAGCAGGCTGTGGCAAGGAAGAGAAACCGGCGGCATCTGCCCCGGCAGGGAAAGTTCCCGTCACCGTATCCTTTGGAGCCATGAAAGAGCTCACGCGGGCCATCGGGGGAGACCGCGTAGCTATCACTGTCATCATACCAGACGGCACAGAACCCCACGAATTTGAACCTAAAGCATCCGACATGATGCGCGTCAAAGATTCCAAAGTCTTCATCTACAACGGGATGGGCATGGAACGCTGGGCGCCAGAGATGCTCAAGAGCATGAAAGACGGCCCCGTCGCTGTCGTTGCATCCAAGGGAATCGACCCCATCCGCCTGACGGATAAGGATGAAATCAAGGAACACGGCGACTTTGACCCGCACGTCTGGCTCGGACCGGAAGAAGCAAGAAAAGAAGCAAAGAACATCGCTGATGCCCTTGCTGCCGCTTCTCCTGAAAACAAGGAATACTTCGAAAAGAACTATGAGAAGCTCGACAAAGACCTCACGGCTATGACCGAAGAGTACAAAAAGAAACTCTCCACCGGCCACAGCAAAGAACTCGTTGCAGGCCATGCAGCCTTCGGCTACCTCTGCCGTGACTTCGGCCTGACACAGGCCAGCGTCGAAGACGCATTCGCATCCGGCGAACCGTCCCCGGCCAAACTTGCAGACATCATCGACTTCTGCAAGAAGCACAACGTCAAGACCATCTTCACCGAAGACATGATCAGCCCGGCCCTGACCGAGACTATCTCCAAAGAAGCCGGCGCCAAAGTCGAAACCCTTGACACCATAGAAAGCGGCGAACAAGACGCAAACTATGTCAAGACCATGAAAGAAAACCTGGAAAAAATCGACAAAGGACTTGCGCTGAACTGATTTGATTGATTTGAGAATTGAAAAAGGAAGGGGCTGTGGCAAAATCCGCCAAGACGCTCTTTCTCCTTTTCTCGAACGAAGTTCGGTTTAAGGGTGTTAACCTTGCTCCGAAGGAGAAGGTCCCGGCGAAGCCGGGGAATACAGTAGTTCCACGAGCGTAGCGAGGTTTTGAGGTTTTCAGATTGTAGAGATTGTATATCTATGTTAGATTAATTCTCTGGGCAGCTATATCAACACAAAGAAGGGGTTGTGGCAAAATGATTGTACTTTTTGCCACAGCTTCTTCTTTTATTTTTTTGATGCAATTTCTCCTTTTCAAAAGAAAAATGAATGGTGCTTTATAGCTAACTTTGGCAAAATAAAAGTCAAAAAATCAATAAGTTTAGAACGCGAATGTTCCGTAAATATGAGGACTTTCAAAAATCGAAAAATAAAAGTCAAAATTTTTTTAGCACTCTCTTGACTTAAGTGCTAAAAGTGCTATACTATAGTTGTCAGGAGGAAAGGGGCCCCGGGAATCCTAAAAGTTTGACAACGCAAATGCAAGCGCAAAAGGAAAGAGGTCATTATTATGAGAAGCTTGATTCCATTTGATGGTTTGTTTGGTGATACGGTCCTGGATCATTTCTTTGATGATGTTCCGACCATTTACAAAGATTATGTTTCCGTTCCAAAAGCGGATATTGAAGATCTGAAAGATCACTATGAAGTAACCTGTGACATGCCGGGCTACACGAAAGATGAGATTCAGGTCACTTACGAAAACGGTATCCTGTCCCTGTCCGCAAAGAGAGAAGACACGAAGGAAACGAAAGACGCAGATCGTAAGTTTATCCGCCGTGAACGCAGCTCCGCCGGTTTCCAGCGTCAGTTCGCCGTGAGTGGCGTCAAGGAAGAGGGCATCAAAGCCAGCCTGAAGGATGGCGTCTTGAAAGTAGAGCTCCCGAAATCCGGGAAACCTGAAATCGAACCGTCCCATAAAATTCAGATCGACTGACCGGTGAGCCGCATGGGAGATGATTCTCCCGCCGGATGCATATACTCCTGAGGAGGTCCCGGCAAGGACGAAAATCCTTGCCGGGACTTTTTCGCGTCCAAAAACAGCAGCGCTCAAGGCAGCGCCTGAAGTTATATAAATCTTATATGACAACTTATACATATTTCCTTAGTAGACGATCAAGGGCCCTTTTGACAATGCATCACGTGTCAGAAGAGCCCTTATTTTTATGGCGCTATGTCCCATTCCCTTCGATAAAACCGAAGATTTCACAGTGTATTCCAGACGCTTGATTAAATGTCTACTTTGTCAACCTATTGTGAACTAAAGCAAATACTGAAATTGACAAATAAACCGTTTATAGAATATACTATTTCATAAAGTGACAGTGCAGATTCCTGCGGTCATTTTACAGGTTAATCTCCAATACCAGGGAAACCATTTTTTTATTCGGGAGGAATTACATATGGAAAGCTCTTGTGAGGAAATCATCCGCCTGGCCAACAAAGTGTTGGACGGGGGAGAGATCACTAGAGAAGAAGCAGGCCGTCTGATCCGTACAAAGGATGAAGATACCATGCTGCTTCTGGCTATGGCAGATAAGATCCGTCAGAAGTACAACGGCAATGCTGTTGACTTCTGCGCCATCATCAATGCGCGCAGCGGACACTGCCAGGAGGACTGCAAATTCTGCGCGCAGTCCGGTCATTACAGGACGGGAGCTACGACTTACCGTCTTTTGCCGGAGGACCAGATTCTGGCCGCTGCCAAGAAAGCCAAGGATGCGGGCGCTGTCCGTTTCTCTCTGGTAACGAGCGGAAGAAATCAGGATAATCCGAATGAATTCGAGGAAATCATCGATGTCGTGAAGAAGATTCACGATCAGGTGGGCATTGAAGTCTGCTGCTCCCTGGGCCTCATCACTGAGGAACAGGCCATCCGTCTTCGCGAAGCAGGCATCACAAGAATCCACTGCAACATCGAAACATCACCGTCGTATTTCCCGGAAATCTGCACCACGCACACGATGGAAGATAAGGAAGACATCATCCAGACAGCGCAGAAGGCAGGCATCCGCGTATGCTCGGGCGGCATCATCGGACTGGGCGAAGACCTCGACCAGCGTGTGGAAATGGCATTCCATCTGAAAAAGCTCCACATCGACTCTGTTCCGTTGAATATCCTCAACCCCGTCGAAGGGACACCGTTCTACACGAACGAACGTCTGGCTCCGCTGGAAGTGCTCCGTACATTTGCAGTATTCCGCTTCGTACTTCCAAAAGCGCTCATCCGCACAGCAGGCGGACGTGAAGTCAATCTTCGCAGCCTCCAGGCACATGCTCTCTCGGGCGGCCTGAACGGCATCATGGTCGGCGGTTATCTGACCACCGGCGGTAGAAATCCGAGAGAAGACCTGACCATGGTCAACGATCTGGGAAGAAGCAGAACCCAGCCACAGCTTTAAGCCTCACGGAAATTTCCCGATTTCCGAGGGGTCAGAATTACGCATTTGACGCGTAAGGTTTCACCAAGGAGAGACCCTGTTACTATACAACAGGATGTATTCATTTAAGGAGTGGTCATTCGTGGAAAGCGGTTGTGAACAGATTTTAAAAATTACAGACAGAATTCTGGACGGCGGAGAAATCACCGAAGAAGAAGCAAAAGCACTGATTCGTACGACAGACGAAGACACCATGCTTCTTCTGGCATGCGCTGATAAGATCCGTCAGAAATTCTCCGGCAGAAGCGTCGACCTCTGCGCCATCGTCAATGCAAGAAGCGGACGCTGCCAGGAAGACTGCAAGTTCTGCGCCCAGTCTGCCCGTTACGACACAGGCATAGACAATTACACCTTCCTGCCGGAAGAAGAAGTCATGAAAGCAGCCCAGAAAGCGAAAGAAGCAGGCGCTGCCCGCTTCGATATCGTTACCGCAGGCCGTGATCAGAGAAATCCGAAAGACTTCGCAGAAATTCTGCATCTCATCCGCCGTATCCGCACGGAAATCGGCATCGAAGTCTGCTGCTCGCTTGGTTTCCTCACACAGCAACAGACATACCAGCTCAAAGAAGCCGGCGTAAACCGTCTTCACTGCAACATTGAATCCGCACCTTCCTTCTTCCAGGAAGTCTGCACCACACATACCGCCGAGGAAAAAGCTGAGAACATCCAGCGTGCTCAGAAAGCCGGCATCCGCGTCTGCTGCGGCGGCATCCTCGGTCTGGGCGAAACCCTCGACCAGAGAGTCGAGATGGCTTTCCATCTGAAGAAACTGCACATTGATGCGATTCCGCTCAACGTGCTGAACCCGATTTCGGGAACCCCTTATGAACACAACGAGCCTCTGGCTCCATTGGAAATCCTCCGTTCATTCGCTATGTTCCGCTTCGTGCTTCCAAAGGCACAGATCCGTACAGCAGGCGGCCGCCAGCTGAACTTAAGAAGCCTGCAGTCCATGGCTCTGGCAGGCGGAATGAATGGCGTCATGATCGGCAACTACCTCACCAGCAAGGGATCTGACCCGCATGATGATCTCACCATGCTGCGCGACCTCGGTCGTACAAGAACCATGCCGAACGTACAGTAAGTGGAAGAGGCATGCCGCAGGGCGTGCCTTTTTCCTTGATCATACCGGGAAGAACCAATGGGAGGGACAATGAATCAGGATATAGCGCTCATTACCGAGTATATGGACAAAGTCCTGGAAGGCGGAGAAATAACAAGGGAAATGGCGGAGAAACTTCTCGACTGCGGGAAGCGCGAACCCTATTTCCTCATAGCCTCCGCCGACCGCATCCGCCGCACCTTCTGCGGAGATGAGATGCACTTCTGCAGCGACGTCAACGCAAAAAGCGGACGCTGCAGCGAAAACTGCCGCTTCTGCGCGCAGTCAGGCTGGTACAACACAGGCGTCAAGGAGTATCCGCTCCGCCGTCCTGAAGAACTTCTCAAAGAAGCCCGTCAGGCAGAAGCCTATGGCGCCGAACGATTCGGCATCGTCACCAGCGGGAGAGGCCAGACCGATCCCAAACAATTCGAATCCATCGTCGAAACAGTACGCCTCGTGACACAGCACACCGGACTTTCCGTCTGCTGCTCACTGGGGCTCCTTACCGACGAACAGCTGAAGAGACTCAAGGAAGCAGGCTGCGAAAGAATCCACTGCAACCTGGAAACGTCGAGAGATTATTTCCCCGAAATATGCACCACGCATACCTATGACGAGAAAATGAACCACATCCGCCGCATCCAGGACGCAGGACTCGACGTCTGCTCCGGAGGCATCTTCGGCCTGGGAGAAACGGAAAAAGACCGCCTCGACATGGCCTTCGCCCTGAAGGGAAGAGACATCCGCTCCGTCCCCTTAAACATCTTCAACCCGATCCCGGGCACCCCGATGGGAGAAACCAAGCCGCCGCAGCCGCTTGAAATCCTCCGCTACTTCGCCGTCTACCGCTTCATCCTGCCCCACGCCATCATCCGCGTATGCGCAGGAAGAGAAGGAGGCCTCCGCGACATGCAGTCCTTCGCACTCGCCGCCGGCCTAAATGGCGCCATGATAGGAGGCTACCTCACCATCGCCGGCCGTCCCCCGGAAAAGGACAAACAAATGGCACGCGACCTAGGCCGCGTCCTCTAAATGGGAAAAAAAGAATGCACAGCATTTCGTGCGTTCTTTTTTAGTGGGATGAAGAAATTAAAACAGGACGACCAGCCTGCGGCTGAACACCATACAATCGAGCTGACGCTCGAAGGAACTGCAACTCATCCGCCCGACATCAGAAATTGGGGTCGGGCACCTTCCCTTCCAGGGCAAGGTCAAGTGCAAAACTACACAACCTCGCTGCGCTCGTGAAACCTTTTTATAAAAACCAATGAATACTACACCCCTTTCCCTGGCAACTTTAGAAAATGCATTCTTTAAAAACCTTCACAACCAGCCTGCGGCTGAGGAACTACATCTCATCCACCACAAAAGTGGTCCCCCTTCTCCTGACGGAGCAAGGTCAAAGGCATTCTTCCCCGCT
>OJLA01002481.1_pt1 | contig 10858 bp, 4 predicted proteins | sample 1596611 | NCBI WGS metagenome assembly OJLA01 (sample SAMEA4350168, study PRJEB24818) | metagenome | biome: human; feature: gut; material: faeces | place: Denmark | collected 2013-09
ATCTTCTATATTATTATTATCCCCTTTGGTTATGTAAGTCTTTTCTCCATTTTGCTGATTTTCTTCAATTTTTAGAATACGGTGTGTAATAACCTCTTGATTTTGTTTAAAGGTTATTACATCACCTGTTTGCAATTCTTTTTCTTTACATTCTTTTATAACAACTACATCTCCATAATAAATTGATGGTTCCATACTACTTGATGTTATTATACATGCTTTATATCCAAATAGTCCTACTCCATGGTTTAGATTATCAGAAGAAATGAAGATTAATATCATATTATAAATCATGATTATTAAAATTATTCCTAATATTTTTTGAATAATTTCTATATTCTTTTTTCTTTTATTTATTGAATCAATATCGTATTTCATATTCTTCCTTTCTATACTATTTTATAACTATATAATCAAATGCCTCACCCACATAAGTATCTCCATCATATAATTTATAAACAAGTTTATATGTTCCTGTTATTAAATTAGTTTTTAATTTATAATTATTAGTTGTCGTTGCTATAGGTAATGTTGACATTACATACTCTTTTTCTCTGCTTGTTGCTGTTAATGTGTCTGATACATAATCTTGTAAGTCTACTAATGTATAACTTTGTGCATATTCTTCTGTATAATCTCTTCTATATAAAGATACTGCTATATTAGGATCTGATAATTGTGATGAATATTCAACTACACAAATCAATGTATCACTTTCAGTTTCATTAATCCCTGTATCTTTGTTAATAATTTTACTAGTATTTCTAGTAGTTACTTTTAATCCATATGCAGAATTAATAATTCTTACACTTAAATCAATTTTATCTGATGCAGTTAATCCATAATAGATTCCATCTGGCGAACCAAATGACTCAATTTTTATTGTATAATCACCTGTTGCTAATGTATCATTTCCTGCTGTATTCATTTTTATTTTTGCTAATACGTCTGTTACTTTATCTGCTATACATATTCTTGTTGTTCCATCTACTCTTGGATAATATAGTTGCCCATCTAGTTCAAAGTTCACTCCAAATAAACTATCCAAACTTAAACGGTTTCCATTATTGTCATATATACTAATTTTTATTCCTAATTTTTGGTCAAAATATTGTGTATCATAAATTGTTTTTGAATCTACAACTGTTTGAGTAAAAGTTGTTATTACATTTAAACTCAAAGTTTTTCCTAAATATAATGTTTTTGGTGACAAATTTCCATCTAGTTCTATTGTTGCATTATTACCATTATACACTGTATATACCATGCTATCTCTTTGAATTCCTAGAACTCCTACTAGAGTTTCTCCTTCACTATCTCTTAATTCCATTAATAATGAATTGTTTTGTATGTCATTTTCTATACTACTATCTGCAAAATTTATATGGAATATAAAATTCTCATAAATCAAATCTTTGTCTGTATTATAGTAATTATCACATGCTTCAGCTTCATGAAAATTATTATCACTGCTTCCCATTGCTATAAAATCTGATAAATTATACTCATATTTATTGCTGGCAACATCTTCTGCTGTAACAATATAGTAATAATATTTGTTTGTTACCATATCTAGCATAGTTATCTTTGTATTTTCTGGAAAAGTATATGGCAAATTGTCTGAGTCTCTTGACACTAGAACTCTTTGATATGTTTTGTAATCATCAGCATATTTACTATTAGAAAAATCTTCTACATATAGTGAATAATATGTTGAAAATGCACTTTTACTTGTTATTGTTGTGTCTGTTGTTGTAAACAATCCATATTCCTGTCCTGGAGTAATTGCCGCTTCATAAAAGTCATTTTGATATAATGCACTAGATAGAGTAATTATTATATCTACATATGATAACTCATAATTCAAATCATCTATTGGCTTTAATACTTGTAATCTTATTCTTACATCTCCCAGTGCTTGCTTTACAGTTATATTTTCTGAATGGTAGAAACATAGATTTAATGTTGGTGTAGATGAAGAGTTATCTTTATCATAATCATTTTGCCCCGTATATGAACCACCATTTTGTGTCAAGAATTTTGTCGTTCCTTTTGTTTGCCAGCCCACATTACCTGTTCTCATAGTTAAACCATATACACTATTTGCTCTTTCATCATCTGGCTCTATTGCCTCAATTTCGTCTGGATCAACTAATGATATTCCTTCTGCAAGTCCTGCTGAAAATCCATTTAATGTAAATTTTAAGTTTGGATCAGAAAAACCTTGTAATAATAACTCATATGTTCCTAATGTTGCATATTTTGAAGCTGTTAATGAAACTTCGAATTTTGTAACATCTAATTCTTCTCCAACTAGCCAAATGTAATATACGTCATCTTTTGGTGTTGTATCTACATAGTTTACTTTTATTGTTCCTTCTTCATTATAATTTGTGTAAAATCCATCTATTGTTATGTCATGGTCTGTCATGTGTTGAGCCATTACATAAGAGTTTGATGAAAATGTTCCTGCATTTGTTATTTCATCACCATTGTTATATCCTTGATGATAAAATCCTGTACTTGTACTTGGATTTATTCTATTCGTGAATAATCCAAGGAAGAACATCCCATGTACTTGTCCATAAGCTGTTGCCTGTTCATTTGTTGCAACATTTAGGTTTTTACCTTCTAACATATATATTCTATTATCTACATTTCTTTCAGATACTTCTCCTGTATCTGGGTCTATTGTAACTACTGCTGTTTCTTCTGTTCCATTATTATCAACTAAACTGTCTAATTTTTTAAGTAAGTTAGCTCCATTGCACAAATACAAAATTGAATTATTTTTTAATTTAACTTGGTCAACCCTACTTAATGAGAAGAATACACTTGAATATTCATTTGTTCTATCTGTTGTTCCAGATAATGATATTGCAGAATTACTAATTGTTGCACAAGTTGCTCTTTGTATTGATATATTACTTTGCGGATTATCTGCTGTTCCATAGTTTTGGATTGTTATATAACTTTTACCACTTGTACTTGATGCGTTTCCTGAGCCAAATATACTTCCTTTTATAGCAAGTTTTGTATGACCATTTCCATTAATTTGTATATCAATTCCTTTTGTTACACTTATAAATGAGAAATCATATATCTCTGAACCTGATGCATTTGCTTCTCCTCCACCAAATACTGTTCCATCTATTTCTATATTTCCTATTTCAAGTGAAGTATCACCTACAGCATCATATCCAATATTTGTTTGAGTTGTACCATATACAACAGATGTATTTGCTCCTCCATATACATTTTTTCCAACAGTTGCTCCAACAATGTTTACTGTACTTGTAGAATTGTTATTACTTTCTGTCCCTGTTGCAGCTTGATTTCCTCCTCCAAACACATTATTTGTTACATTATTTGTACCTTCCATTGTCAAATTAGTATTTCCATACACTATTGCTGATACACCATTTCCTCCTGCATATAAACTATTATTTAAAGTAGAATTTTTTACTTTTACATAAGTATTTCCTGTAACAGTTCCTTCATTTCCTCCACCATATACATTATCTGCTACTGTTGCTCCTGTAAGAGTTACATTTGTATTTGTATTTACTCCTGCTTGGTTTCCTCCTCCAAATACTCTTTTTTGGACTTCACCATTTATATTAACATTTGTTAAATTACTTACTGCTTGGTTTCCACCACCATAAACATCTTGAACTCCTCCACCATTTATTGTTACATTTGTTGTTTGAGTTGTTCCCCCTTGGTTGTTTCCACCATATACTGCACCAATTATATTTTTTGTATAATTTACTGAATTTCCACTACTGTCTTGTCCAGATATTCCATATCCTATTGAAAATCCTTCTACACTTTGCATAGTTAATATCTCAAATTCTACGCTATAAGTTCCTCCTGCTGATATTGTATTATTTCCATAATATCTGTTTTTCTCTGTTAATGTATATACTCCATTATTTACTTGTATATCTGATTGTGAATAATTAGTATATAAAGTTGAATCAGGTATAAATACATTTGCATTCCAAGTTGTTATAGTATCTGATGTATTATTAGTAAATACTACATTGATTTTCGCATAAGTTGGATATGATGAATATTTTGAATCTTGATTCTTCTGCCAAGTTGCTTCCTCAACAGTTGTTGTTACAGCCATTTCTACTCCATTATTGCTACCTGAATTACTTGCATCATTTGTTGTTACAAAACTTTCATTTACATCTCCACTAGTATTAGAACCTCCAAATACTGTTCCAATATTACCTCCTAGTGTTTGAACATTTGTTGTTGTAACACCTGCTTGATTTCCTCCTCCAAATATGTAGCTAACTGTTCCTCCTGTTGTAATTATATTTGATGTTGTAGATTCTGCTTTTTCTCCACCACCATACATATTTGAAACAGTTCCTTCATTCATATATACCTTTGTCATTGTTGTTGTTCCACCTTGGTTATTTCCACCATATACATTTGTAGCATTTCCAGATTCAATATAAACATGACTTACTGTTACTGTACCTGATGAATCTGAACCTCCATAGACATTCTGTGCTGTTCCTCCTTGTAAGTATATTGCTCTTGTTGTATCATCTTCTCCAGATGCTATTAAATCTGCTGCTTTCCCTCCATTAAATGCATTTGTTACATTTGCATTTGTTAATAGATATACATATACTCCTTGAGTTTCTGTGCCTATTGAAGCTTGATTTCCTCCACCATATACTGCAAGTAATGTTGACTCATATGTTTTTCCTACATTTACTGAAATTGTACCATTTATTGTACCATTTATATTACTTCCGCCAAACACACTACAATTACTTAAATTACATCCATCTACATTTATTACTATATTTCCTGATACTACTGCTGCTGTACTACTATTTCCTTTTCCTCCACCAAATACATAACCTGATACAGAAACTGTATTTGTAGTATCTGGTAAGTCTTGAATATTAATATTTACATCTCCAATTATAGTTCCAAGTGAACTTCCACCGTATACATTTCCATATATATTCAAATTATTTTTTGTTTCATTTACATTTAGTGCAACTCTTCCTTTAACATCTGTGTTAGATCCAAGTCCACCTCCAAATGCTGCATCAACACCTGAATAGTCAAATCCATCTGTAGCAGATACTGTTCCTAATTGTCCTCCTGTTATATCCATTAATACTGAACCTGAAATCGTACCTTTGATGTTTGATCCACCATAAACAACTCCATTTACAATACCATTTTCTATATCAATATCAACTGTTCCATAAATATTATTTTGATTAGCTCCTCCATATATATTATTAACTACATTTCCACCAAAAACTTTTATGTTTACTCTTGTAGCTACATCTTCTATTACTTCTGATGGTGGAAGCATTTCATATGTTAATAGATAAATATCACTTTCAATATAATAACTATTCGAAACTTCCCAGCCAGAATCATACCCTAAATATAATGTATATGTTTGAGAGCCCCACCATCCTCCAGATGTTGTATAATCATATGTTATATTTTTAGTATTTGAACCTTGAACAGTAAAGGCTGTTTTATTAGTTGTACTTAACGTTATATTTGCAGTATATGTACCGCCATGAACGGCTTACATTATTTACATATATATATTGTCCTGTAGATGCATTTTTTATATAATATTGATTTCCACTATAATTTTCAAATACCCATTTTGCTGAATCACTTGGTTTCATTGTTGTTGACATTGATTCATTTGATAAACTAGTACCACTTGCTGAAAGTCCATTTCCACCATCTGATGATGTAGTAATTAAATATTCTGTATTTTCAGTAAAATTGGACGTTTCATCTTTAAATGTAAGTACATCTGGTATTTTAACATTTGTTGAACCAATTATCCCATAATTTCCTCCACCAAATACATTATTGTGAACAATTGCATTACCATCAATTATTATATATGAGGCATCTGTTTGACCTGAATATCTATCATTTCCATTTGCACCTCCACAAACACATCCAGAATTAACTCCATATAATACTTCATTTTGATTTGTTATAGTAACTGTTTCATTTCCATCTGAATCTACTGTAGATGATGCACCAATTTGAGCTGTCCCACCTACATAAATTAATGATTCTCCTCTCAAATCTCCAGTACCAGTATTTATACCAGCAGCTACACCGTTTGAACCTCCACTGATACTATATTTTATATATCCACCAGTTACTTGAATTATTCTATCACCATATGTCTCACTATATCCGGCTCCACCAGTAATATTTATAACATTTCCACCTTTAACATACATATATGTTTTAAACATGTCTGATTGGCCCATACTTAGACCACCAATTATATTAGCAATATTTCCACCTTCAACAAGCAAATACCTATCTGATTTGTCATATCCAGTTTTTCCATGTCCACCAACATATATTCCAGCATAATTTCTTTCACTAGTATCTGCTGTACTTGCATCTTTAAAATAATCAACACCAATAGTTCCACTTTTAATAATCATATTAACTGCAACTGCTTTAGCATTATTTGCTGTATAAGGATTAGCCGTTGCTGATGTAGTTCTAGAAGCCATTCTATTATATATTCTGAGATTTTCATTATTATTATTTATTCTATCTATATCACATCCTACAACCATTGTTCCATTTGCAGTTGTACTTGTTGATGCTGAACCTGCTCTATATAATTGTGCAGTATAATATTTACCTGTCTCTATTACTAATCTATATTCTGAACTACTATGATTATAATATCCACCTTGAACTTGTGCCCATGTAGAATAATTATCATTTGTAGGAACAACTCCTCTTCCAATTCTTAAATTATACATATTTCCATATAAACATGGAGATACTACATCAGTTCCATCAGTAGTTCCACTTGGAGAAGAATATGATTTACTAGAATAGACATATAAATAATCTATTTGTAAATCACTATCTAATTGAACATCAGTACTTCCAACATTCAAATAAGTTGTACTTTCACTTCCATAATTATTTCCATCATATAAACTTGTTAATGTATATGAAGTATTAGGTCCTTTTAATCCACTTACATCTAGAGTTCCATTCATTAGAACTACAATATTTACTTCACGATTTGAAGCCTTTGTACATGTTTTTACATTAGAATTTAATTTACTATTAATACTACTCCAACTATTATCTATTGGTTTACTTGGAGATGTTCCATCATTCGAACTACTTCCTGAAGAACTTACAAAAATGACATTTGCATCAACCCAATCAACATATAAATCTATAACATATTTGCCTGAACTATCTGTAATATTATTTATATTTGTAGTTAATGTTTGTACAAAAGTATTTGTATTTGTGCTTATACTATTTGAATAGTTCGCATTATTTGTTTTCCAACCATTAAATCCTTTTTCTACTGGTCTATTCATAAATGGATTATCTATTAAATCAATTGTTATATTTCCATTACTATCTACTGGCACACATTTTCTATAAGATACTAGCATTTGTTGCTCTGTGTCAGATATTGTTCCATAAGGTGTTCCTACTTTGATTGTAGTTTTAAAAGAATTTACTGTTAATGCATCATAAATTGTAGCATTTAGACCGTTCCTAGTTCCACGAAGTGCAACCCTAAATGTAAAAGTACATGCATCTCCACTACTATTTGCAAGACTTGTTGTATCTTCTCCTGTTACTGTTATTATTCCATTACTTACACTTACAGATATTCCTTTTGAAGAATTTGCATTATCTGTTTCAGTTTGGTTAAAATAGGTAGAAAAGTTTTTATTTGGTACTGCCATTTTCAATGTCCAACCTGAATCTGCTTTAAAATCTGGATATTGCTGTTTTAAATTGTTTATTCCACTAACAATACAAGTTATTGTATCTGTTCTAGCAGAATTGTTTCTATTGCCACTAAGAGTACCTTTTCTTGCTGTTGCAGTAGCATTTAATGTTACATCATAGGTTCCTCTCTCAACAAATTCAGTTAAGTCATAATCATATCCATAGTAATTAATTTGAACCTCTTTTAAATTACTTTCAGTATATTTACCACTATTTGTTTTTGACATTCCTTCTGTATAATTTAAGCCTAAATAATAATTTTTGTCTGATTCATAATCATCTATTTCAAATTTTGATTCTTCTCCTCCAACTGAATAAGTTGTTGCACCACCATTTGTTATTTGTTCATCACTCGTATCTTCTTCTGCAAACATTGCAATTCCATTTTCTTGTAATACTAAATATGATTTTAATTCTTCTACTGTAAACTTGATTTTACCATTTTCAATTGTAAAATCTTTTAATTCTTGAATTGTATCATTTTGCATCTCAAGCAAATTATATTTTAAACTTTCATCATTTATTGTTATTCCTATATCTAATGTTTGTCCATAATCTTTTGCTATATATTCTTTTGAATTTGATAAAAGTTTTATGTCATAACTTCCCCAAAGAGAAGCCTCTGGATAATTTTCTATTATTTCATTTTCTACATTTGTAAAATCTGCTTCATTTAGTTCTATTTCTGTGTCATATGGCATATATCCTGAAACATATAATATTTCATAATCTTCTTCATCTTTTGCTATTAGTTTTTTATTATATAATATTTGTGTGTCAACTTCTATTGTGTCATATTGAGCTGTCAATGTTACTTGTAAATTATCAAGTTCTTTTTGAGTTAAATAGATTTTTTCTCCTGGTAACTTTTCAACTGTTGAATTTGCATCTGTTGCTGTTTCTGTTGTCGTCTCTGTTGTTCCACTGCTAGTAGTTTTTTCTTCTGAGACTATGTCTGTCGTATTTGTATCCGTTCCGTTCGTATCTACTATATCTGTAGTCACTGTATTGGTAGTTGTTTCATTTGTGTCTACTGTATTCGTGTTTTCCGTACTTAATGTATTTGTAGCATCTTCTATATTTGTACTCTCTTGTTCTGTAACTTCGTTTTCTATAATCTCTTTTTGCGTAATAATATATTTACTAATTTTCTTTGTATTTACAATATCAGGAAGTGTAATTGAATAACCACTTTCGCCTTCATTCACAGCATTTAAAGAGATTGATTCATCACTTAATAAACCACTATTATCTTTAAAATTAGCAGTTATTTCCACCACATTATTAGCTCTTGATTTGATAAAAGCTCTTAGCATTACAATTATTAAAATTATTAAAATAATTAATATTACTATATTCCTTTTGTTTGTTTTCTTCATCTACACAATCTCCACTATTTTGTAATTAAGCTTTAACTTAATTGTAACATCTTTTTTATTTCACAAAGCAGTTCTATATCTTCTATTTTTAAATTTGCTTTTTTCATATTTATGGCTATTTGGATATTTTCAAGTCTTGAAATAAGTGAACTAATATTGTTAATGCCCAAATCTTCCTTTTCTACAATAAAACTTAACAATTTATATCTATCTTTTATTATGATAGAAAGATCATTTTCTTCTGTAACTGATGTGTGGTTTATAATTGTGTTATATGGATTACTTAAGAAATCATCTAATTCTTTTACTTTTTCTTCTATTTCTTCTGATTGTATATTTTTAAAGTTCTTTATTATACATGATGTTAAATAAACATAATATGAATTTGCTAACTTTAATACATCATATATAGTAGAATCTTTATTTAGTTCTGTATAAATTTTATTATAAAATTTGTTCATATCTAATTCTTTGTACTTTTCTCTTATTGTCTGAATTAGTTCTTTTGTTTCTGGTGTTTGCTTATATTCTTTTCTTTTAATTCCAAACAGTCCTCTTCTTGTAGCTTTTTTATTTAATCTTTTTAATTTCTTTTCTAACTTCTCTATTTCTTTTTTTGTAGTTGCATAAGATTTTTTATAATTATCTCTTTCTTGATAATATTGTTTTATATCATCTACTATAAATTTGAATTTTATATAATTTTGATATTCATATAAAGTATTTAAAAATCTACCAATATTGCCTTTCACTTCTTCATTTGCATCTAAATTTTCAGCTATGTCTTTTGGCAATACTTTAGTAATATCTGCATCTATTTTTTCTTTTGTAAAGTTTTTTGTATTCAATTTTCCGCTTAAAAATTGTTCTTGTATTAACCCTGGTTCAATCGTTTTTTTATCTAACAATTGTTTTTTTAATTCAATGTAAGTTTTTTTAACCTCTTTTGATGTAACATCTAATCTTTTTAATTTTTCAATTTTTTCTTTTTCAAAAAACTTATCAATTAATGCTTCTTTCTTTAAATAAATATTTCTTATATTTAATTCTATGTGAACTATGATATCTGGGCATTTCCAATATATTTCTTCAAATTTTTCTTTTAATCTTTCAGAATTCACATTTCCTTTTTCTAGTTCTTGAAAGAATGTTTTCATATAATTTTTTACATATAAGCTGTAATCAAAATCATCTAAAGAAACTTGGATTCCAACTTTAGAAAATTTGTTGATGCATGCTTGTATTTGTTCATTAATATTTTCTAGATTTTCTTTATAATATCGAGATATTGTAAAAATTGCTCTATCTAGTCCCATTTTTTCATAAGAAGTTTTTTAAGTTCACTTCCGGTATTCAAAATCAGTGCTTTCATATAATAATCTCACCCCTTCTGTCCTTAACAACACTTAGGAAATAGTCCTCCATTGACGGATGAAGTCTTAAAGCGTCCTCCGTAGTTGATGTTGCTATCAATTCGCTTTCATATATAACCGCAACCTTGTTACAAGTCTTTTCAATCTCGCCTGCCATATGACTTGAAATAAGAAAAGTCACGTTTTTCTCTGCATTGAGTTTTTTTATAATTTCTCTGATTGCCACAACGCCCTAAATATCAAGGCCGTATCCAGTCTCATAAAGAATAAGCAAATCGGGGTTCGATA
>OJLA01002484.1_pt1 | contig 10851 bp, 10 predicted proteins | sample 1596611 | NCBI WGS metagenome assembly OJLA01 (sample SAMEA4350168, study PRJEB24818) | metagenome | biome: human; feature: gut; material: faeces | place: Denmark | collected 2013-09
TTTCATTATTACCTCCTTAATAGAGATAATATAATTTTATTATGACATAATCAAATAATAATTTTACTATGACATTATCAAAAATTAATTACATATTATGTCCGAAAATGTTGAACTTTTACATTTTTTGTGGTATAATCTGATAGAATTTTGTTGATTTTACTCTTAAATAAAAATTTTTTTAGGAGGCTTTAAAATGATTTGGTACACAATCCTTTACTTAATCCTCGTTTTTGCCTATGCTATTCCCACAGTAATATGTTATTTTATAACTCGGAGAACATTTAAAGCATTCAATCTAATTTATCCTTATTTAGAGGATGAATCCCTTCGGAACGAAGAGTTTGCTTGTTTTAAAGACCAAGATAAACTTGACTATGCCTATGTCAAGAATTTGGTTATTTTAAGATTAGACTCTTCAGTTGCTGATGTTGCCAACTTCTTAGAAAAAAAGATTTCTGATAATCTCAAGTTATTAGAACTCGTTCCAATTTGGGACTATAGTATCAGAGAAAATTACGATGAGCTTTTGGACATGCGTGACGAACTCGAACCATTTATTGAAAACAAACAGAGTTTCTTTGGTATAGTACTTTAAAACTCAAATAAGGTATAATCTAACCGATTATACCTTGTTTTTTATTTTAAAACTGTTCCTTCTTTTATTTCATTTCCTCTTAAAAAGTCTTGAATACACATTTTTTTGGCATTCTCACCTTGAATCTCCAAAACCTGAATTATTCCATCTTTTGCTTTAATAAAAAGCCCTTCTTTACTATCAGATTTTATCACAGTACCATTTTCAGCATTAGTATTTTCAAGAGGTAATGTATTTACTTTCCAAAACTTTATTTTTTTACCATTTAAATAAGAATATGTTCCCATTATTGGATTTAATCCTCTAACAAGATTTTTTATTTCTTGAGCACTTTGGGAATTCCAATTTATTTTAGACATATCTTTATTTAACATAGGAGCCATTGTAAAATCTTCACCTTGTGGAATTCTTGTAGCTGTGCCATCTTCTATTTGCTTTAATGTTTTTACTAATAATTTTGCTCCAACTTCAGATAATTTATCCCACAATTCTCCTGTAGTCTCGTCTTCTCCAATACTTACTTCTTCTTTTAGGATCATATCACCTGTGTCCATTCCAATATCCATATACATTGTTGTAACACCTGTCACCTTTTCTCCATTAATAACTGCCCATTGAATTGGTGCAGCTCCTCTATATTTAGGAAGTAGTGAACCATGTACATTAATACAGCCCAATTTTGGAATATCTAAAATTTCTTTTGGCAAAATTTTTCCATATGCAACTACACAAATTACATCTGGTTGTAATTTTTTTATTTTTTCTATAAACTCAATATTTTTTCTTACCTTTTCTGGTTGATATATTTTTAAATTTTTAGAAATCGCAAATTCTTTTACAGGAGAGGAAACCATCTTCATTCCTCTTCCCTTTGGTCTATCTGGATTTGTTACTACTGCTAAAATTTCGTGCCCAGAATTATAAATAGCTTCTAATGATTTTTCTGCAAAATCTGGTGTACCCATAAATACTATTTTCATTTTTGTTCTTCCTTTCCCATAATCATTTTTGTTATATTTGCAAAATCTTGTAAAGATAGTTCTTCTGCTCTAACATTTTCATTCAAATTTAAAGTTTTTAATATTTGAGTGCCCTCTTCTTTACTGACAAACACTTTTGTATTTGTTAATGCATTTAAAAGTGTTTTTCTTCTTTGCATAAATGCACTTTTTATAACCATAAACATAACTTTTGAATTTTCAATTTTTACAGCTGGTGCTTTTCTTAATTTCATTTTGATTACTTCTGAAGTTACTTCTGGTTCTGGAATGAATGAACTATTTGGCACTTCCATTATTTTTTCAGATTCACAGTAATAGTACACTGTATGTGTAATTGCCCCTGTGTTTTTTCCACCAGGAATTTCTATTAATCTATCTGCAACTTCTTTTTGAATCATGACTGTAATGCTTTCTATATCAAGCTTTTCTTCCAATAATTTCATGATAATTGGAGTTGTAATATAATATGGTAAATTTGCAACTATCTTAACATTTTTTATAATTCCAGCTTTTTTGTTTTCTGATATTACTTCATTTAAATCAACTTTTAATACATCTGCATTTATGATTTCAAAATTGTTATATATTGAAAATCTATCATTCAAAATTTTTATCATTTTTGTGTCTAATTCAACACAAAGTACTTTTCCAGCTCTTTCTAAAAGATATTTTGTCAAAGTTCCTAATCCTGGTCCAATTTCAATTACCATATCTTCTTTTTTTATATCACTACTATTTACTATATTTTCAACGACTTCACTATTAATTAAAAAATTTTGTCCTAACCTTTTATTAGCTCTTATATTATATTTTTTCATAATGAATCTTGTTTCATCTAATATATTCTCCATTTTGACACCCTTTCTTGTTCACACATCAATTATACCTACTTTGGTGCCATTTTGTCAAGATTTTACATTACCTGTTTTAAGTGATTAACTTTGCATTTTCCATTCATAATGATTACTTCTATAACATCAAATTCTATCTCATAATTATATAATCTGTTAAGATGTATATACACTTTTGCAGTTTGTTTGATATGGGCTTTTTTATTTTTATCAACAGCCATAGCAGGTGTTCCATACTCAAAACCTGTTCTAGTCTTTACTTCTACAAAAACAATAGTATTATTTTTTTTACATATTATATCAATTTCTCCAACCTTAGTATAAAAATTAGTATCTATTATTTCGTAATCATCATCTTTTAAATATCCTTGAGCAATTTTTTCTCCTATCATTCCAAATTTTCTTCTATTCATATCTCCTCCTTAATTATTCTGTTTTTCTAACATATCTCTTTCCTGGCAGTTCTACAATTTTATCTTCTAATTGTAATAGCATTAGCTTGTAATTAACTTCACTTATTGGCTTTTTTAGAACTCTTGCAATTTCATCCGAATCTTTTGGAGTACAATCTAGCACTTTGTATATATCTCTTAAGTTTTCCGGAACCTCTATACAAATATCTACTTTCTTTTTTATTCTTGAAACAAATTTAGTATCTGGAAAACATGTTAAAATATCTTCTATTTCTGTAACAAGATGTCCTCCTTTTTTTATTAAATTATTTGGTGTTATTCCTTTACTATTTTCAATACTACTTGGTATACAAAATACTGGATTTTCATCTTCCATAGTATATCTAGCAGTAACACTTGTTCCACTTCGTATTCCACCTTCAATAACTAATGTTCCTTTTGCAAGACCTGCTACAATTCTATTTCTTTCTAAAAATTTTTCAGAATCAGCTTTTATATTTTCCTCATATTCGGATAATATTAATCCTCCATTCATAATAATTTCATTGGCTAATTCTTTATGTTTTGCTGGATAGATATTTCCAATTCCAGATGGTAAAACTGCTATTGTTTTTCCTGAATTTTTTAAACAAGTAATATGTGCTATACTATCTATTCCTTCTGCCAGGCCACTAATAATATTTATATTATAATTTACCAAATCCTTTACAAAAGTTTTGCACATTCTTTCACCATATTGTGTATTTTTTCTTGATCCCACAACAGCTATCCCAAATTCTTTCAATAATTCTACATTTCCAATCGCATACAATCTTGATGGAGGATTTTTTATTTTCCTTAACTGTTCGGGATATACCTCATTAAAATATTCTATTATAATTTTGTCCATTTTTTACCTTCTATTTAATAAATTTGTCTAAAGACCTATATTGTATAGCTTCTGCTAGATGCCTAACTTGAATATCTTTACTTTCTTCCAAGTCTGCAATTGTTCTTGCAACTTTTAAGATTCTTTGATATGCTCTTACACTCAATTTTAATTTTTCAAATGCATTTTTTAATAATATTTCTCCATTCTTGTCTATTGAACAAAATGTATCAATTAATTTTTCATTCAATTCAGAATTTGAATATATTCCATATTCTTTATACCTATTTAATTGGATTCTTCTCGCTCTGTTAACTTTTTCTCTAATTTGAAAAGAAGTTTCACTATTATTTTGAGATTTCAGACTTTTTATATTAGGTCTTTTAACTTCTATTTGAATATCTATTCTATCTAATAAAGGTCCACTTACTTTTCTTAAATATCTATGAATTTCCTGTTCTGTACACTTACATTCTTTTTCCTCATCACCATAATTTCCACATGGGCATGGATTCATACTAGCAACAAACATAAAATTACATGGATATCTATAATTTCCACTTAATCTATTAATTATTATTTCTTTATTTTCAAGAGGTTCTCTTAATGATTCTAAAATGCTTCTACTAAATTCAGGTAATTCATCAAAAAATAAAATTCCACAATGTGCCATACTTATTTCACCTGGTCTTGGTATTTTTCCTCCACCAATTACTGTACTAATAGGCACAGTATGATGTGGCATTCTAAATGGTCTGTTCATTATCAGTCCATCTCTTTTCAATTCACCAGCAATACTATGTATTTTAGTAATTTCCATTGCTTCATCAATTGTTAATTCTGGCAAAATTGTAACAAGCCTTTTAGCCATCATTGTTTTTCCTGAACCTGGACCTCCAATCATCAAACAATTATGCCCGCCTGCAGCAGCTATTTCTAATGCTCTCTTCACATTTTCCTGTCCTTTAACTTCTGAAAAGTCAATTTGATAATTTTCTTTGAATTCCACGTTTTTAGAAACATATTTGTTTATTATTTTCTTTTTATTTAAATATTCAATGACTTCATTTAAATCAGAAACAGGAATTATATCTAATTCAGAGATAATTGCCGCTTCATTTGCATTAGCTTTAGGCAAAATTATCGTTTTTATTCCAAGATCTTTAGCTTCTATACACATTGGTAATACTCCATTTATCCTATTTACTTTTCCATCTAAAGAAAGTTCACCAATAAAAATAGAATTAACAAGATTATTTTCTGCTGTAACAACATCTCCTTTGGCTATTAAAATTCCAACAGCCATTGCCAAATCAAAACTGCTTCCCTCTTTTTTTATATTTGCAGGTGCTAAGTTTATCAATATTTTTCTATTTGGAAATTCTATTTTCGAATTATTAATTGCCGATTTTATTCTTTTTTTAGCTTCTTTTACAGTCACATCAGGTAGTCCTATAATATCAAATTCTGGAATCCCATTACTTATATCTGTTTGAACTTCAATAAGATTTCCATCTAGTCCATTTAATGTTATTGCTTTTATTTTTGATAGCATTTAATGTCTCCTTTCTAAGATTATTTTAATTTTTTGTTGCTTTTTAAACCCTTTTATTATAAAATATATTTAAATTTTTAACAAAAGAATGGTGAGTTTATGAATAAGAAAAAAAATAAAAAAGCAAAAAGAAAAATAACGAATATTACAAATGATATAAATGTTCCTAATACAATTAAACCTTCCAAACTAATTATTGTAATCAGCATTATAATTGTTATAATGGTTTTACTAATTTTTAGAGTTGGTTATCTCCAATTTGTTGATGGAAGCAGATTACAAAATCTTGCAACAAGCCAACAGACTTTAACAGAAACAATTTCCGCTAAACGTGGTACAATTTATGATGTAAAAGGAAAAACTCTTGCAATTAGCTATGATACAGATAAAGTTTATATTACTCCAAAAGATATTAAAGATGAAAATAAATCTTATATTGCACAATATTTGACTAGTACTCTAGAATTAGATTATAATGAACTTCTAGAAAAATTAAACACTTCAACCTCTAGATTTCTTGTAGCTTCAGATGTAAATCAAGAAAAAGTTGATGCAATAAATGCTTGGATAAGCACTTGTAACAAAGATTTAAAAATAAAAACTGGAATAACTTTTGAAGAAACCACTTCTCGTTCATATCCAAACAAAACATTAGCATCTACAGTTATAGGTTTTGTTGGTGCAGACAATCAAGGCTCTATGGGAATTGAACGCTCTTGGAATTCATTCCTTAGCGGTACTTCTGGAAAATCTGTTAGTTTAAAAGATGCCAGCCAATCTGAAATAGCTAATTCTAATAAATCTTATATTGCTGCAGAAAATGGATATGATATTACTTTAACAATAGATTCCAATATTCAAAGTATTGTTGAAAAATACCTTGCTGAAGCTGTAGAAGAATATAAATGTGATAGTGGTATAACAATTGCAATGAATCCTACTAATGGAAAAATATTAGCTATGGCTGATTATCCAAGTTTCGATTGCAATGATAAAAATACTCCTAATTCTCGTTTAGTTCAAATATGGGACAGCCTATCAAGTGAAGATAAAAACAAAGAATTATATAAAATGTGGACACCAAAGGCTATTACAGATACTTATGAACCTGGTTCTGTATTTAAAATAATTACTTCTTCTATCGCTTTAGAGGAAAAATTTGCTGATACAAGTTCTGTAGTATATAATTGTACTGGTTCTATTACTGTTCCAGGTGAATCAAGACCTATAAAATGTTTTAAATATCCAAATTCGCACGGAGCACAAAGTTTAACAAATGCACTAGAAAATTCTTGTAACCCTGTTTTTGTTGAATTAGGCATAAAAATTGGAAAAAATCTTACATATAAATATTATGATGCATATGGATTTTTTGGAAAAACAGGAATTTCTCTTTCTGGAGAACCTACATCTGGAATTTTTTATGATATTAATAAAATAAATGACCATGAACTTGGTACTATGTCTTTTGGACAACGTTTTACTATTACTCCTTTGCAAATGATAACAGCTGCTTCAGCTATTGCTAATGATGGTTTTTTACTTCAACCACAAATTGTAGATAAAATTACTAATACTGATACTGGAGAAGTTACAACCTTTGCACCTCAAGAAGTACGCCAAATTATTTCTAAAGACACTGCAGACAAAGTTGCTAGCATGATGGAATCAGTTGTCGAACACGGTACAGGATATAAAGTAAAATACAACAAAGATGATGCAGAATTTACTGCAAAAATGTCCGGATATTCTATTGGTGGAAAAACAGGAACTTCAGAACCTATAAATAATTCAAAAGATGGATATACTGCTTCATTTTTAGCAATATCTCCTGTTGAAAATACTCAAATTGTTTTACTTGTAATTTTAAAATCTCCTGGAGAAGGCGTTAACCACAACGGTGGTCAAATTGCAGCACCAACTGCAGGTAAGATGCTTTCTGAAATTTTACCATATATGGGAATTAATAATGGAAACAAAGACACTGGAAATAATACAAATATTTCTGAAAATGAGTTATACTAAAAAAGATGCACATATTAGTGCATCTCTTTTTTATATTCTTCTAATGCCCTAGCTACTTGATCTGGACATGAAGTTCCTTTTATTCCACATGGTATACCTTTTAGCATTTCTATTACTTCATCAATGTTTCTACCTTCTACTAATTTTGATACACCTACTGTGTTACCTGGACATCCACCAATAATTTTTAATTTTTTTATTATGTTATTTTCTATTTCGAATATCATTTGCATTGAGCAAACACCTTTTGGCATATATCTATATTCCATGTAAATCACTCCTTATATAATTTTTCTACATAATTATACATGGTTCACCACAAAAAATCAATACACTTTTACTTCATTTTTATGTTCTTCTCATTTTTATTCCAACTAATAGAACATCATTGCTTTCTTTTTCAAAATACTTGTATAATTTTTCTAATTCAGTGTTTTTTTCTCTATGATCTTCTATATAATCTCTTATTTCAATAAAACTCACTTCTGTGCCTGTTTCTAGTATATGAGTTCTATTATTTTCTATTGTTAAAAATATACTTTCTTGATATCTACTCTTTTTTAATTCTGATATTGCAACTTTATTTATTATAACATCCATGTTGTCTAATTCTTTTGCTTTCATTAGTTCTTCTTCATAAATTGTGCACCAATAGCAAAATATTGATTCTTTTATTCTACTATTTTTTATTATTTTCAAATAAATTTCTATCTCCTCATCTGTTTCTAACATTGCTTTGACTTTAATCAATTCAAATTCATATTCTGAAATATTACTTAATTTTAAATTTTTATCATATTTTATTTCTTTAATGTTTAAATGTAAAACATTATTTAATACTTGCTTAATAATGTGATTTTCATCACATTCCATTAATGCTTTTATTTTTGCAACTTTATTCTCTATAATTATTCCTCCTTTTTGCACTGACATTTATAATAGAAAAAATTCTATTCTTATTTACTGAAATTTTAAGTTATAACTTTTTTGAACAAATGTAACTGATTAAAATTTTTCAAGAAAAATTAATGTTACTGAAATTATATAATTTACCCAAAGTATACTTTCTTTTTATCTTTTTGTCAATAGTTTTTCATTATTTTAGCGAACTTTTCTTCGACATTTTTCGACACCCTCTTATGTTTTTGTAAAAAAAGAACAAGCTTATTGGCTTGTTCTCATGTTATTTTTTTAATTCTTCTGCAAACATTTTATTAAGCATTTGTGGATTAGCTTTTCCTTTAGTTTCTTTCATGGCTTGTCCAACTAAAAATCCTAATGCTCTATCTTTACCAGCTTTATAGTCCACAACTGACTGTGGATTTGCTTCAATAATTTTTAGTACAACTTCTTTTATTGCACCTTCATCAGAAATTTGAATCCATCCTTTTTCCTTGATAATATCTTCTGGATCTCTTGGATTTTCAAATAATTCTACTAATACTTTTTTGCCAATACTTGAACTAATCGTTCCATTATCTATTAATTCAACTAATTTTGCTAATTGTTTTGCATCAAAAGGTATTTGAATCGGATCCATTTCAGTTTCATTTAAAATTCTAGAAATATCTGATATTATCCAGTTATTTACTGCTTTATAATTTCCACAAATTTCAGAAGCTTTTTCAAACAAATCTGATAAATATTTAGAAGCTGTTATTATTCCAGCATCTTTTTCAGATAATTTATAATCTCTTAAATATCTCTCTTTTCTGCTTTCTGGCATTTCTGGTAATGTTTTTCTAATATTTTCAATATATTCTTCTGATAGTTTTATTGCAACTAAGTCTGGTTCTGGGAAATATCTATAATCTTGGGCATCTTCCTTATCTCTCATTGAAAATGTCTTTCCAGATACTTCATCCCATCTTAATGTTTCTTGATCAACTTTTCCACCATTGTCTATAACTTCAACTTGTCTATTTATCTCATATTCAAGTGCTCTTGTTATACTTCTAAATGAGTTCATATTTTTCATTTCTGTACGTGTTCCAAGTTTTTCTGAACCCACTGGACGAATTGATGTATTAATATCAGCTCTAAAAGATCCTTCTTCCATCTTACAGTCAGATACTTCTACATATTCAAGTATTGATTTTAGTTTTCTTAAATATGCATCAACTTCTTCGATAGAACGAAAATCAGGTTCTGATACAATTTCAATTAGTGGTACACCAGCTCTGTTTAAGTCTATTAATGCTCCTCCACCTAAATCATCATGATTTAATTTTCCTGCATCATCTTCTATGTGAATACGTGTTATTCCTATTTTCTTTTTTCCTTGACTTGTTTCTATTTCAATATATCCATGCTCACACAATGGTTTATCAAATTGTGAAATCTGATACGCTCTTGGTGTATCTGGGTAAAAATAGTTTTTTCTATCATTTTTACTATCTCTTGATATTGTACAATTGGTTGCAAGTCCAGCTCTTACAGCATATTCTACTACTTTTTCATTTAATTTTGGTAATGTTCCTGGCATTGCCATACAAATTGGACATACTTGTGTATTTGGTTCTGCACCAAACTTTGTAGGACAGCTACAAAATATTTTTGTTTTTGTTGCTAATTCTGCATGGACTTCTAGTCCCATTACTACTTCATAATCTTGTCTTGGCATTAATTAACACCTCCCTTAAATGTTGGTTTATATTTTTCTCTAAATTTTGTTTCTTGTTCATAAGCATATGCTGCATTTATAATTGTTTCTTCGCAGAACTTATTACCAATTAATTGCATACCAATTGGAAGTCCTTGACTATCAACTCCACAAGGTATTGACATTCCTGGCAAACCTGCAATATTTACAGAAACTGTACAAATATCAGCTAAATACATTTCCATTGGGTTTGTTGATCTTTCACCAAGTTTAAATGCTGTTGTTGGAGATACTGGTGTTACTATAATATCATATTTTTCAAATGCTTTATTAAATTCGTTCATTACAAGAGTACGAACTTGTTGAGCTTTTTTATAATATGCATCATAATATCCTGATGATAATACATAAGTTCCAAGAATAATTCTTCTTTTTACTTCTGCACCAAATCCTTCACTTCTAGATTTTTTGTAAATTTCTTTTAATGTCTTAGCTTCTGGTGATCTATAAGTATATCTTATTCCATCATATCTTCCTAAATTTGAACTTGCTTCTGCACATGCAATTATATAATATGTTGCTAATGCATATTGTGCAATATCTAATGAAAATTCTTCTACTTCTGCTCCCATTTCTTTATATTTTGCAATTGCATTTTCTAATGATGCTTTAACTTCTGGATTTATTCCTTCTCCATAAAATTCTTTTGGAACTCCTATTTTTAATCCTTTAACATCTTTTTGTAATGCTTTAGTATAATCTTTTTGACCTACATCTACTGATGTTGTATCCATTTCGTCATAACCTGCTATAACATTTAATAAAGTTGCACAGTCTTGTACATCTTTTGTAAATACACCAACTTGGTCAAGTGATGATGCAAATGCAACAACACCATATCTTGAAACTAATCCATATGTTGGTTTTAATCCTACAAC
>OJLA01002485.1_pt1 | contig 10843 bp, 10 predicted proteins | sample 1596611 | NCBI WGS metagenome assembly OJLA01 (sample SAMEA4350168, study PRJEB24818) | metagenome | biome: human; feature: gut; material: faeces | place: Denmark | collected 2013-09
AGATGAAGGAGGCTTTAAATATGCTAATAGATATGAATAAAGATAGAGCCTTAAGAGCGGAAGCTTTTTCAAGGGAAATATTTGCCCTAGATCAAAATAGCCAATTATATGAAGCCGAACAGAAAGGAAAAGCTGAAGGGATTCAGGAAAATAAGAAAGAAATAGCTAAAAAGTTATTTGAAAGTGGTCAAATTAAAGAATTTATTAGTGCTATTACAGGACTTTCTTTAGATGAGCTTGATAATATATTAAAATAAATAATTTAATGAAAATAAAACGATAGTATTAATTTGCTATCGTTTTGTTAAAAAGATTTAATTGTAAAATTAATTTTTTTCTTTATGTTCTTTATATTGAAGCTTAATAAAAGCAATTAAAGCTGCACATCCATTTAATCCATTAAGGAATCCAGAAATAAATAATCCGGCACCTTGAATCATAAAGCATACTGCCCACATAAATGATGATATAGAAAATGATAGCTTAAGCCATTTAACACTAATGCCATCAATCATTACTGCAACAGAATATTCAAAATTTGCGATTATTGGTAAGAAACTATACCAGTGGATTTCATCCATACCCTTCCATGGTGTAAAGGTATTTTTCCCAAATAAAGCACAATATCCGCCAAAAATGACTCCAATAGCTATCAAGATTAGATTAATAATTTTAGTATTTTTATTAAAATATACTAAAATATTTCTTGTAATGGAAATTATTTCTTGGATTATACTTGAAAATGCGTTAGAAATAAATTCGCCAATGCCTAATAAAATATGTCCTAAAACCTGTACTAATAAAATCTTTTTTTTACTTTGAAGACAAGCTGAAAAAATGAAAATAATGATTGCAAGCGATGAAAAAATTGTAGACATCCATCCCCAAAAACTAGTTGGGAAAACTTGATCAATAAATCCTAAAATCATAAAATCCTCCTTAGTTGATTTAATTTTAGCATAAAGAATAAAATAAAAAAAGGCGTTATCCACACCTTTTCAATAAAAGTACAAAAAACAAAAAAGAGTTTTTATACCATAGTCTGAGAATTTATTCGGTTCTCTGGTAGAAACGTAATCACCATATTTGATTACTTATATGTTATTAGAACTACGGCGACAATTATATCACAAAAAAAATATTTGTCAACAACTTTTTTATTTTTTTATTATTCTCAAAATGAGCATATAAAAATTATGTAATGTGTCTTTAAAACAAAGCTTTTATAATGTATAATTATACTATAGAGTGTATTTTGTAAAAGATAACTGGAAATAATAAACAAAAAACTTGACAACTATTAATTATTTTGTATAATATAATTGCATTTAGTTAATGCGCACAAATTTAATATTATAGTGTAAAAGGCAAAGCAGTAGAAATGCTGTGACGCAAAGCTATAGGGTCTTTAAATGAGATAGCCAGTTGTCAATAAAAGTAAGTAAACTATTATTGGCAACTTTTTTTATGCTAGGAGGTGAAAAGATGCCCCAAAAGAACATATATGTTAAAGATATTTATGGTCCTAAAAAGAAGAAAAAGAAAAGACTTATAATCTCGCTATGCTTCACTGGTATCTTAGTCACTTTGATTGTTATTTTGGCATATTTTGGTCAAAATGTTGGATCATTTTCAATTAAGCTTGGCGATGATTTAACATCAAGGCAAATTTTCATTTCTGAAAAAGAAGATTTTTCTTGGTATGATTCAAGACTCGAGGCTGCGTCTGTTAAAGAAGCTAATGTCATTATGTACCCCTTTATTAAAGCAAAAGAATGTAGAAATACTGATGGATCTAGAATTTGGGAAAACAATTCTTATGTTTCATATACCTTTTATTTGAAAAATATGGGGCGTGAAATAGTTAATGTTATGCAACAATGCTCAATTACAGGTAAGAATGATGGTCTTGAATTAGTAACTTGGCTTGAATATTTTGAGGATGATAATGAAGGAATAGTTTATCAAGGCGGAAATGTACCGGATAAAGCATCTGATCCCTTTTTTGAAAGATATCCTGATCCCAAATTATATGATCTTGAAAATAACATTGCCTATGAGAATAAATTTTATGACTTGCATCCTGGGGATGTTAAAAAGTTTACTTTAATTACTTGGGTTGATTCCCAAGACCCTGACTTAAGCGAAGAAATCCTTGGTGGTACAATTAGATTTGAGATTTATTTCTCATTATTCAGAAGGTGATAATATGAGACGAAAAATTATTGTATTATCATTATCTATTATTTTGCTAATTGGTACAGCTGTAACGGCGACATATGCAGCATATCTTAAAGGTCTTACAGCTTCAGTTGGTAACCTTGAAATGAGTCTTTATAAAGATAATTATTCTTTAGTTTCTATCGATGGAGTAAATTTTAGTGAGAATCTTGGTAAGGATGAAATTTATAAAGCAGTTGTAGCTTCTTCAAAGGGATATACAGTTGGCGCTGATGGTAATTTCTATGATGGAATGAAATTGGTTGAAACATCTAATGATTTTGTTAAAACTGAACTCAAAAAGATAAGCTTAAGCCCAATAACATCCTCAGATGGAATTATCTTTGAGAGGGTAAGCTATAGTGGAATTAATCAAAGTGTAGATGTTGCTAGCGGTGCGTATATAAGCTTTGACTTATATTTTAAAGCTAATGTTGATACACCATTTGATTTATGCTTTAATACCGAGGCTAATAATTATGATGCATCTAAGCAAGTTCTTAATATATCATCTGATTATTTAGAACTTAATTCTAATCAAGCATTTAGCTTGAAAAGTGGATTTGAAGCATATGATGAATTAGGCAATATAACTTATTATAAGAAAGATACTAAAGGCTTTAAAATTCGTCCTAGTGACGCAATGAGATTTTCGACTATTGTAGAAGATAAAGCCAAAATATATGAGCCTTCAATTGGCATTGGCTCTTATGCAACATCACTAGATAGTGAATTGTATAATGATTCATATAAGTCCATAGCTTCTAGATTTGATAGTAATAAGAATGCATCTTATACTTATAGTGTAAATCAAGGAGCGAGTTTTAGTCCAATAAATTATGATGCATGTCCTTCAAGTTATCAAAGCTTTGACTTGCTTGACTCATTACAAATTGTATCATTTAAACAAAAGGACGAAATAAAAAAAGTCAAATTTAATTTTTGGCTTGAAGGCTGGGATGCAGATTGCTTCGAAGGTATCCAAGGAACAAATATAAATATTTCATTATCATTTAGAGGTATGCAAAGCATTGATTCTTATAGAATTAATTACCATGATGGTGATAATGTTACAAGTGTTGATTATCTTAGTAGTGCCCTTTTAAATACAGTACCATATAATATACCTTATAAAAAAGGTAAAAAGTTTATGGGGTGGTATTTAGAAGAATCGTTTGACACCTTATTTGATCAAAGTGTATTAAGTACTGATCAAGTAGGAGACGTGTATGCCAAATGGCAATAATAAAATAGTTAAAAAATAAAGGAGAAATAGAATTATGAAAAAAAGTTTAAGAAGAAAATTAATTATGTCTGCTGTAGCAGTAGGAGCTGCAGCGGTAGGAACTACTGCATCAACATATGCATGGTTTGTATCTAATAATACAGTAACAGCAAGTGAAATCAATGGTAGTGTTGTTGAATCAAATGCTAACCTATTCATTTTAAACGGGGAAAATTATGGACAATCAACAAATCTTAATATAAGTGGTACAAAACTTTCTCCAATTGCTATAAAGAAAAATAGCGAAGTTGATAATTTTGTAACTAGTGATGGAACTGTTGTTTCTGTGTCAGATGGAAATACTCCATATGTATCTTTTGAGTTGAAATTTAAAACAACTGGAATTAAAGAAAATGAATCATACTCATTAAATATTAGTAGTGTTACAGCTAGTGCTACAACTCAAAGTACATATACAGCTGTTGCTACTGCAGGTGGTCTTACAAAAGGTCAACAAGTAAAGGGTAATGTTACAGAGTCTTTGATTTTATCATATTCTGCTGATGCGGCAATTACACCAACTACTGTAAAGGCATCTCAAAGTTTAAATTTAAATACTGATTCCTCAGAAACACAAGGAAATGCTAAGGAGTATTACAAAGCTGTTACTGGGAATGACGTATTATCTGGATGTGAAACTATCACAGAAGGATTTGGAGCAGATGGCTATAAGGCATTAGATACTAATAAAGATGGATATGCAGTAAAAAGTAATATTTTATCAAATACAGATGAGTTTAGCGTTTATTTCGTAGTATGGTTAAATGGTGACGATGAAAAATGCTTTGATGCAATTGCGTCTCAAGCATGGAAATTATCACTAAATTTCAAATTAGTTAAAACAACTACAAGCGAATAATACTCTATAAAATTTAACGAAAGGAGCATACCATGGAATATTTCTTAAAAAAAATATGGTTATCAGCTATACTTAGTATTTTAGTGTTAATAACCGGTGTTACATCAACATATGCTTGGTATGCTATGACTCGTACAAATAATGTAGAAGATTTTAATTTTGATATCAAAGGTGGAAATTCACTTGCAATTTCCACCAATGGTATTGATTTTCAAGATTCTTTATCATCACTGGATGTAAAAAAAGCAATTCTTCAAAAAAGAGGAATAGATGCTTCTGGTTTAAGTGATGATAAGGTTAACTCTTTATTAAATATTGTCCTAGATCCTGTAACTCCTAAGGATTATACTTCCTTAGATAAAGGATTTCAGTATGTAGATAATAAAGATGCATCTGATTATAAATACATATCATTTGATATTTATCTTGCTTCTAATAACGATAATAACGAAGAAGCTACGTCTGTCAGGCTTTCAACAATTAATCCCGTTAAAGCATCTGATAAGTATGTAAGCTTTGATGGTGAGAATGTTAATGATGAAACATCACTTGGCAAAATATCAGATGGTGTTAAAATGAATGTTGCAAATGCAATGAGGCTTGCTCTTACAACATATGATGCTTGTTTATATAGTGATATTTTAAATTCTAGCAATAATCCACATACCACTATTTATTCTATAGGAGGAAATGCTCCTAATGTAAAGAATAATGTATATAATTTTGGTGGAATTAATACAGAATATAATTTGGCAGTAGATTTATATAATCAAAGAAGTGAAAATAAAATATCAATTCCCAAAAATGAAAGAAATGATCTTGATTATGATACAACTGAAATTATTTCTTCAAATGATGGTTTATATTCAGGTATGATGAAAAAAATGACAGTGTATTTGTGGCTTGAAGGATGGGATGCAGATTGCATTACTGAACTTCAAGGTGAAGCATTTACATTTGAGCTTGGTATGTCATCAAGTATTTAAAAAATAAAATGCGTTTTTATAATGCTATTTTATGTTAATGTTTTAAAATGATTTTATTTGTGTTAGAATATTAACATAAGATTGAAGAGAGGTATATATATGCAAGAAAACACTACCCAAGAATTAAAAACTCCGATGACTACTAAACAAAAAGTTTGGTTTGGAGTAAAAATCGCTTTAAACGTTGTATTTTATATATTAATTTTATTGGTACTTTTATTTTCTATTTCAAATATTAGAGCTAAAAACAAAAATGATCAAATTCCTAATATTTTTGGAAAAGGTTATTTAAATGTACTTTCTGATTCAATGACTGGTGATAATAAAGACTCATTTAATACAGGAGATATGATTATTGTAAAAATCGCTAACAAGAAAAATATTTCAAAACTTGAAGTGGGTAATATTGTTACATTCTATGATTATCGTCTTGCATCTAATAAGGGAGCCGGTTCAGCATTAGATACCCATAGAATTGTTTACATTGATAAAACAAACAATGATTCATATGTATATTACACAGTTGGTGATAAGATTGCTAAACAGTTAAATTTTGATGCATCCAAATTAAATGCTGATAATTATTTGACAATATTAAATAGTCTAGGAAGTAATAATTATCAAGCCTTTGGATCTACAGAGATTCGTGGTATTTATTCTGGAAAATGGTCTGGTTTTGGTAAAACTATTCAAACTATAAATAATCATTTTATTGCGATTATTATTGTACCTGTTGCTATTCTATTGGTTTTTGAAATTGGTGTTTTAGTTTTAAATATAATGCGTGCAAGAGAAGAAAAGTTAAAACTTGAAATGAAAGAAACTAGTCAAGAGCTTGCAAATCAAGAGACTATTTCTGCAGATGAAAAAGAAAAGCTTAAGGCAGAACTTCGTGCAGAGCTTTTAAAAGAAATGCTTAAAGAATCAGATAATGAAGAAGAATCAAAAGAAAAAGAAGAAAACAAATAATTGATTAGATTAAATTTTAGTAAGGAGGATTAAATATGGCTGAGTTTTCAAAATATTTTATAAGCTTTTTAAAGAAATTCTTTGAAAATTTTCTTGATTGGTTTAAAACCTTATTTAGTCTTTTTTCTAAGATATTCTATTCATATCCTAAACAATATATAAATGATATTATAACATCTTGTGTTAATAATGAAAATTTTAAAGTATTAGATTGGATTGTTCTTGTATTAGTATCAATTGTTTTAGTTATTTTCTTTGGCTTAGTAATTGTTGTTATTTTTCAGTTCCTACGTAAGTATATAAGATTTAGAAAGCGTGAGATTGAAAAAGATGAGCTTGTTGATGAAATAGCAGTTTTAAATAATCGTGTTTTTGATTTAGTTGAGGAAAAAAATAAGATTTTAGCTTTACGTATTAATCAAATTGGTGGTACTGAAGCCTATGCAAGACAGGCTGATATGGAAAGAGGAACTTCATCTCTTAAAGGTAAAAGACCTGCTCTTCAATCTGATTCACGTTTCGTTAAGCTTACACAGGTTGATAAAGACTATGAAATTTCATCTGAATTCACGGTAATGCAATCAAGCGATATGGTTAATTTACCTGAGCTTATTGATAGATTTATTAAATACAGTGCTTCTCAGCTTCATCTTTATTATACAAAAGAGATTATTGCTAGATTTTTTGCAGGAATGGCCACTTCAAAGGTTTTAATTTTGGAAGGTATTTCTGGTACTGGTAAAACTTCCCTTCCTTATGCAATGGGTAAATTCTTTAACAAGGAAACATCTATTATTTCTGTTCAACCATCATGGCGTGATCGTGCAGAATTGCTTGGCTATTTAAATGAATTTACAAAGAAATTTAATGAAACTGATTTCTTAAAAGCTGTTTATCAAGCAGGTTATTCTGATAAACCTAATTTTATTGTTCTAGATGAAATGAACCTGGCTCGTATCGAGTATTATTTCGCTGAATTTCTATCAGTTATGGAAATGCCAGATGTTCATGAATGGAAAATTGATTTAGTTCCTGCTTCTGAGCCAAGTGATCCTAAGCTATTAATTAATGGTAAGCTATTTATTAATCAAAATACTTGGTTTATTGGTACAGCTAATAAGGATGACTCAACATTTACAATTACTGATAAGGTATATGACCGTGCAACCCCAATTGTAATTAACAATAAAGCGGAATTAATTGATTGTGATTATACTAATAATGTACAGATGACATTTGATTATCTTGACGAGTTATTTAAAAAGGCTCAAGCTGAGATTACTATGTCAACTAAGGTTATGGATTCATTTAAAAAAGTCGACGAGTATATTCAACAAAACTTCAAGATTGCTTTTGGTAACCGTATTATGAAGCAAATTAAATTATTCGTTCCTGTATATGTTGCCTGTGGATTTACAGAGGTTCAAGGTCTTGATTATATGTTGGCTAATAAGATTTTACGTAAGTTTGAATCATTAAATTTATCTTTCCTTCATAATGAGCTTGATGGATTAATCGAACTTCTAGATAAATTATTTGGAAAGAATTCATTTAAAGTATCAATTGAATATATTGAAGATTTAAAGAAAATGATGTAGGTTAGGATGTGATATTATGGCTTTAGAGGTTTTAAAACCAACTGAAGAAGAGTTAAGTGATAAGGCCGTTTCGCAATTCTATGAAGCATTTTATTCTTGTATTGAAAATGCAAAATCACCTTTGGGTGATTTTCTTTTTAATGAATTGCAGCAAGGCGAAAAAACAATATATAATAAAACAGTTCGCGAAACAAAGATTTTTGATGGAAACTTTCTAGATGTTGTTATAGGGGCATATCCAAGCTTGTTAAAAATATGTCGTGATCCTAAAAAGACACTTGCTTATATGCAAGAGGTTGTAGCAATGGAAAAGGCTAAAAAGGTTGATTCAGAATCGATTAGACATTTAGCCTCTCATACCCAATATATACGTGATATAAATGAGCAAAATGAAGTTATTCCGTCAAAAATATTATCTACATATGCGGAAGATAATATTGGTATTTATGAAAACCGTTTTATTAAAAGTTTAATCAATCGTGTGATTGTTTTTTTAGATACAAGATTAAAGCTAATGGATGAAAACCTAGAATCAATTAGTGCTGATGAAATTAGGTATAAAAATAATATTAAGTTATCACATCGTAAAATCGATTTAGAAATGAATATAAAAATATCTAATGAAATTTTGGATGAAACGCAAAAGGCAAGAGAGCTTTTTGACAAAACAAAGAATGCTCTTGATAAGTACCGGGCATTAAAAGGAACAGGATTATATCAAGCTGTAGCTAAGCTTAAAGATGTTGTACCTCCAATTATGAAAACTAATATAATTCTTCATAATCCTGATTTTAAGATTGCTTATAATTTATGGCTTTATATTGACCGCACAACTGAGGTAGGTTATAATGTTCAATCTGATGAGAAAACTAATGATGACGATGATGTAATTCTTAATGATTTTAATCATATTGGAGTTTTTCTTATTAATGATTTGATGCATCAAAGAGGAATCCAATCATTAGAAGCCTTTGATGGCGAAAAAAATGTTCGTGAATTAAAACATGATGATATTACTAAATATGAATTAGAACCTAAAGATATTAAATTATCCCACCAAGAAATATCTGAGTATCTATTGAGTCGGATATCAGAAATATTTGAAGAAAAATATAAAGAGTCATTGTCTCAAGGTTTAAGCTATGAAATGAGTGTTAAGCGTGTTTTCAGGGAAATGATTGATGTTTTGAACCGTATTTATCCTAATTTATTTGGGGTTAATACAGAAGATATGAAAAAAACACCTGAGTTGCTTGAAATATTAAAACGTAAACAACGTGTTATGAAGCTTATTAGAGAGCAAAAACAAATTGATTTAAATAAAATGGATAGAGAAACTCAGACTTTAGATACAAATATAAAGAATCTTGAAGATTATTTAAAACGCCAAGAGGAAAGACAAAAAGAAAGAGAAAGAAAAGAAGCTATCCGTCTTGAAAAACTTCGCCTTCAAGAAGAAAAGCGTAAGGCTCGTGAGGAAAAACGTAAAGAAGCAGAAAGACTTAAGGCTGAAAAAGAAAGAATAAAGGCAGAGCAGGAAAGACTTAAGGAAGAAGAAAGACTAAAAAAAGAAGAAGAAAAGCGTACTGAAGAGCAAAAAGAAGAATTACTTGTAGAACCGTCTTTATTAGATGAAAAGACAAAAGAAACATCTAAGCCGGATGATGAATATGCTAAATTAAAATCAAGAAAATCGCAAACAACAATAAAAAATAAATATCTTGAGGATTTAGATGAAGATGTTGTTTTAAGATATAGTGAGGACGAATTAGTTGAAAATAATCGTGAAAATTTTGCATATGATGAAGATATTGATAATGATGTTATAATTCGCTTTGATGAAAATGAAGTAATTGAAAATATTCTTGTAAAGGAACAAGCTGCTAAAAAAGCTAAGGCGTTAGCTAGAAGCAATATTAAAGATTCTAAGGGAATATCTAAAGATAAAACAAAAAAGGTTCCTAAAGGAAGAAAGTCTATTTATATTGATGATGTTAAAAGAGGACATAAACCTTTGAGAAAAAATAGAGTGAATAAACATGCACGTTAAAAAAATAATAAGTATAATAATTACATCTATTTTAAGCTTAATTGTTGCGGGACTTTTGATTATATTAATAAAAAATACAATAGCATTAAAAAATAATCAAATTTCATCTTTTTTTGGTTATTCAATATCTTATGTTCCAACAGAATCAATGGAACCCACAATTAATCCGGGAGAAACGGTTTTAATAAAAAAAGGTTCAATTAAAGATGCTAATATTGGTGATATAATTGTTTACTACGATGGTGAACGTTACATCATTCACCGTGTCACAAGAATTTTAGAAAATGGAAATTTAAAAACAAAAGGTGATAATACATATACTAATCCTGTTGAGGACTCTTTGCAAATTGATGAAAATATGTATTATGGTAAGTATATTAAAACGGTAAATTTCTTAAATTTTACTAGCATCTTTAAAAATAAAAATTTCATTTTTCCAATTTGTATATTAATATACGTTGTTATTCTTATCTCGGAGGGGATTTCAATTGCTAAAACAATTAAAAAGAAAAATGACGAGAATATAAAGAAGATGCAAGAAGAGCATAATCTTAAAATGCTTAAAGAAACACTTCGTGAAGAAGTAAAAAAAGAAATATTAGATGAAATAAATAAAAATGCCCTCAAAAAGTAATTTAATACAAATTAAGATGTTATCTTTTGGTAGCATCTTTTTTTGTTATTAAAGGTTAAATAACGTTGAAATTGGCCTTTCTTTTCGTGAAAACGTTTTCAATATATTTTTTTTAAAAAATCACAATTTTAGCTTTTTCGTATACTAAAACTAGGAGTTAATCTCTTAGTTTTAGTATTTCAAATATTATAGTATAATAGTAATGAAGGAATGTTTATATTAATCATTAGGGCGCATTGAGT
>OJLA01002489.1_pt1 | contig 10833 bp, 9 predicted proteins | sample 1596611 | NCBI WGS metagenome assembly OJLA01 (sample SAMEA4350168, study PRJEB24818) | metagenome | biome: human; feature: gut; material: faeces | place: Denmark | collected 2013-09
TAGTTGTGTGCCGCATAGGTGGTCGGTCTGCTCTGATGCTTGTCATAGGTTTCCTGCCAGAAGCTGATGTATTCCTGAAGTGTCATATTCCTACCTCCATGCACTGACGCTGCAGATCACGAAAGGCCACCCATGGAAGCCTTGCCTGTTTCAGAATCTTCTTGTGTAAGTAGTAGAACTCGTGGAGCTTGTACGGCGCTCCGGTCTTGGCATTGAGGAACACATGGGGCAAGCCGGTTTCCGGTATCTGCTCCAGAAGGTGTACCGCTTTGTCATTGAGCGTCAGCAGACGCTGTCCTCTGAGGATGTACTTGTAGCGGACATGAAAATCGGCCCACGACAAGGTGATCAGTTCACATTGCCGCAGGCCGCTTGAAAGTCCTGTATAGATGATGGGGAGTATGCCGAGCTGTTCTGCCGCGTTCAGGTAACGCTGGAGCTGCCCCAATACCGGGTGGTCGTAAAACAGTAAAATCAAAAAATGGTGAAAACCTTGTGTTTTCAAGGGGCGGCGTGACTTTGGTCACGCCGTTTCCTTTCTCATCAGCTCATTCAGAGGGATAAAGCCCAGCCCGTCGTACTTGATATGGATGTGCTGTACCCGCTTGCCGCTGGACTTGTCCGGCGCATCCACATAGACGGCAGACACCAGCTCACGCAGCGCATAGCCGTCCAGTTCTTCAATACCGACATACTTGTGCGCTTTCTGAATGAACTTTTCAATGTTTTCGTTCTGTCGTTCCTGTACTTCGATCTCCCGCTGCAAGGTGATTGCTTCCGCTTCTAACTGCTTCTGCTCCGCTTCATAGGTCTGGCTCAGCATATCATAGCGTTCATCCGTCAGCCGCCCGCTGGCGTTGTCCTCATAAATCTTGATGAACAGTCTTTTCAGCTCGGCAATACGGCGTTCGTTGCTTTCCAGGCGCTTTCTGCGGATGCGGATTTGCTCACAGCTTTCCACGCGGAGCTGTTCCTCCATGATCGTGCGGAAATAATCCTCGTGCCGCAGGATATACCCCATAACCGCCTGAATGTGCTTGAGAACCATCCGCTCCAAGACTTTGACGCGAATGAAATGACCATTACACTTTTCTTTGCTTTTGCGGTGCAGGGAGCAGTCAAAGAAGTCCTGATCGAGATCGCCGTTGTTGGATGAACCGTACAGCATTTTGGAACCGCAGTCCGCACAGTAAACAAGTCCGGAGAAAATGCTGCTTCTTCCCGTGCGGGTCATCCGGTGACGCTGCTGGCGGATCTCCTGCACCTTTTCAAATACATCATCGTCGATAATGCGCGCGTGGGTATTGGGGAAAATCGCCTGCTTTTCAATGGGATTATCCCTTTGTTTCTTATCCCAGATAGAATTGGTGTAAGTCTTGAAGTTCACCGTGCAGCCTGTGTACTCCCGGCGTTCCAGAATCCTGACAACTGTGCTGTCACCCCAGCCATACGGGTCCTCCGGTTTCTTATTGGGGCTTTTGATCCCCTGCAAGGTTTTGTAGGCAGTCGGTGTCAATACTTTGTCCGCTTTCAGTTGGTTTGCAATCTGCTTTGGACCTCTGCCCTCCATGCACATGGAGAAAATACGCCGCACCACATCGGCGGCAACAGGGTCGATCTTCCAGCGTCGGGGATTGTCCGGGTCTTTCAAATAGCCGTAGGGAACATTGGTTGTCAAAGGAACGCCGCGTTCACCCTTTGCCTTATTGACAGCGCGGATTTTGCGGCTGGTATCTCGCGCATAAAACTCGTTGCACCAGTTTTTGATGCCCGCAAAATCGTTATCGGTGCTGTTGGGATCAATGGTATCGAAATTGTCATTGATGGCAATATAGCGGACACCGTACTGCGGAAAGGTGAAATTTGTGTAAAGTCCTGTCAGAGCGGAATTTCTACCTAGGCGGGATAGGTCTTTGGTGATACAGACAGCCACTCGTTCCGCTTCAATTTCCGCAAGCATCGCTTGAAAACCGGGGCGGTCATAGGTCACGCCGCTCACGCCATCATCCACAAAAAATGTGGGATTCTGGAAATGGTGCTCCCGTGCATACCGCAAAAGCATATCCTTCTGAGAAGAGATTTGTCAAGGGTATTTTCCTCATAAGAGAGCGCCCTGCACATAATCATGACAGGGCGCTCTCTAAATGAAGTATTGGAATTGATAACCAATCAAGTTTGCTTTTTCTTGTCAATACTGAAACTTAGCCTTTCCGCACTAACTCAAGCGGGGATCGTTGCGCCAACCGCTGCAAATGCAGGTAAGTCGCCACAATATAAACAATCAGTTGCAGGACACCTGCCACAATAACCGCAATTGGCATTGATACGACTTCCGTTATCATATCGTTATATCCAATCGTGGCTGCACCGCTCAAACTTGTATTAAGCACTTCTGAAACGGAGGAAAACAGATTTAGTGTCGTAGCATTCATTGTAAGGATTCCAACAATGATCCCAGTTATTGTCGCAAGGATGATAGGTATTGCAGCTATCTTCCAGCTAAACATCACAGCGGTCCTTTTACCGGAACCAAGCGAAAGCATCAGGCCAAGCGTCCGCCGTTGACGGTTTACAAACAGAGCAAGAAATACGAACAGGGCCGCACCTGCTGTTATGCAGGCAGCGAAAAGAAGCTGCTGCGCACTGCTGTAAAATCCATGCAAAGTTTCAGCGATTTCAGTGTATCCGTTATCAAAGCAAAACAGAATGTTTGCCGGGTATCCATGCGATTCCAGTGCATCTTGGAGCGCAGATACCTTTCCGTTCTGCAAAACGTATGTAAAGAAAACGCCATTTCGACTACTATAGCAGTTTTCTGGCAGAGAAGTGTTAGGGGCAAAGACGGTATTCGGAAGGAAGCGATAGTCTGCGGTATCCCACAAGTCTGACTGTCGGTAAATCCCTATAATCTGATACGTTTTCGCATCACCCGAAACCCCAATCTTTTGGGAAAAACGCTGTGGCTGTACCTTCCATTCCGGAGCTGTTAAATCAGCAAGAGGGTTTGGACCCCAATAGAACGACAAATCAATGCTGTCCCCTATACCGAGTCCGCTTGCGAGGGCAGTTGTTTCAGAAATCAGGCAGACATTAGAGCCTTTTTTATAATCGTCCGCCCCAAAACTCCGTCCTTCTGTTACGAAAGAGTCCTTTTGATGGAAACAATACATGCTTTCCAGAAGATCTGTACCAATTACACTGACAGTATGATATTGCGTATCCAATTCTTGAACTGCGCTTCGCCATTCCACTCCTGCATTCGAGCTTAGAAAAACATCCAGATCCGTTTCCAACTGGGTCATGTATGCATCAAGGTATTGGTCGTTTAGCAACACACCTGTTTCAGAGCCGTCAATTGCATAGTCCAGTTGTGTTTCAGAATACAAGCCATGCCAATGTGTAACGGTCATTGTGCAGGAATCTATTGCATCAACCATGTCTTGCCCTAGAATGGTCGTTTTTTCACCAGAGGAATATTTTGCTATCGGCAGAAAATCTGGCGAAGCTGTTTTCTTTTCGTCCTCTGTCAAATCATAGGATATTCTAGACAAATCAATATCTTCCACAGAGCATCGGTGCGTTCCTGCCAACGTTGTACGCAGTTCCAAATCGCGGTCAATGTAATCTGATCCAAAGACCAAATACCGCCCTCCGGGACGGATATCAAGAGCATCTAACTCTTCCTGAGAGTTGCACCCTATGATGAGGCGCAGTGTGCTGCGAACAGCATAGTCCGGATGCATTTTAACAACGTTTTCAATCGAAGCAGTAACAGATACTGAAGCAAGTTCAGTAGACTCCGGCAGATTCGTTTTATCTACCGATGTAACCCGAACGATCATAATTGCCCTGTTATACGGAGAATCAAGGCTTGGCGCATATGTGCCGTCTTCCTTGCCGCTGGTAACACTCTGAATGGAGGGGCAATAAGCACTGATATATTTTTGTTGGTACGCACCTTTTATGACTGTTCCATCCGCAGCAAGCTGATCCATATACGCCCACATATCTTGACTTATTACACTTTCTTCATGGTGGAGCGTTAGCCCGTTGTACTCTGTTGCCACGTCTGCTGTCTCCGTTGTTGGGACACCAATGGTCACATAGCGCTCTTCAATTTGCGCGAGCGTTGCTTTAGCGGATGCAAATACGCCTGCGCTCAGGCAGATAAAAGCGGAGGCCATTCCCACCAGCAGGAAGATTGCAAACAAACGAACCGGTTGTCGAAAGAGCTGTTTCAAAGGGGTCATACAGTTTCCTCCTTGATTCTGCCGCTGTCCATACGGAATACAACATCCGCTGCTTTGGCTACCTCCAGATCATGTGTGACAACCACTACACAGCAGTTTTCTTCATGTGCCAGTCTGGAAAGCAGCTGAATAATTTGTGTGCTGTTTTCTGTATCCAGATTTCCCGTAGGCTCATCTGCGAGAATGATCTGCGCATGAACGGCTAATGTTCTGGCAATTGCGACTCGTTGCTGTTCGCCGCCTGACAGCATGGCAGGAAGTCGCTTCCAATAGCTTTCGCCCAGACCTACTTTTTCAAGAGCAATCTGCGCCTCTTTTTTTGCATCGGCATCGGAATGCCTCAGCAGTTTTAAGGGATACATGACGTTTTCACAAACAGTCATAAGTGGAAACAAATTATAGCTTTGGTAAATCACAGACGCCTGCTTGCGACGGTAGATATCCACGTCTATTTCCCGCAAACTTTGGCCGCCGACTATTATGTCTCCGCTCTGCGGCGTATCCAATCCTGCCAGTAATGAAAGCAGCGTTGTCTTCCCACTTCCACTTTTGCCGACTAACGCATAAAAAGTTCCAGCACTCAAATCACAGGAGACGTCTTTTACAGCCTGAACAGTTTGGTATTTTGTTTTGTATGAATAAGAAACACTTTGCACAGATAATACGGACATACTACTCAACCTCCCGTAGTAATCGGATTCCGCTTTTTCCAGTTGCCATCAAGCAAGCTGTAATTGCCCCGACATTCATAGCAAAAAAGAGTGCTGCGGCCATGGCATATTGGGTGGCAGTCTCTTGGACAAACAGGATGAGAATTGTTCCAATAGCTGCGCCAACCAAAAACATCAGACATATCTCGACGAATACCATAATGACCGTTTCAATGCGTTTTGTACCAAGAGATCGTGCAATGGCAAATTCCCGCCTTCGGATATGAATATAGAAAAAACCTGCGGCAGCACCAATCATGACCTCTATGCAGGCAAAAATTGGTTTTAGTCGATACAGTGTTTGCAAATTTCGATTCAAAGCATTCAGTGTTTCGCGGAGTGTTTCATCATGAACTGTTACGGCAAACTGCTGATATCGGAGAACTGGAGAATTGTTAATTTCTTCCTGATGCCCGGAGGGGTCTACATTTGCGAAGTGACGCATCAGTATTTGCCGGAATTCGTCCAGCTCATGATTATCACGCACTGTTGCGCTCAGGCTATCCCCTGTAATCTTCCCGTCCAGTTTTGTTTGTGCTGCTGCAACGCAGCTGAATGGGCAATAGATCGTTTGAGATTCCGACGAATACGTCCCAGCAATTTCGAGCGAAATCTGTGTGGAAGCTTCACCGGTCACAGCAGGCGACATCTGAACCGTCAATATGACATTACCATTATTATCAGTATCTTGCGACAGTTCTTCTGCCGCTGCGGTTGAAACGAGACACACCGCTTTATTTGAGGTAAAAATTGATTCGTCGTATCCTTCAAAATAAGTAATCGAATTTCCTGAAACGGGTGTCAATTCCGATGCGGCATCAACAGAAGTAATGCCAATCAGCTTTTGCCGACTCGAAAAGCCCGTCCCTTGACTGTAATAGACAGATGCTTTCAGGCAAACATCCTTCACATAGGAGGAAAATGCTTTTTCCTGAAGCTCCCCGCCATAGGCATATTTGTCAGAGAGAAAGTAGTTGATAATATAGTCTGTAATTTTCAGGTCATCGGTTTTCGTGCCAGTAAGATTGGATACGACGACAGTTACGGGAATCACTGCGTAGGCGCTCTCCATATCCTGTTCTTTCTGGCAAATGAATCCATCAAAGAGAGTAAAAAATGCACAAAGGAAAGCTATCAGCAATACAATACTCACCGTCTGCCAAACGCCGCGCTTTAAGCGCACCTTTTCGTAAAAGAAAACGATCATTTAACTGCACTCCAATAATGCAAGCAGCGGCATGGGAGAAATATTCACCCATGCCGCTGCTCAGCTGTCACTTACTTATCTGTCAGAACCGGGAAAACAGACTGGGGCAGGATGCAATGCCCATTACCGGGGCAGCTGTAATGATCCCAATAGCCAGTAGTACGCCCGCACTGGAGACAAGAATGCTCATAGCGGACATAATGGAGGCTGCCGGAATGATAATTGTTTCCTGTGTAGGAATAACTACTCATTGTATGAGAGACGGTTGAAGAGGCACCATTTCCCAAATAGCTATTAGTGCACCCCGAAACAGTGCAGTAATACACGGGATAGACAGTCTTCAGATGAGTTTCATCATCAATCGGAATATATGTAGTATCATAATGGTCAAGACGCCACTGATGGGTATGCATTGTGGCAACTTCTTCATGAGTTTCAGCGGCGAAAGCCTGTGTCGGAATCGCTGCGAGGATAAAAAGGGCCAGAAAAACTGCGGCCAGTGACTTGATCTTTTGCATAAACAACGCTCCTTTTTATCTGATTTTTGTCTGATGTCTTCTTGGTTCAGCACATGAGCCAGAATCCGTTGAACAGACAGGCCATGTGCTTCCTCAAATGATTTTCATGAATCTTCCCTCCTTCCATGTAACCACATCGACAGTTAAATTGACGTCAATCCTATAGATAACGCAGGACTTTTCATCTGTAAAAATCAGTTGTTTGAATTTGAGTAAGAGACTCTTGCTTCTTTATCGCTTCTCCCAACAAAGCGTTCTCAAGCTCTACTTCACGTTGCCGATCTTCGCTACTACTTCTATCCGAAATAGTTTGTCCATTTTGAATCACGTCCAATATTGGAGGCTGATTTAGATCAATATAGTTGCTACCCTGAGCAGTACTTTCTTTTGATTGTCTCGGGTTTGTCATAAAACAGGCGACAACTGCCAAAACAAGTATCGCGGTCACGGTTATGATCCAAGCATGAGGCTTTCGATAAGAAAGTACAGCACGGATTCGTGTTTTCACATTCTTACTGCCAAAGGCCAGCGGGCAGGCCGCAAAAATACGCTGGTTTGCAGTGCAGGAGAGCAACGTCTGCGAATACGCAGCGCGCTGAGAATCACTCATATCCTTGATAGCGTATTCGTCACATGCCAACTCAATATCCTTACAAAGGAAATAATACGCAATCCAAATCAAAGGATTGAACCAATGAAGAGAAAGAATTAAGAACGCAATGGGCTTTAGCCAATGATCGCGGCGTTTTATATGCGCACGTTCATGTGCAATTATGCTATCCAATTCCTTGCTCTTTATATGGAACGGAATATAGATGCGCGGCGCAAACAGGCCAAGAATAAACGGAGCATTCACATGCTCGCTTTGATACACATTTGACGAGAGCCGGACAGCAGTTTTTACTTTGCTGCGGAGATGTACATAGCTTAATGCTTCAAACAGAAGCATTGCTGCCATACCAGTACACCAGACGATTCCAACATAAGGAACAGGAGCAGTGAAACCTTTAGCAGAAAGCAGGCCCTGCTCGGATGCCGAAAAGCCACTTATATCAGGAATGACACTCAAGCGACTTTCCAATGCGTTTGGCATGAGAAGCCGGATCCAAACAAAGCTCCACAATAAGGGGAACAGCCATTTTGGAGCTTTGTGGAACATGATGCGAACAAGAAGAACAGCCAGAACAAGCCATCCGGCATTGACGCTCATATTAAGCAGCTTCATAAACAATTCAGTCATCCGGATGCTCCTTCCGAAAGCGGTCAATCATCTGCTGCATCTCCTGAATTTCATCTGCCGTGAGCTGTTGGCTTTTGGTAAATGCGGTCAAAAAAGCTGGAATCGAACCGGCAAATTTCTTCTCGACCAATTCTTCAATTTCAGCTGTCTGTATCTGCTCCTTGGATACCAGCGAAGAAACGATCGTATTCTCATTCTTTATCACGCCACGCTCCGACAAACGCTTTATTACCGTGTAAGTGGTAGTAACCTTCCAGCCTAGTTGCTCTTCACAAAGTTGAGCTAAATCTCTGCTCTTGATGGGTTCATGATCCCAAAGGATCAGGCAAAAACGGTATTCGCTTTCAAAAACTTTTGGTGTACTCATTCTATCGGCCTTTCATTCTAATCTGTTAGTATTATTCTAACGGATTAGAGTTGAAAAGTCAATAGGGAAAATGTGCATTTTTATCACTTAGCGCTGGAAGTGCTTGGGCTTTTGCGGGTCTGACCGTTGCCGACGAATAACCATCTGCCGTGCCTGCCGCTCTTCTGTGTCCTCTCCAAGCAGTCTGGATACTTCCTGCTTTGCGCTGAGCAGCATAATAAGAGAAGGCTTCTTCTGCAAGGTTTCCTCCAACTGCCTTTCCGCTGCCTTTTCCTGCGCAGGACGGAGGACCTGCCGTGCTTGGTACAGCTCCACCGAATCAAAATCCGAAGCCTGTGCCTTCAGCTCTGCGTATTCAGCCAGCGCCTTATCCAACTCGGCAGAGTATCTTTGCTCCTGCGCCTCCAGCTTTTTCAGTCCAGCCTCCATGGTGGCAATATCCTTGCGGAATTCCTCTGCGCCTGCATCCTCCGCATACTCAAGTTTTTGAAAAAGAAGCGCCTTTTCGGAACGCAGTTCCTCTAAATCTTCCGTCAGCTCTGCAATGCGGACAGCCAGCGCCTTGTGGCGTTTCACATGGTATATTGGCAATGCCTTTTTCTCGGCAACCAATGTTTTGCGTTCCTTGCTCTTTTCCTTGATTTGCTGCACCAGACCGGTGTAACGCTCCAGCTCCGGCTTCCATACGGCAAGGGATTTTTGAATATGCGATTTGCCGTTGCGAATATGAGAGAGCTGATAGCAGAAGATCAGCACACGGCTGCGTAGCTTTTCCAGCCCTTCCGCAATGGCGGGGACAGTACGAGCGACCAGTGCGGCCAGCTTCTTGATTTCGGCTTTCAGCTCCCGCAGCAGCGCATTGTCTGCCCTGATCTGCCGGTTCATCTCGCAGCGGTCAGAGACGATTCCTTTGCACTCTAATGCCTGCACTGTCACGCCCTCATGGATGGTGGGGATCTCATCCAGCCCCCGTGCAGCGTTGCTGCGATGGTCAATGCGTTCTTCCCGTCCAGCACTTTCCAGATAACGGTTGGTCACATCAGCCCATGCCACCCGCCATGATACAAGCTGTTCCTCGCTGTTCCAGCGTTCGGAGATGGGATTCTGTCTGCCGTAGCGGGTGCTTTTGGGATGCTTGTCTGCACGGATAAGCTCCTGCGCCTCAGCAGCAGATGGTGTCATGTACACCTTCTTTTTGCCGACCTTGTAGGGATATTGCTTCTCCCAGCCATCGTTCTGCGCCGACTTGAATTCGGCGGCGGTAAAACCTCGTTCCTCGCCGTTTCTCATGCAGAGGTATTCCTTCTCGGTTTTGTACTGCCACTTGCCCCGTTCGTCCAGTGGGCGCACCGTCAGCAGAATGTGGGCATGGGGATTGTGACCATCGGTGTCGTGGATAGCAGCATCGGCGCACATTCCATCGGACACAAACTGCTCCCGGATAAAGTCTTGCAGCAGTTCGATCTGCTGCTCACGGCTCAGTTCAATGGGCAGCGCCACGACGAACTCACGGGCAAGTCTGCTGTCCTTGGCCGTCTCGACTTCCTCCACGGCGTTCCAGAGCTTTTCCCGATCTTGCCATTCCTGCGGGGCATATTCCGGCAGAAACACTTCCTGCCAGACAAGTCCCTGCTTTTTTGTGTAGTCATGCTGTATCCCATCGTAATCATTATACAGGCGGGAACAGCTTAAATAAGCGGAGGCGGCCACGGCAGAGCGCCCTGCGCCCCGGCCGACCACCTTCGCTTCCAAATGATAAATCGCCATATCTTCTTCACCTCATTCTTTCTTTTTCTGTTTCTCTTTCGCAAAAGAGAAAATGACCCGAAGTCGAGCTTCGGGTCATAGCCGCAAATAAAGCTGCCGGTGGCAGGTTTGTGCGGGCAGGGAGCAGACTGTTTCCAAAACGGAAACAACTGCGACCTGCGCAGACGATGACAGCAGCACTTGCAGGTGCTGTGGCATTGTCTGGAGGCTGCCGCAGCAGCCGCATTCGCCTCGCAGAGCGCACGATTTCCGCAGGAAATACCACCGCCCCTTCGGGGTGGTGAGTAAGTGCGCCCTTCGGGAGAAAAAAGAGGAAGGCCCCCGGTTTCCCGGAGACCTCCCATCTGAAATTTAGATTTCTTTTCCCAGCTTCCGTGAAAGATACCCCTCCAGCGCAGGCAGCTCCATCGTCCGCACCTCCGGCAGCACCTTTTCCAGAATTGCACCCTCCTGAATGAGCCTGCGAGTGCGGGCTTTTCGCTCCTTGACGCGATCCCGCGCCTGTGCTTCCTCCAATCGGTGCTGCGCCTGCAACAGCTTCTTTTCCGTATCCGTCATGTGAACATCCTCCTCACTTCCGCCTCTGCCAGACGATCTCATAGCCCAGCGCGTCGGCAAGCTGGACAGCCTCGACATAGCGCAGGGACTCCCGCTGGAGCTTGTTTGAAAGGTTGGAAACGCTGTCAGACCAGCCGTGTTCGTCCCGCAGCAGATCGACCACCTCCTGCATGGTCATGCCCTGACGGACGATGTACGACTTGATCTCATTTCTCA
>OJLA01002505.1_pt1 | contig 10766 bp, 10 predicted proteins | sample 1596611 | NCBI WGS metagenome assembly OJLA01 (sample SAMEA4350168, study PRJEB24818) | metagenome | biome: human; feature: gut; material: faeces | place: Denmark | collected 2013-09
TGACCCTCTTCTCCACGTCCAGTAAACGGACCGGTGGGTCGCCGTCAAACCATCTACTCCCCTAATTATATGCAATAAGTGCAGCGGATAGGAGCGACCTATCTACTACACTTCTATTGTACTAGGTCCGGTCGGAGACCGGGGATGAGATGTAGTTCGTCAGCCGAAGGCTGGTTTTGTGGTTTTCAAGAGGTGCAGTTTATAAAAAGGCGAAGCATCCCTTGAGGTTTTCAGATAGAACCAATAAATACATTTGTTAGTATCCCCTGCCGGAATTTTCCAATAGAAAAAAGGACTGTGACGAAATGATTGCACATTAGGTCACAGCCCCTTTTCTCCATCAGACCAGCCGCAGGCCAAGAGGGGTCTAATTCCCCACTGGGAAATCCTGAAGTTAATCCTTTGGTTTTGGTGTCATGAAGGACCAGCCGCAGGCCACGAGGAGGCTAATTCCCCTCTGGGAAATCCTGAAACTAATCCTTCATGTAATCCTATTATATTTCAAAAAGGCTGAATATTAACCAGTATACAGTATATATAATAGAATATATTAAAATACATATAAAGAAAACATGACACGCACGGCGGCGTAGTAATAAAAAGAAGGGAAATCCAGCGAGGGGAGAGCAGCGGATTTCCTTCTATTTTTCGCGATTCTTCCTGCTTTGCGCGGCAGGGAAATAGGCGGAAAACAGGGGCTTTGCGAAGGAAAACAGAGAATTTTCATTCATATGATATAATATAAGCGTCTCATTTTTGAATTTTACTTTCGGAGAGTCGGGGGATCTCGGCGGAAGTGAGTGTACTCTTTTGAGGTGCAATTTGGACGATAAAAAGACAAATGCCGGAGAGAACAAGCCGGAAGTAAAAGCTCCCGAGATTTCTTCACCGGAAAAGGAAAGTCCCGTTGACCGGATCAGGCATCTCACGCAGAAGCAGATGGCAGCACTTGGCTGCGGACTCTTCGCGCTCCTGATTCTCGCGGGCGGATTCTATTTCTATGCTGTCGACAGGCCTTCGCTTTCCGGCAAGGTCACTATCAGCGTACCAAAAGAAGCGACAGGGACATACATTGCGGACATGCTCGAAAAGAAGGGCGTCATCAAGAGCAGTGAAATGTTCCGCTTCTACATGCGCATTCTCGGCGACGGAACGAAGCTTCAGAGCGGCGTCTACTCGATGCATCAGGGCCTCTCCATCCGTGAGGCTGCCCAGGAACTCAAGAGCGGCAAGGCAGATACCGTGACCGTCACGATTCCGGAAGGCAGCACCGTCCGTCAGATGGGCGAGATCTTTGCCAAGTCTGGAATCGCCGGCACTCCGGATTTCGTGAAGGAAGCATCGACCTACGGACCGCTTCCGTACATGTACGGCCCGGTCGCCGCGCCCGTCAAAGGCGAAGGTTTCCTTTTCGCGGATACATACAGCTTCCCGCTAGACTATACCGCGCGCCAGATCTGTGACGTCATGTACAAGAGAACCAACGAAATGCTGACGCCGGAAATCCGCAGGGAAGCCGAAGCGAAGCACATGACGCTCCATGACCTCATCACCATCGCATCCATGGTCGAACGCGAGGCGAAGTTCAAGGAAGACCAGGTGCCGATCGCATCCGTCATCCTGAAACGTCTGGAAGTCGGCATGCCGCTCCAGATCGACGCGACCGTCCAGTACGCCCTTGGTGCGCAGAAAGAAGAAATCACCGTCGCCGATACGAAGATCGACTCCCCATACAATACCTACATCCATCCGGGCCTGCCGCCCGGACCGATCGGAAGCCCGGGCATGGAAGCCATCCGTGCCGTACTGAAAGCCCAGCCGGGCGAGTACCTGTACTACGTCGCCAAAGAAGACGGACACCATGTCTTCACCAAGACATACGACGAGCACCGGGCAGAAACGGAGACCATCTATGGATCAAGCTCCTGATACCGCCTCCATCAGAAAGAAACTGGAAACCATCGCTGAAAGAGACAATGTGCCCATCATACGCGCTGCGGAAAGAGACCTCCTTCTTGAGGCCGCAGAGCCCGTTATGCCCGGGCGCATCCTGGAAATAGGGACAGCGATCGGATACTCCGCGCTCCTTTTGGCAGAGCGATTTCCTTCGTCCGAAATCGACACCATCGAAGTCGATCCCGAAAGACATGAAATTGCCGTTTCCGCCATGAAAGAAGCAGGCATGGAAGACCGCGTCCACTGCCACCTGGGCGATGCTGCGGACATCCTGAAAACATTATCCGGCACTTACGATTTCCTCTACCTCGACGGCCCCAAAGGCCAGTACCTGAGGGAACTTATGGAAATCGAGCCGAAACTTTCCCCGCGCGCCGTGATCTGCGCCGACAACGTCCTCTTCCGGGGACTCGTCAGAAGCAGCGAGCCCGTAGCGCACCGCTACCGGACACTCGTCATGCGCCTCCGGGAATACATTTCCTATGTAGAGGAAAAATACAATACAGTCATTTATGAAGAGGGAGACGGCCTGGCCGTTTCCTCACCGAAAGATATAAAGAGGTAAACGATGAAAAAAATGGAACTTCTCGCACCGGCGGGAACAATGGAAAAAATGAAAATGGCCCTTCTTTACGGAGCCGATGCCGTCTATCTGGCGGGCAAAGCATTCGGACTGCGCGCGTACGGCGGCAACTTCTCCCCTGAAGAAATGAAAGAAGCCGTCGAATACGCACGCTCCATGGGACGCAAAGTCTACGTCACCGTGAACATCATCCCGAGAAACGAAGACTTCGTCGGCCTTGACAGATACCTGAAGTACCTGGAGGAAATCCACGTAGACGCAGCCCTCATCTCCGACCTCGGCGTATTCCAGCTCTGCCGCGAAGTCGCACCGAACCTGCCCATCCACGTTTCCACACAGGCAAGTTCTGCCAACTGGCGCACCGTCAAAGCATGGAAAGACATGGGCGCATCCCGCGTCGTCCTTGCCCGCGAAGTATCCCTTAAGGAAATGGCAGAAATCCGCCGCCGCGTCGACATCGAACTCGAAGTCTTCGGCCACGGCGCCCTCTGCATCTCCTGGTCCGGCCGCTGTCTCCTCTCCAACTTCTTCACCAACGGACGCCGCCAGTCCAACAAAGGCGAATGCATCCAGGCATGCCGCTTCAAATACAGCGTCGTCGAAGAATCCAGACCGGGACAATACTGGCCCGTCGAAGAAGACGAACACGGCACCTACGTATTCAACAGCAAAGACCTCTGCATGGTCGATAACATCAAAGACCTCATCGAAGGCGGCGCCTCCTCCCTTAAAATCGAAGGCCGCATGAAATCCGTCTACTACGTAGCAGCCGTCGTAGCCGCTTACAGAAAAGCCATCGACGCATACTACGAAGAACGCGAAAACTACAAAGTACGCCCCGAATGGAGAGAAGAACTCGAAAAAGTCTCCCACCGCCCGTACACCACAGCCTTCGCATTCCAGAACCCGGACAAGACCGCCCAGGAATACGACCACTCCCAGCCCGAACAGCCCTATGACTTCGTAGGACTCATCCTCGAAACAAAAGAAGAAGGAAAAACCTTCAAAGTACAGCAGAGAAACCACTTCAAAGTCGGCGAAGTCCTCGAATACCTCACACCGAAAGGCGACGTAGGCCAGATGACCGTAGGATCCCTCGTCAATAGCGAAGGCGAAACCGTAGACAAAGCCCCGCATCCGCTCGAAGAACTCACCCTGACGACAGATGCCCCGCTCCTGCCATACACCATCCTCAGGAGGCGCGCAAAATGAAAGACCTTGAAGACACAGCCGTCTACATAGAAATAGACCCAAGCGACGTCAACTACATCAACCGCATCATAGAAGGCTACGAGTACCTCGGCATCCTCACCACATTGGATCCAAAAAGAGCCACCTGCCGCATCAACTCCACAGCCGACACCAGAGACATGGTCATAGACATCCTGACCCACCTAGATGCCAAAGTCACCATCCTCCCAGACAGACAAAGCGCACTGCACTGGTCAACGTATTTTGGACACAAAATCTCAAAAATTAGATGTCAAAAAAATAAATAAGTGAAATTAAATGAAATTGTGTAACTCTTAATTTGGACAAAAGGCATTAACCTGCTTAAAAACCATATTTTTCTCTGTACTGCTTTGGTGTAAGGTACTCCAGTGCATATGCCGGGCGCTCTTCATTAAAGAACTTGACGTATTCATCAATCTGACCCGCTACGCCCTCTGTTGAAGTAATATGAAAATCTGAAAACAGCTCGGCTTTCATCCATCCATTAATGGATTCCATGGCTGCATTATCCGTTGGCGTTCCTGCTCTGGACATGGATCGTGTGATGTTATACGCCGGGAGCAGCTGGTTGAAATCCTTTGATGCATATACTGATCCCTGATCAGAATGAAGAATATGCTTAACGCCGGGGAATTTCTTCGTAAATTCAAGGTAGTCGTGCAGTCCGTTAATATATGTCATACGGTCTCCACGCCTTGAGGAAAGTGCGTGGGCGACAATCTCGTTATTCCAAAGATCCATATATATCGTCAGCTCATAGTATGTGTTCTTTACGTAGAATGCAGTCATGTCAGACACAATACATTGCGAGGGCCCATCTATGTTAATCCCTGCAAGCAGCAGATTTGGATAAGTCCTGGATTCGCCAGGCTTTTTGTACTTATAGTGTTTGGAAACACTCTTGATCCCGGCCAAACGACAGCATTTATAGGCGTATGATTCAGACATGAAGAGGCCTGTGTCAAGCAGAAGCTTGGCCCTTAGCCAGCGGTATCCGTGGGATGGATACTTCTTATGCCATTCCTTGAGCAGTTCTATGGTATCCAAAAGACGATTCTTTTGTTCAGAAGGATGCCTGGTATGATACAGCCAATAGTAGAAGCTGCTACGCGGAATACCCAGCCTTTCACAAAGCAATTCGACAGGGAAGGAGCCGGAAAGCGCGACGATTACTTCGCAGTCTTTTTGACGTAAGTAATGAGCTTTTTTTTTGAATCATCTTCTTCTACTACTTCGTAACCAAGCTTCAGCCGCTCTTCTCTTATCCTGGCATCAATCAAGGCGCTGATGAGATCTTCCTTGGACATTTTCTGGTATTCATCGAGTTTGGCCGCTTCAGGAATAACTTTTGCTTTGGCAAGACCGTAATCACGGGGCTTGGATGTTTTAGGTGGAAGATGGTTTGTGTTCCTATACATCCTCATATATTCTCTAGCAGTTTGAGCACTGATGCCGTATTTGCCTGCAGCTTCGTATTTATTGATTTGATCCTCATAAATCTGGCGACCAATGTTCATACGCTCTTTCTTTGTGTACTTCATAAGACTGCCTCCTGTATGAAATCTGAATGTGGCGTCCAATGTTTTTAATTCTGATTCCAATATACTACAAAGGCTGTCTAAATTCTTATCCCACCCCTGTCCAGTTTTAGCATAGCACTCGACACTGCCAAAAGAATAAAAAAGATAGCAAAAATGCCAGATTCCCCAAACGGAACCTGGCTTTTCGAATGGAGAGGGGGGGAGAAGCGTCAAAGTGCCAAGGTGCGCCTTAAAATCTAAAGGCTCTTATATAGAAACCGTACAACCGAGACGGAGCGCGAACTAAAACACCACACAACCAGACTAACGTCTGTACGAAATGCAACTCATCCGCCCGACATAAGAGTTTAAGGTCGGGCACCTTCTCTTCCAGAGCAAGGTCAAGTGCGAAACCACACAACCTCGCTTTGCTCGTGAAACCTTTTTATAAAAACCAATGAATACTGCACCCCTTTCCCGGCAACAGCTGAAAGCCGGTACTCCTTCCCCGCTGGGGCAGGTCAAAACCTTCCGAATCGACGTGAACGGATATTATTAACTGCGATGTACTGAGTCCTGATTTTCAGGGCCGTAGGCCGGTCTTAACCTTGCTCCGGGAGGAGAAGGTGGCGGCGGAGCCGACGGATGAGTTGAATTTCATCGAGCGCAGCGAGGTTTTGAGGTCTTCCTCAAGGCGTTAGCCTTGGTTTAAGGGTGTTTGAGCTCGCCCCGTAGGGGGAGCTGGCGCGCATGCGCCTGAGGAGGTTCATTTCCCAGCCTGTAAGGCGGCAGTATGGTTTTATCAAGCATTTCTGTTTTTCCCTTGTTGTATGTTTTTCCCCCATCTTTACAGTTTTCCCATCCCCCTCCCCACATCCTCTTACCATTCCTCAAAATGTTTTCAATAACCCCAATCTGCTCCGCCATACAGACAATTTCCATGAAAGGGAGTACAATATAACCAGAACAAATCGAAATAAGGTCCGCGGATAGAGGCTGCGGACAGAAAAGCGGATGCTTATCCGCGAAATGGGGGAATGAAATATGGAAAACAGCGCAAAAGTACGCGAATACCTGCGTGAATGCGGCGTTTTTTACATCGCCACGGAAGACGCACGGCAGCCGCGCGTGCGCCCCTTGAATGGCATTTACCTTTACGAAGGAAAACTCTGCATCTTCACACCGAAGGATTCACCATTGTACAAACGGCTGAAAGCCGATCCGCAGATGGAAATCTGTGCGACGCATCCGGACAAATCCTGGATTTCCGTCATCGGAAGGCTCAATGAAGACCAGCGCGAGTGCGTGCATGAAGCCGTCGTGAAATCGTATCGTGACAGTATACAGGACCCCGAAGCGCTCCTGCAGTGCCAGATGACCGTGTTCCGCCTCGACAGCGCCCGCGTGAAAGTGACATCCGTCGACGGGAACGTCAAAGAATGCGTATTATAAGTAAACAATAAAAGTATTGCCTAAATGAAAAGAAGAAGGAGAAAAGGTTGCAATTTATGCACTTTCTCCTTTTTTGTATACGATTCATGATGAAAGTGGTATAATCTTCAACTAAAGATACAATCATTATTTACCTGTAATTAATTTCGGAGGAGGATAAAATGGCTTCAAACGGGCTTATTACGGACCTTTATCAGTTGACAATGGCAAATGCGCTTTTCAAGAAAGGCATGCACGAAAGAAAAGTCGTCTTTGACCGCTTTTACAGAAAGAACCCATTCGACGGCGGATACACCGTCGTGGCCGGCATTCAGCACCTTGTCGACTTCGTGAAGAACTTCCGTTACGATGCAGAAGACATCGAGTACTTGAGAAGCCTTGGCATCTTCTATCCGGAATTCCTCGACTACCTGAAAGACTTCCGCTTCCATGGCGACATCTATGCCATGCCGGAAGGCACCGTCGCATTCCCGGGAGAAATCCTTCTCCGCTTCCACGGCACGACCACCGAAGCCATGCTGATCGAAACAGGACTTTCCATGATCATGAACCATGAAAGCCTCATCGCTACCAAAGCACGCCGCGTCCGCACCGTCGCACCGAAAGACGCACTCATGGAATTCGGCCTTCGCCGTGCGCAGGGCCACTCCGCAGGACTCTGGGGCGCACGCGCTGCCATGATCGGCGGCTTCAACGGCACATCCAACGTAGAAGCCGGCCGCCTCTTTGGTATCCCCGTCCTCGGCACTATGGCACACAGCTGGATCATGAGCTTCGACACCGAACTCGAAGCCTTCGAAGAATACGTCCGTCAGTACCATGACAACCTCATTCTTCTCGCCGACACCTACAACGTCCTTGAAATGGGCGTACCGCATGCCATCCAAGTCTTCAAAGAACTCAAAGCCAAAGGCCAGCTCCCGAAGAAATACGGCATCCGCATCGACAGCGGTGACCTTGGCTATCTATCCCGCGAAGCTACCCGCATGTTCACAGAAGCAGGCTTCCCCGACGCCATCATCTCCGGCTCCAACGACCTTGACGAATACCTCATCCAGTCCCTCAAAGAACAGGGTTGCACCGTCACCAGCTGGGGCGTAGGCACCAAGATCATCACAGCCGACGGCACATCCGCCCTAGGCGGCGTCTTCAAAATGAGTGCCAGAGAACAGGGTGACGGCTTCGAACCCGTCATGAAAATCTCCAACGACGTATCCAAGATGACCAACCCGGGCATCAAGACCGTCCGCCGCTTCTACAGAAAAGACAACGGCAAAATGATCACCGACCTCATCTGCCTCGAAAACGAAGCAAAACCGGACGGCGGAGACTTCACCCTCGTCACCGAATCCGCTAAATGGAGAAAGAAATACCTCAAAGCAGGCAAGTACACCTGCGAAGAAATGCTCAAGCCAGTCATGAGAAACGGAGAAGCAGAACCACTCCCGACCCTCAAAGAAACCATCGCCTATGCCAACGAACAGATGGAAACCCTCTGGCCGGAATACAAACGCCTCATGAACCCGAACATCATGGAAGTCAACCTCTCCGACAAACTCCAGGCCCTAAAGACCCAGATCATCGAAGACGACCTCAAGAACAGATAAAAAAGGGCAGAGGAAATGACAAAACCCGCAGCGCCGCTAATACTTGCCTTCCCAGACGGGGAAGGGGGACCGCTTCGCGGTGGATAGGGTTGATTACCACGAGCGAAGCTCGGTTGTATGGTTTTCATCTTCACTACAATTGCTCGTAAGATTTTCATCGCTAATACTCCCACCTCCAAAGAGGCATCAGCAAAATGATCACACATTTTGCTGATGCCTCTCTTTTTTTGCACCTGCTTTAGAAAATGATATAATAAACTATATACCTCGAAATTCGAAGAAACTCATTTATCTATAAAAAGGTGATCACATGAAATTGAAAAAATGGCTCGCCGCTTCCGCTGCGGCAATGATTCTCGTATCCGGCGCATCCGCAGTTTCTGCTGCTTCCATCACAACAGCAGGAGACCAGAAACTCGACCTTGGAAGCTCCATTAGCGTCCTTCCCGGAGAAAGAACCTTCTTCGGCGGACAGTTCCATGACTGGCTTCTGACCGGCAACGTCGAAGGCACCATCCAGGAAATCCTCGCTCAGGGCAATGTATTTCCTGAAAACTCCGTCAGCAATAAACAATTTGCCTCCGTTGCGGCCAGCATCCTGAAATCTGCCAAAGTCTACCAGGTCTGCGCCTCTGCCAATGACACTTACTACCAGGGAATGGTCCTTTCCATCGCCGTTTCCGATAACGACATGACCAAACTTCTCCTCGCACTGAACGCTGCCCAGGCAGAAGCATCCCCGGTCATTGAACCGGAAACCGCAGCAGCCGCTTCCGCTGACAATAAAGTCACCGAGGGCAAAGCCGCTCCTGCTGCCGAAGAAACAGCTGCTGAAGGCGAAACCGTCAAGGCAGCAGCCACCAAAGCAGCAACAGAAAAAACTGTAAAGGCAGAAGCAAAGAAAGAAACGAAGAAAGAAGCCAAAGAAGAAAAGAGCGAAATCAAAAACAGCGGCGATGTCCTGGATGGCATGCAGACCGCATGGGGCAAGAAAGTAGAAATTACTGAAAACTCCCACTGGGAAGACAAAGTTTCCAAGAACGGGCTTTCCTACCGCACCGGCTCCGTCAAAGCCCTTGTCCATAAAGATGGATTCGTCATCCCCGTATTCGCAAAGGGCATCATCACAAGAAGCGGCACAAGCACCATTTACACAGTCTTCGTAGCCGACCAGGCATCCGGAAAATACCTCGACACCTTCTTCGACAAAGCCCTTGAGGAAGCAGGCAAATGAAAAAGCTTTTAACAGCCATCGTCTTTAGCGCCATGACACTGACCGGCATGGGAGGAGGCGCCGCAGAAGCAGCACCAGCCCCGGCTGCGAAACCTGTCGTTACTATCAAAGCAAAGACAGATACCAGCGCCGTCAAACCCAAGGACGATAACACAGTCATCGAAGCCAAGAAAGCCGCCGAAGCCAGCCTTGCCGCAAAACAGGTACAGCCGCAGGTTGCCCTTCCCGACACACTCTACCCGAGAACCAAAGGCGACGATTACTTCAAAGACGCAAAACTCAAAAACAACATCACCTACGCGCCGCTCCCGAACCTTACCAAAGAAGACATCATCTACAGCGGCGTCGTCAACGTCAAAAAGAAAGACATCACAGCAGCCGCATTCGTCACCGGCGCCCAGTACGAAGGAGACCTTGCCGACGAACAATACAGCAAATTCTTCGTCAAAGGAAACCTCTCCCAGGACGCCATCCGCCAGCTCTACACCTACAACGTAGCCCTCCTGCGCCTCGAATACGGCTTGAACGACGTCTTCCTCAAGACAGCATCTGCCGTCAAACTGGAAGGAGAAGAAATCCCCTACGGCATCCTCTCCGTCCGCATCCCGAAAGTAGAACAGATCCACAAACTCAAGGGATACGAAAACATCTACACCGCATCCATTAACCCCGTCTTCGTAGCAGACAACTACCTCATCCCGCTCCACATCAGAGCCTTTGCTGCCCACGTAGACGGCAAATACAGAAACCTCCTCATCATAGGCCCCGCCAGCGAAACCGACATCTTCGACCAGGCCGGCCTAGATATCATCCTGTCCAAACCAAAAGACGAAAAGAAATAAAGATTGCAATCAAAAAAGCAGCCCGAAAAGGACTGCTTTTTTATTGGGGAAAGGATGCTGATGCTGCTCACGCAGCGCCGCTAAAAGGCCAAGGTACGCCTTTAACCTTGCTCCGGGAGGAGAAGTGGTGCGGATTTGTTAATACAGACAAATAAATATCATAAAAAATCTAATCGTACCTTAATCTTAATCATGCAGCCATTGGAGCTGCGTTGAATACTTCCATTGGGGCTAAAAGATGTAATTTGCGCTGAATGCGTTTGTTGTTGTAGAAGTAGATGTAGCCGTTGATCATGCTTACCACTGCTTTGCGGCTGGTGAATTTACGTGTGTAGTAAC
>OJLA01002509.1_pt1 | contig 10762 bp, 10 predicted proteins | sample 1596611 | NCBI WGS metagenome assembly OJLA01 (sample SAMEA4350168, study PRJEB24818) | metagenome | biome: human; feature: gut; material: faeces | place: Denmark | collected 2013-09
ATGTTGTAAATCAATTTGGTTCTAGTAAACTTACAATTGAGCAGCAATCACATATTACTGAAAATGCTTTAGAGAATTATACTGATTTTGATTATACAATTGCTAATGATGAACTAGATAAGTTAAAAGAAAAGGTTTTTGCAATTTTAGATAAGGTGAAATAATGAAAAATGTTAATTTAAAAGATTTATATATTAATTTTTTTGTATCAAAGGGACATAAAGAGATTCCATCAGCACCTGTAGTGCCTGAAAATGATCCAAGTGTTTTATTTAATACGGCAGGTATGCAACCACTTATTCCATATTTAATGGGAAAAGAGCATCCTTATGGAACAAGACTTTGTGATGCTCAAAAATGTATTCGTACTAATGATTTAGACGCTATTGGTGATACATATCATCATACGTTTTTTGAAATGTTAGGTAACTGGTCTTTAGGTGATTACTTTAAAAAAGAGGCAATTACTTGGAGTTTTGAGTTTTTAACACAAGTTTTAAATATTCCAGTAGAGCGCCTTGCTGTAACTGTTTTCGCGGGAAATGATACAATCCCTTTTGACAAAGTAAGTTATGATTTATGGCTTAGTTTAGGTATTTCTGAAAAAAGAATTACTAAAACTACTGAAGATAATTTTTGGATTGCTGGCGAAACTGGACCATGCGGACCTGATACTGAAATGTTTTATTTCAGAAGTAATGATGAAATTCCAGAAAAGTTTGATCCTGAGGATGAAAGATGGGTTGAAATTTGGAATGATGTCTTTATGGAATTTAATAAAAAAAGTGATGGCAGCGTTGAAAGTCTTCCTAAGAAAAATGTTGATACTGGAATGGGCCTTGAGAGGGTTACTGCCGTACTTGAAGGCGTAAATGATAATTATTTATCTTCAGTATGGAAAGATGTAATTGATTTAATTTGTGAAATATCAGGAAAAAGTTATGAAGAAAATGCAAAATCTATAAGAATTATTGCAGACCATATTCGTACTTCTGTATTTATTGCTGCGGATAATGCAGGTATTAAACCCTCGAATGTAGGCCAAGGATACATTTTACGTAGACTTATTCGTAGAACTATTCGTCATGCTAAAAAATTAGGTATTGATATAAATAGTGATTGGGAAAGAAAAATTGCTTCCTTAATAATATCTAAATATGCTAGATATTATAAAGAACTTACTGAAAATGAAAATACTGTTTATGAAGTATTAAAAAATGAAAAAGAAAAATTTAATAGAACACTTGAAAAAGGTTTAAAAGAATTTAATAAAGTTATGTCTAACAATACTAATATTGATGGAATTACAGCATTTCATTTATATGATACTTATGGTTTCCCAATTGAACTTACAATTGAACTTGCAAATGAAAATAATGTAACAGTGGATGAAAAAGGCTTTAACGAAAAATTTAAAGAACATCAAAATTTATCAAGAACTGCCTCAGCAGGACAATTTAAAGGTGGCCTTGCAGGTGATTCTAAAACTGAAACTAAATATCATACTGCAACTCATCTTCTTAATGCAGCTTTAAAAATAACTGTAAATGGTGATGTTCATCAAAAGGGAAGTAATATTACTGACGAAAGAATGCGTTTTGACTTTAGTTGTGATCATAAACTTTCTACTGAAGAAATTAAAAATACTGAAGATTTAGTAAATAAATGGATTAAAGAAAGTCTTCCTGTTACAGTTGAGGAAATGCCTAAAGAAAAAGCTGTGGAAATTGGGGCAGAGCATATGTTTATTGAAAAATATCCTGATATTGTAACTGTATATTTTATTGGTGATGTTTCTAAAGAAATATGTATGGGACCACATGTAAAAAATACAAGTGAACTTGGAAATTTTAAAATCGTAAAAGAGGAATCTTCCTCAGCAGGTGTTCGTAGAATTAAGGCAATACTTGAAAGTGAGAAATAATTATGTTTGAAAATAAAAAAATATTTATTTTAGGAATGGCAAGAAGTGGTTATAATGTAGCAAAACTTCTTTATAAAAATAATGAAATTGTTATAACTGATAAAAACGATCAAGATGAAGAAAAAGTTAAAGAACTAGAAAGTTTAGGAGTAAAGTTTATTAAAAGTGATAATCCTTTGGAAATATTTAATGATTCATTTGATATGGTTATTAAAAATCCAGGAGTTATGCCAACTCATCCTCTTTTAACTTATGCAAGTTCTAAAAATATACCAATTTATAATGAAATGGAAGTAGCATATCATTTTCTTCCTAAAAATATTACTATAATTGGTGTAACTGGTTCAAATGGAAAAACTACAACAACAACAATGATTTATGAATTATTAAAACTAATGAAAAGGCCCGTAGTTCTCGGAGGAAATATTGGTTATCCTTTAAGTGAGGTTATTCCTCTTATTCACGAAGGTGATATACTTCTTTTAGAGATATCTGACCATCAACTTATAAACCTTAATGATTTTAAAACTAATATAAGTGTTCTTACAAATTTATGTCAAACACATTTAGATTATCATGGAACCTATGAAAATTATAAAAAGGTAAAACACAATATATTTAATCATCATACTAAAGAGGATATTGCTATTATTAATGCAGGTAATGAAGATAGTATGGTGCTTACTAGTGATATAAATAGTACAAAAGAATATTTTAATGGCAAAGATGCTTATGTAAAGGATAATGCTATTTATATCGAAGATGAAAAAATTATTGATACAAAAGATATTTTAGTAAAAGGAAAACATAACTATGAAAATATTATGGCATGTTTACTTGTTATCAAAGAGTTTGGCATTGATAAAGAAATAATTAAAAAGTTCTTTAGTACATTTAAAGGTGTAGAACATAGAATTGAATTTATTTGTGAAAAGGGAGGAGTTAAATATTATAATGACTCTAAAGCTACAAATCCGACAAGTACAATAACTGCCTTAAATGCTTTTGAGGAAGATACATATCTTATTTTGGGAGGTATGGAAAGATGTCAAGATTTTCATGAACTTGATAATGCAATTAAAAATGTTAAAAAGATTTATGCAATCGGGCAAACTACTGAAAAAGTATATGAATATGCTCAAAGCATGAATATTTTATGCGAAAAATGCTATACTTTAAATGAAGCAATGAATAAAATTAAAAATGATAATATTAAAAAGGGTGTAGTTTTATTATCTCCAGCAAGTGCAAGTTGGGATCAATATGATAAATTTGAAACTCGTGGAGAAGAATTTAAAAATATTGCAAAAAGTATGTAAAAATTATATAATTTAAATATAAGAATAAAGGGTGATTAATGTGAAAAATGAAATTGGAACTGATCCAACTATGGTTGATGTTATTGAAACTTTAGATGTACCTGTACCTGAAAAAAAGATTGAACCTAAAAATGAAAATAAACAGAATAATAATAAAAAACCTGAAAAAAAAGGTGGTTTTATTAAAAACTTATTATTTATTATTTTAGTTTTAGCTTTAATGGGTGGTGTAGCCTTTGGTGTTTATTACTATTTAAGACTTGCTAAAAACAATGAAAATAATGTAAATGTTACACCTGCATTTAATTTAAATAAAATGCAAATTAATGAAGGCGATGAAGTACCTCAAAGTTTAAGTGAATATGGTGATTTTTCTAAAATAGATATATCTAATTGCAAACTTGATACATCAGAAGTTAAAAATAATGTTCCAGGAAATTATACATATTATGTTATGTGTAATGGTTCAAAATATTCAGAAAGTTTTGTTGTAAAATCTAAAGATGGTAGTGATGAACCAGTTACTCCAACAGTTACAAAAAGACTTAATGTTACAACATATTTTAACTATACAATTAAAGGAGAACAACTTAATATTGAAAGACTTATTTCTTCGGATGATAATTTAACATTTGAATTTGCTAATAAAGAAAAATATAAAGAAGATATGTATAATATAGGCCTTCAGAAAGTTGAAATAAAAGCAGTTGATTCAGAAAATAATGAAAATACTTATTATGCTTTTGTTTATGTTATTAATGAAGAACCAAAAATGAAATTTAAATGTGTTAGTCCAAATAATAGTTTAATTGATGAGATTATATTTAATAAAAATAAAGAAAATATGAATAATTCGGTAAGAATGTATGAATATACATATAATGATACTGAATACTCTAATATAATTGAAACTATTAATAATGGAACAATTAAAATTAATGAAAATGAAGGTAATGCTATTTTAGATTATCAAAATAAAAAGATAACTATTTTAAAAGATTTACCAAAAGAAACACTAGATAGTGAATATGGAGGTTCTTTTCCAACAACTTATAGTGAAGTAAGTAATTACTATCGTAATAGTTTAAAATATACTTGTTCATTTAATTAAAACCTGCTATAAAATATAACAGGTTTTTGCTTGCATAAATATATAGATTAATGTTATATTATAAATAGGTGAACGTGAAGGAAGTTCGCGTTACCTAAATGAATAGTGTAGCGCTATCCGGCTATAATAGATTTCAAAACATGGAATAACCATATAATGATTTCTATCATAATCTGGACGGCGCGTTTTATATATTTTGGATAGCTATTCCAAAGTAACAAAACGATAATCAAAATTACTACTCTTTCGAGTTTCTTTTTGGTCATTTACATTCCTCCTTTCGTCTAGTTTTAATCTTGGTGCACCAAAACCCCTAGAAAAAATTAAGAAGGTAACGCCATTTCCAGCACGTTCGAGTAGTTATTATACATATATATTTTAGTATTGCAAGCACTTCGACAAAACATATCAAAACTAGACATGAATTTTTAAAATATAGTTAATTATATAATGAATAAACTTTGATTTTTAAAAAACATTCTTTTTGTTTATAAAAAATTATGATATGATGTTTATATGATAGAGGAAGTAATAAAAAAAGATATAGATTTTGTAGATGATAGTTATAAAGATTTACTTAAAAAAGTAACTAGTAAAGAGGAATACTCTTTAATTATGCTTGTATATTTAAAAAGTAAGTATCCATTTACTAATGTAGTAACAGATTTTGATGCAATTGACCATAGACTTCAAATGCAGATAAGTAGATATTATAATTTAGTTTGTAGTGTAAAAATAAATAATGATAGTTTTAAAATTTATCCTTTTGAAGCCTCAAATCAACAAAAAGCATTTTATTATGAAAATGTTTTAAAAAGTATAATAGATTATCATATAAATTCAAACATTCCTTATGAAGAAGTTTTTGAAATATATATTGATTCATATAAAAATGAAATAATTAAAATTCAAGATGATTTAAAAAGTAAAAAAATTATTCCATATTATGGATTACCATCCTTTATGTTAAAAAAAGCAGGATTTATTTTAAAATGTGCATCAAAATTAACAAGTGATATTCCTGTGGATATATATAATGAAATGACTTCTTTTTTAGAAAAATATCCTCCATATGAAGAAACATATAAAGAAATCTTTCCATATTATTCTGAAGATTTTAAAAATGAATATAATAAGTTCGAAGAAAATTATCTAAAAATATTAGAGTTTGAAAGAAATTTAGAACCATTTGCTAAACAAAAATGGACAGAGTTTTTAACTAATCCAATAAATCATGATTCAAGTCATTATGCTTATTTAGCTCATACTTTTACAGGTGGAGAAGTTGACCCAAGTCAAATGCATAAAGTTTGTACATCACTTTAACAGAAAATATTCAAACTATTGGTGAATTTGGTTTACTTTTTGGAGCAGATAATAATTTTGATGAATGTTGCTGCGAAGATGCAGGTAGCTGGGAAATATCTAAAGATGAATATATAGATAGAGATCTTCTTAAAAATTGGCAATATCCAAGTACTGAAGATAATACATTATTTTATGAATTTGAAAATGTATCTAAAATTTTACTTCCACAAGATATAGAATCATCCGTTTTAGAGGGAGGAATAGTTACATATTCAGAAATTGTTTTAACAGGTAATGTTCATCCAATTGGTGTATTTTATACTGATAAATGTAAAGATATCGAAAAAGCAAAACAGTATGCAGAAAAATATAATTTACCATTAATTCATATTACTCCAAATTTAGATAAAGTATATATAAAGTAAGGTGCTATAAACTTAGTGCTTTTTTTATGATATTAAAAATTTATCAAAACCATCACAAACTCAGTATTTACCTTGTTCGTTTTTATGTTACATATTTAGAAAAAACAAATCTCAAATTTACGGAAATAGTTATTGAAAACACTAAAAAAATATGCTAACATTTAAGTATAAGATATATATAATAGACAATATTGACAATAAAATTGACAATAAATTTTCTTAAATGTTTAACATTTAAGAAAATATGAGTGCCTATTTATGCTGGATAGGATGGTATCATGGAAAATAATAATATAAAAATAATGGGTGTGTTTGCAAGTGTGTTATTACTTGTAATAATAGTAACAGCATCATTTGCATACTTTGGTTCATTTAATGTAAATTTAAATAATAACGTAGCAGTAAATGTAAATTCAGTTTCACCTGGAGATGCAACATTTACCTCAAATGCAACACAGTTAAATTTACAAGTGCCGGCTGCAAATATGAGCCAGACAGCAGCAGATAATTCAACTGCAGCAGCATCAAATACAGCAACTCTTACAGTAAATTTAACTGGAGCGGCAAATTTATTTACGACATGTACTTATGATATAGTTTATGAATATGATGCAGATAGTTATGTATATGGAGTAAGTCCCACAACTAAAAATGGAGATAAAGAAATCACATTACAAGTATCTGGCGTAAATGGAACAAATAATTTTGAAACCGAAAAGAACTTTGATAGTAATACAATATCAAGTTATAAAAATGGTAATATGTATACTTTAGTAAGTGGAGCAATAATAGAAAGTGATGGAACATTAACTACACAAAATATATCAATAACAGGAAAATAATATAATCTTGCAATATCACAAGCATCTTTAGAGGGAAGAGCCTTTACAGGAAAAATATATGTAACAAATCATAAATGTGAAACAAATAATGTGATGTTTATAACAACATTAATGTCTACTTCAACGCCTGATATATATGATGAAAATGGTCTTAGATATGAAGGAACAGATCCAAATAATTATATATGCTTAGATAATAAAACTGGTGGTACATGTTCAGATAATTCATTATTATTTAGAATAATAGGATTATTTGATGAAGATACCTCAAATGGTGGTACATCAAGTAGTAGTTCTAAAAAACTCTTAAAAGTAATAGATACCAATAATTTTGGTGGTACAAGTGGAAAAGTTTGGGATGATGGTTCATTAAAAAATGTAAAAAACACAATCAAATTAAATGAACAATATAAAGTATCGTTATTAGCTGGACTTATGGATGGTGATGGTACAAACAATTGGAGTAGTGCATTATTAAAAACAGAATTAAATGGAACATACTTGACTACTTTGTTAGAAACTTCAAATGTGAATAGTAAGTTATCTATTGCTATTGCCAATGCAAAATGGCATTTAGGAGGAGCAAGTTCATCAAATTATAAAACTATAACTGCAGCTGGTATTTATACAGAGGAAAGAAATACAAGTGCAATATATGGTAGTAATCCAAGTAGTGTATATGCAAAAGTAGGATTAATGTATCCAAGTGATTATGGATATGCAACAGTAGGAGGTACAACAACAAATAAGTCAAGTTGTAGAGCAAAAGAGTTACATAATTGGAGTGATTCATCATTTAGTGATTGTAAAAATAATGATTGGTTGTTTACATCGCAAAGTAGTTTTATAAGTAGTGGAGAATGGTTACTTTCCCCTTCTTCTTCGAGTTCGTATGGTGCTTCGCGTTTGAACTCTACAGGGTATGTGAACCTCAATTACAGCGTCCTTGGCAACCCTCAGTTTGCTGTCCGCCCAACATTTTATCTAGATTCTAGTATCCTAAAAATTGTAGGTACAGGAGATGGTTCATCATCTAATCCATATCGCGTTGGTTAACATTTAGATTTTGAGAATTCAACATAAAAGCACTTGATTTATAGTGCTTTTTTTGATAATATATTCTTGGCTTTAAAAGCAAATAAACATTAATGTGGACTAATGTTTCGAGTGCCCGAAGAGGGTGAAATGTTAGGAAGAAGCATTAAGGTGTAATAACGAAGGAGGGATATTTTATGGCCGTTGTTTCTATGAGTTATTTATTAGAAGCAGGAGTTCATTTTGGACATCAAACTAAAAGATGGAATCCTAAAATGAAAGAGTACATTTTTAATTCAAGAGATGATATTTATATTATTGATCTTGAAAAAACACAAAAATTACTAGAGGAGGCTTACAATGAAATTAAGACTATTGCTAGTAATGGAGGAAAGTTCTTATTTGTAGGAACTAAAAAACAATCAGGAGAAGTTGCTGTAGAAGAAGCACTAAGAAGTGGTTCATACTATGTAACTGAAAGATGGCTTGGAGGAACTTTAACTAACTTTAGAACTATTAGAAGAAGAGTTAAAAGACTTGAAGACATTGAAAAAATGGAAAGTGATGGAACATTTGATGCACTACCTAAAAAAGAAGTTATCAAAATTAAGAAAGAATATGACAAATTAAATACACTTCTTTGTGGTATTAGAGAAATGACTAAACTTCCACAGGCATTAATCATTGTAGATCCTAGAAAAGAATACAATGCAATTAAAGAAGCTAGAAAACTTCATATTCCAGTATTTGGTGTAGTTGATACTAATGGAGATCCAGATTTAGTTGACTATGTTATTCCAGGAAATGATGATGCTGTAAGAAGTATTAAAGTTTTACTTGGAGTACTTACAAACGCTATTTGTGAAGCAAACAATTTAGAAATAGTTGATTATGTAACTGAGGAAGACAAAAATAAGAAAAATGCATCAATGGAAGAATTAATTAAAGATGAAGTTATCGATGAAAAAGTTAAAGAAGGTAAAGAAAGTGATGTTTACCTAATTAATGATATCGTTGAAGACGAAGAAGAAAAAAGTGATGATTTAAGTTCTAAAACACTTGCAGAACTAAAAGCAATTGCTAAAGAAAAAGGTGTTAAAGGTTATTCTTCAATGAAAAAAGAAGAATTAATAAATGCTTTAAACTAAGGAGGATATAATGGAAATTACTGCTAGTTTAGTAAAAGAATTAAGAGAAATTACTGGTGCAGGAATGATGGATTGCAAAAAAGCTCTATCTGAATGTGACGGTGATAAAGATAAAGCAATAAATTACTTAAGAGAAAAAGGAATTAGTAAATCTGCTAAAAAAGAAGGTAGAATTGCTGCTGAAGGATTATCAAATATTTATGTAAATGGTAATAATGCTGTTATTATTGAAGTAAATAGTGAAACTGACTTCGTAAGTAATAATGCTGAATTTAGAGAATTTGTTGATGCAGTTGGAAAAACTATTCTTGAAGGTAATGCAAATACTTTAGAGGAAGCTAAGAATTTACCTTATGCTGGTGAAACATTAAATGATTTAATTGTTGCAAAAACAGCTAAAATTGGTGAGAAACTTTCTTTAAGAAGATTTGAAAAAATTACTAAAACTGATGATGAACATTTTGGTGCATACATTCATATGGGTGGTAGAATTTCAGTTCTTACTGTAGTTAAGGGAGCAAGCGAAGAAGTTGCTAAAGAAGTTGCAATGCAAGCTGCTGCTATGAAACCACTTTATGTATTTACACAGGAAGTTCCTGCTGATGTATTAGATGCAGAAAGAGAAGTACAAAGAAATATTGCTATTAATGAAGGAAAACCTGCTGATATAGCTGAAAAAATGGTTGAAGGAAGAATTAAAAAATATTATAAAGAAATTTGTCTTGCTGAACAACCTTTCATCAAAAATGGTGACATATCTGTAAAAGATTATGTTAAAAATAATGGTGGAGAAATCGTTTCTATGGTACGTTATGAAGTAGGCGAAGGTCTTGAAAAAAGAAATGATAACTTTGCTGAAGAAGTAATGAATCAAATAAAATAATTAAAATACCTAGTTTTGCCTAGGTATTTTTTTATACTTGAAATTCTTTATAAAATACTATAAAATGGTATTTAGAGGTGAAAATATGCTAATTACAAATAATATGTTAAAGAATTTTTTAAAAGATTATTCAAATATAAATAATAAAATATGTAGAGAAGTTAAAGATAAAAATCTCTATAGAATTGTAAATGGTCTATATGACACAAATGGTGATACTTCAGCATATTTACTTGCAAGTAGTATATATGGCCCATCTTATATATCTTTTGAATATGCACTGTCATATTATGGCTTAATACCAGAAAGAGTTAATGCAGTTACTTGTGCAACATTTAATAAAAAGAAAAGAAAAATATATAATAATCATTTTGGTACATTTAGTTATGAAGATGTTCCACCAAGAGCATTTCCCTATGAAATAATTTTGAAACAAGAGGGAAACTATTCTTTTATTATGGCTACGGCTGAAAAGGCATTATGTGATAAATTATATTCTTTGAAGCCCTTAAATAATTTAAAAAATATGCAAATTATGTTGTTTGATGATTTAAGAATAGATGAAGAAGAATTTTATAATTTAGATGTTTCAAAAATTGAAAAATTAAGTGAATTATATCATTCAACAAATGTGTCATTATTAGCAAAATTTTTAAGGAGAAATAAAAATGAATAATATTATTAGTCAAATGCTTGCTGGTTACGAAACGAAAAATGTTAATGATGAAATAAATGCTTTAAAAGAAATTATCCAAGAAGTAGTATTG